>Ga0066637_10002734_pt1 | contig 11787 bp, 10 predicted proteins | sample CryGeyCG2014_020_FD_62737 | JGI IMG/M metagenome (GOLD analysis project Ga0066637, IMG submission 62737) | Groundwater microbial communities from aquifer - Crystal Geyser CG08_land_8/20/14_0.20 | ecosystem: Environmental > Aquatic > Deep subsurface > Groundwater | place: USA: Utah: Grand County...
AAAACGTGCCAAATAGCTATTTCTTGCTTTAAAAATACAAGTAATAATAGTGTTCTGGTATACATTATTAGAACCCTGACCAAAGATAAAAAGGTTGTTCTCCATAAAGCCTTGTTTTTAAAATTAAAAAAAACGAACACTTCTCTTTCAACGTCCTGGGGTCGGCCATTAAGCTCTTTTCTCAGGGCCTTGCTGAAAAACGCTACTACGCTCTCTTTTCTTATGACCTTCATATAAAACAAGACCAGAGTCACTATGAAGAGCAAAAGAATCCCGCTGAATGATATGATTAAATTCAGGGGAAGCAGATAAATTTTACTTACAAAAAATATAAGTCCAAGCAAAATGGTTGCCAGATTAATACTTGACTCCAAAAATCTATCAATAATTATTGAAGATATTCCTTTGGTCCAGGAAACATTGTGCTTTTCTCTTAAGGCATATACTCTGAGAATTTCTCCTCCTAAAAACAGAATTGGGGCTAAGAAAATAACTGGATAGCCACTTAAATAAGATTTAAGAGTATCAAAAAAAGAGAGCTCCACGCCCTCTCCCACTAAAACTTCGTGCCACTTCCAAGCTCCGAACAATGTTATTAAAAGCGTTAAGACTAAAATTATTAGTCCTTGTTTTAGACTAAAGACAGTAAAAACATTCTTTATCTCTTCCCAACCAACCATATTATAGACCCAAACAGAAAGACAGATGCCCAAGAAAAGAGATAGTAAAAAAAAGATGATTTTTTTCATCTGCTTAGGCCCTACTTTTTCTTCTTTTTTTGGTTTTATCCTTTTTTTTACTGCTTCCATAAAATCTGTTCTCTAATTCTTCGGTGAAGTAAAAACAGACATCACTCTCACATTTCTCAAAAGCCCACTCCCATAAAAAATCAACGGACAAAGTAGGATCTGTTTGATGGTACTGAAGTCCTTTCAATAAAACAGCTAAAACGTTGAGTTGATTCAAAAATCTAGCCTCAGCACTATTAAGGGTTTTGTAATCGTCGAAAAACTCAAGAAGCTCCTCTTTTAATGAAACAGGCAGTTTTTTAACAAGTTTTTGGAGCGCCTGTCTTTCTTTCTTGTAATCTTGAATAAACTTTCTTTCCTTTTCTTTCTTGAACAAACGAGGCCATTTCTGGAAAATCTTTCTTCCTTCTGCTTTTTCTTTAACCAGCGTCTTTCTGTAAGGGGTAATCAGATCTCCGGTATAGACTGAAGCTATTTCGTGGCAAAGAGCCATTTTCAGCAATTTTTCTATATTCAATCCTTTCTGATCTTTTCCCAAAATCCAGGCCATGAAAGTAAGAGAAAAAATATGGCCGGCAACTGTTTCTGGGTTTTCTACGCCCATCAAAAACCATACCTTTCTTGGCATCTTTTTAAGGTCTTCTATTTTCAAAAGAAAATTAATAAACTCTTTATACTCTGTTTTTGTTTTTTTGCTTGTTGGCTTGCTTCTATTCATAGATTTATTGATTCAATAAAGCTGTTTTGGAAAAAAATACATTCAGGATGCTTCCTGAATATATTAAATCACAATTCAATCCTGTTCACAAGAAAACAGCTTGACCCTAAAAAATCAAGCTGTTAATCAAAGCGATATTTAATTTTCTTAATTTTGTATACTATTCTTATTGGAGAATTAAGTACCACCTCGCTACCAATTTTCTGCCCCAGCAAAGCCATTCCAACTGGCGATTGGGCTGATATTTTTCCCTGACCAGGATTAGCTTCTAAAGTGCCAACTATCATAAATTCGTTTAATTGTCCGTCTTTTTCCTCTAAAGTAACTGTTGCTCCTATTTTAACCACTTCCTTATCTTCTTTAGACGGAGCTTTTATTAATTCTATGTTCTTCAAAATATTTTCTAGTTCGGCTATCCTTCTTTCCAAGAAAGTCATATCTTCTCTGAATGAAAGATATTCTGGGTTTAAATCCTCAGAGTGCAGAATGGCAGGAGTTTCTCCCCTAATTTTAGAGAGTTTAATGTTCTGCAACTCTTGGTATTCTTTTTTTATTCTTTCTAATCCTTTTTTAGTTAGATAAAATTTATTTTCTCCTATCATGATTTTTTGTATTAAAGCGAGAGAGCCTCCTTGGGGCAGAGGCTCAGTAGTTGTTTTATGTTTCTTTGATAATAATTTAGCTAAGCTCCTCTGCTACTGAACCCTCCGGAAAGTGTTTTAATGATAAGTGTTTTGACAAAATTAAAACAATCACCATTAATGAATAAAGAACAAATCTTGATTGTCATTCTCTGCTTATTCATTTCTTTCTCTGTCTGTTATTAAACACTTTCATTTTAGCCAACTAAAAAAACTTGTCAAGCGCCCCGGAATCGATAAAATTAATTAATGTTAGAAATAGACGGCAGCTATTTAGAGGGAGGCGGACAAATTATCAGAACAGGAATTTCTTTGGCAGCAATTACTGAAAAGCCCTGTCGCATATTTAATATTCGCAAAAATAGAGACAAGCCAGGACTAAAGCATCAGCATCTTTTAGGAATTCAAGCGGCGGCTCAGCTTTGCGGGGGAAGATTAGAGGGAGATTTTTTGAACTCTACCGAAATTAAATTTTATCCTGGTCAGAATTATTTAAACCGAATATCAATCAATATCCCAACCGCAGGAAGCATTGTCTTGGTTTTACAAACACTGATTCCCCTTTCTTTATTTGCTCCAGAGCCAGTAGAATTTTCATTTAAAGGAGGAGGAACTGACACCTTTTTCTCACCAACTATTGATTATTTTAAGTATTGCTTCTTAGAGATATTAGAAAAAATGGGGGCCAAGATTGAAATTGATATTCTTAAAAGAGGCTATTATCCAGAAGGGGGCGCAATGGTAAAAGTAAAAATCTTCCCGACCAAGCTTAAAAGCATTCACCTAACTAAAAGAGGCGAATTTAAAGATGTTTTAATTATCTCTGGCGCATCTGATTCTCTAAAAGACAAAAGGGTGGCTGAGCGCCAGGTTGCCGGAATCAAAGAAGTTTTAGGAAAATTAAACTTGCCAACCAAAGAGAAAATAGATTACTATCCAACCCAGTGCCCGGGCAGTCAAATTTGTTTGTTAGCTAATTTCGAAAACACAATATTGGGAATTGATAACCTGGGAAAGTTAGGTAAAAGAGCTGAAGATGTTGGCAAAGAAGCTGCTTTTTCATTATTAGAAGAACAAAAATCTTCTGCTTGTCTGGATAAACACCTGGCTGACCAGATTCTACCCTATCTAGCTTTATCAAATAAAAAATCAGTTGTCAGTGTTTCTGAAATAACCAATCATTGCAAAACTAATATTTGGGTAATTGAGAAATTCTTAAATGGAAAGTTTTTAATAAAAAATAACAGAATTAGCTGGCAACCCAAATCAGAACAAAGTTGATTGTTTAGAAATGTTTTTCTGTTCTCCTTGGGAAAAAATCCTTATTTTCCCAAAAACACCATCATAACCAGGCTCAATAAACACCCTGCCCTCTCTCACTCTTATTATTCCTTCTGCAATCTCTGGCAAAGAGACTCTTTCCAATTCAGAACGGGAAACGTTTAAAAGAACATTAAACTCATTTTTAAATTTATCAATCAGATTTTCATACTCTTTAGTCACCCCCTTAGTAACCGAACCTACTCCCAATGATTCAGCAACTATTTCCTCCAGAGGAATTAAACTTTTAAAAGGAATTGAGTTTTTGGGTTTAACTCCGCTTGGCCTGTCTGCCAGGCGTTCAACTCTATTTAAAACTCCGATTGTCAGGGGCTTTCCGCAAACAGGGCAAATCTCATGATATTTCTTAGTTTCTTCGGGAGACAAAGAAATGCCACAGACCCTGTGTCCGTCATAATGATATTTACCCTCTTGAGGGAAAAACTCAGTAGTATATAGAAATCTTGTTGGGTCTTTTGATCTTATGGCATCAATGATTGATAAGTAACCCAGATCAGCTTCGACTACATTAGTTTCCCGACCAAGCTTAGCAGGAGAATGAGCATCAGAATTACTGATAAGAGAAACATTGTCTAAAGCAGATAATCTCCAATTCATTTCCGGAGAAGAAGATAGCCCCGTCTCGAGAGCATAAATATATTTTGAGTATTCCCCAAAACACTCCTCTATGGAATCAAAACCTGATTTGGAACCAAACAAAGAAAACCATGGCGTCCAGCAATTATGAATCGTTGCGAACTCAGATACATAAGAATTATCTTTCGCAACTTCTAAATTATAAACCTCTCCTTTGTAATTTTCTATTTCTATATCCCTTATTGGAATATAAACATAATCTCTGTCTATCCAGCCACGCCTACGATCAAGTTTAGTATTAAACCTTTTAAAACAAACGTCTTTTAATAGATTAAAATTATCATCGAAAAAGGCAAGATTAGAAAATTGAAATTGATTATGATTAGCCATAATTAATCTATTCCCTATTCTATGTTCTTTTTTATTAAAGCTCTCTTTAGTTTGGAATAATATTATTGAAGGAATTATTCCCAATCGAAGTAGAATTATTTTCATCTGATTCATTAACTTCCTAGAAGAAGTGCAACCCGCATCTCCTCTCCACCATCCTTTGAAAATTTCTACTTGTTTTTCTAATGGTAAATCTAACATCCAAGGAGGAAGGCATTTTGTGTGGGCTCTTTTTGTGTTGGGGTTATTATAAAAGAGATTACTGAAAGCTTTAGCTAAAATTTTTGAAAAATAAATAATTTCTATACTATTGGTATTTTTTCTTTTATAGATTCTTGGTGAAGAAAGATTAAATACTTTCTTCATCAAAAATTTTAGATCTTCGCTATATTTTTTTTCATCTCTATTCAAACAAAATGAAATAGAATCTCTATTCTCGGTATATCCTTCGGATAAATAATATCCTACTAATCTACAAAAGTTTTTATCTATTTTTATTGTATTGTTTAAACTTTTGTCGATTCTCCCCCGGATGCATCTTATTTTATTTTCAGAAACTTTGAATTGTTCTATATGAAGATAATCGCTAAATTTAATTTCCTTCTTGTCTTTTATAGCATTATTGAACCTTGGAAAAATAAGAACGTCGCCTTTTTCAATATTCTTTGCTTGAACCCATTGAGGTCGGTATTTCTTAAAATATTTATGAGGACACTTTCTCCGTTTGATAAAAGCACAGTCTTTTTTACAAATTGTCTTACAGCCCATAGTGGGACAATACTTTTGCGACTTAATTAGATAAAAAGGATGTTCTGAAGTTGTTTTTAAGCCCATTCTGAAATAAGAAGGTTTTATATTATAAATCTTTCCTTGAAAAGATCTCTTGTAAACTTTTTTTACTTGCTTAAACCGTCCTTTGTGGGTAAAAACCTTTGCACCAACAGAAATGTTTTTTATCATCTTTATTCCTAAATCAGTATGAATGTAAGTATTAGGCAACAGACAATGTGCCGGTACTATCAAACAATCAGGAGAAATATTTAAAACAATTTTGGCTAGTTCTTTGGCATCTAAACCAAGAATTGGCCGGCCGTCAGATTTAAGGTTACCAATACAGCCAAGATAAGCATTAATTTTTTCTACAATCTCAAAAGAGGGACTAAAAATTAGAATATGAATTTTTCTGGTCCGAGCTTTTTTGGAATAAATACAGCTTATTTCCGAAGTCAAAAGAAAACGGACGCCTGTCTTTGATTTTTTTAACCTAAAAAGCCCTGGTTCAGCTGGTTCTAATTTATCTTTTAACTGCTGAAACCACTGGGGATGAGTAAAATCTCCTGTTCCTAAAACATTTATTCCTTTAATCTGAGCCCACTTATCTAAATTTTCCAAGTCTGTTTTCGGAGAAGTGGCTCTTGAATATTTGGAGTGAATATGAAGGTCGGCAATAATTTTCATTTGTCTAATTAACTAAATTAGTAAGAAAAACGCCCCTAAAACAAAAATAGTGGTTAGGACGTAAACAACAAAAGGATGGACGTTTAAACTATACTCGGGTTTTCTGTCCCCCAAGGTTTTTGCTTTTTTGAAAATAGAAATAATAACCATTCCCTCGATTGCGCCAATAAGAGTGCCGGCAATGCTAATAACGCTGATAAAGTGGCGCAATCCCAAAAGGAATAAAAATAATGGCAAGCCCCAGGCAATAAAAAAAGCAGAAATCTTTGAAAGGCCATAGTCATAAATTAAAGTGTTTTTCAAGTTAAGACTGAGTATTAAAAATGAGTCAACTATGGTAATTACTCCAGCTAATACTCCCAAGGTGATAATCTTATTGTCCAGACGAAACAATAAGCCTTCGAATGTTTCTTCAGAAGTGTTCAGGCCGCTGACTCCAACAACCGCCAAAACAAAAACCAAATAAATAAAAATGGCAGTTGTTATTGAAAAGACAATTGCTTTTTTAAGCTTCTTTTTGTCCTCATCGCTTTTCAAAACCTCAACCATTTCTGGCACAGCGCTCCAACCGGTTAGGGCAAACAAAATCACTCCGTATGGTAAAAATAAATTAGAAGAATCCAATAACTGAAAGTTGTTTAATTGAAAATTGGGCAAACTCAAACAGAAAATCAAAAGAATAATTAAGCCAAAGAGAACATTGGTGATAAATCCTGTCTTGGCAACCATTTTAATTCCTTTAAACACAAAAGGAGATAAAAACAGAACAAAGATTAGACTAAATTGAAAAACTGTTACTTCGGATAATAAAGTCCAAGGAGAAGAGAGTATTTTCAAAAAACGTCCACCTAAAATAATATAAGCTACTAAAGCCAAAACAGTGCCCAAAATAACAGAAAGAGCCACCAAATATCTGCCATAACCACCAAGATATTTACTGGCATAACCAGCTAAGCGATGTTTTTCTTTTGTCCTAAGAACTATTTCTCCTAAAAATAAATGGATAAAAAGACTTACTCCGCCCAAAATGAGGAAATAAAAAAAGCTGGGCAATATCCCGCTTCTGGCAACAACATAGGGTATTCCAAAAATACCCGCTCCAATAATTGTCCCTAAAAGTAGGGCTATAGATAAAAAGAAATTCTCAGGGTTCTCCATTTTCTTCAAAACCTAAAAATGGCAGAAAAGCAAAAAAAGAGGCTGAATACAAAACAAGCTCATCGAATCAAAGCTTGTAAACCTTGTATCCGTCTCTGACTCTCTCTTTTACCTTTAAACCAATTGAATCGCCTGACTTAGCAGAATTAACTGGTTGACGATCAATTTGCATTGATTCTACTGGTTGAGTAAAATCTACCTCTCCTCCGGCAATACGAATTTCATCGCCCGTTTTAAGTGCTCCGGAGAGTTTAACAACTGCTACTCCTGCTTTATCAAAATAGTGAGTAATTTTACCGATTAATTTTCCTTCTTTTTTGGAAAGAGAATTTTTATTTGGCATATTAAGTTTTATTGAGGTTTTCCCCGACCTTTAATAAACTGTGTTTCTAACTATATTTTATCTTTTCTTTCAAGAGAAAACAAGGCAATTATTATATCAATAAATAACTAAAAACGGGCTTTAAAATTCCCGTCTTTAGTGAGAGGGAATGATCCTTTATGATATTAGCCATTTCTTAAGGCCAGTTTGGACAAACCAGGCAGCTGCTTTAGACCTCCATCATCAAGAATCACTTGTCCATTAGAGAACTTGTCTCATACCCTCTCATTCTCAATATAATTTTTTTTACAATGGTGTCAAGGGCTAAAATATGTGCCTCTGGTAGGAATCGAACCCGCATTTCAGCCTCCGGAGGGCCGCGTTTTATCCATTAAACTACAGGGGCTTTTTAGCTATTAGATAAATATTTCGACGATTACCGTCTTTGTTTTTTATAATGCCTGTTTTCTGTATCTTGAGCTTAGATTTTTTAACCAAATTAACCAATTCTCTTTTAGAGAAAACATGGTAATACCTTTTAATTTTATCTCCCCACGAATAGAAAACATCCCCAAAATCCAAGCTTGACTTTCTCAATAATTTTAAAATAGTATACTTAATTAGTAAAAGAAGCGTTTCTTTTTGATGAAACTTCCAAACTGTTAATATTAGTAATCCGCCCGGCCTTAATACTCTATTGGCTTCCTCCAAGAACTTAAGACGAAACTTTCTAGAGGGAATCTGATGAAAAACAGCAATGCTATAGACCTTATCAAAAGAATTATCTGAAAAAGGCAGATCAAAAGCATCAGCTACTTTAAAATTCCCTTGAGAATGTTTTTCTTGGGCAATTTTGATAAGCTTTTCGGAATTATCTATTCCAACATATTGAATGCCTTGTTTTTGAAAAACCTCAAACCACCTCCCGTTTCCACAACCCAAATCTAAAACTTTGTCTCCGGGAATTAAAACTTCCTCAAAAAGAAAAAGGGCTTCTGGCCAGACGTTTTCTCTGGTTCTTGAAAAGTCTCTGGCAATTAAATTATAATCTTTAGTGGTTTTTTCCAGTAAAAAACGAGCGTATTCCTCTCTCATATGGAAATTGAAGAATTAATAATTAGGGAGCTGATTAAGACCGGAGCTAAAACCCAGGATGATTTAGCGTTAATCAAACGCAGAGTAGCTAAAAAACATGATGCCTTTCTCCCAAAAAATATTAACCTACTCAAAACTTATCATAGATTAATTAGAAACAAAAGTATAAAAAAATCCAAAACTCTGGAAACCGTTCTGAGGGTCAGACCGGTCCGTTCTCTTTCGGGAATTGTTAATGTTTCCGTTCTCACCAAGCCCTATCCCTGCCCGGGCAAATGTATTTACTGCCCTAGCCAAGAAAACGTACCTAAAAGCTATCTTAATAATGAACCAGCGGTTATGAGAGCGATTTTGAATAAATATGATCCGTTCCAACAAGTAATTACCAGAATTAAGGCTCTCGATGATAATGGACACCCCACCGATAAAGTTGAGTTAAGAATAATTGGCGGGACTTGGAGTTTTTACCCCAGGGCATATCAAACTTATTTCATTAAAAGATGTCTGGATGCTTGTAATAATAATAATAAAAAAAACAAAAAGCGAAAGGCGAAAGGCGAAAACTTGGAACAAACCCAAAAAAGAAACGAAAAAGCCCAACATCGCATAGTTGGCTTGTCCGTAGAGACAAGACCTGATTTTATCACTGAAAAAGAAGTAAAAAGAATGAGGAAATTAGGAATAACAAAAGTAGAATTGGGGGTACAAAGCACTTATGACGATGTTTTAAAATTAAATAAAAGAGGCCATTTGATAAAATCTACAATAGAAGCAACGCGCCTGTTAAAAGATGCGGGATTAAAAATTGGCTATCAGATGATGCTTAATTTGCCCGGCTCTAATCTTAAAAAAGATGCTGAAATGTTTAAACAATTGTTTTCTAATCCTGATTTTCAACCCGACCTTCTCAAGATTTATCCCACTGCTTTATTAAGAGAAACTCCGCTGTACAAATGGTGGAAAGCAGACAAGTATAGGCCGTACAGCGAAAAACAACTGATTGATCTCGTCAAGGCAATTAAAAAGAAAATTCCCTTTTACGTCAGAATTGAAAGAATTGTCAGAGACATCCCTTCTTCCAGCATTGTGGCTGGTCCAGCCAAGCTTTCTAATTTAAGACAGGTGATAGCTGAACACGCGAAGCAGGAACACTGGCACTGTAAATGCATCAGGTGCCGCGAGATAAGAGAAGAATACGATCCCAAAGAAAAATTAAAACTGTTCAGGCAGGATTACGGCGCTTCCAAAGGAAAAGAAATATTTCTTAGCTTTGAAGATGAAAAAAGAAAAAGAATCCATAGTCTATTGAGATTGAGAATTCCTTCTCAAGAATATTTTATTCCAACTTTAAACAAAGCGGTCATTATCAGAGAAATTCACACTTATGGCCAGCAGCTTTCTCTTAACCAAGAAGCATTATCAAACAAATCAGCTCAGCACAAAGGATTGGGAAAAAAGTTAATGAAAGAAGCTGAGAAAATAGCTAAAAAAGAATTTGGTTTCAAAAAAATAGCTGTTATTTCAGCTATTGGAGTAAGGCCGTATTTCCGAAAATTAGGATATCTTTTCAAAGAAACATATCTGTTAAAAAATCTTTAGGGCGTTGTTTTCTTTGTCCGGCAAACTCTGATTACGCCTGAACAGGGAATGATCTTAATTCCTCTTTTTTCTAATTCATCTAAAAACAGATTAATACCAAGAGAATCTGATGACATGTGACCAGCAATAACTACATTAATATTGGCAGTTTCAGCTTCTTTTTTGTGGCCTTCCTCCATATGCATTCCAATAATCGTTCCGATGCCGGCAATGGCCATTTTTTCGTAAATCTTGGGCGAACCTTCAGTTCCTCCAGTCACCTCGGTTACGGCAATTTTACCGCACCTGTTTTCTTTTTCTCCAACAAAAATCTTAGGACCAGCCCCGAATCGAGCAGCTTCTCTATACTCTGGAATCTCTTTTAAAAGATCGATCAGGTCTCCTATTCTTGTCAGGCTGTTGTCCTGTTCAATCCTATCTTTTAAGAACCTAGCTGCTAAGTTATCACAGGGAGTATGAAGGCAGATAAGATTAAGACCAAGAATTTTAGCTGCATCTACGGTTCTGCGATGGTTCAATCTGTTAATCCCCCTGGCCACCTCAGATATTCTTTCTTTCATTAGGCGCTCGGCGATATTAATCGGTATTCCGTATTGTTCCAAAACGTCGCACTGCAGTTCCATTACGTCTGACAAGGCAGCCAGCCCTTTTCCTAGGGGATGATGGGAAATAATCAAATCAATATTTCCAATTTCTTTCGCCAGTAAAAGCTCGGCCGGATCAACATCAATGCCTATTAAGATTCTCTTAATTTCTTTATCCTGGGCTATGTTTAAAATTCTTGAATCTAAATAGGGGTTTGTTAAAGCCTCTATGTCAAAATCTTCTTTTTCTTTATCAGACAGTTTCTCGTATTTATCTTTTTTCTTTCTGAGCATTCTTTCTATTTCTCCCCTGCCTCTAAAATCTGAGTTTATGCCCATTTGAATTCCTAAATTATATATTTCCTGAATTTTCATTATGATTAGTTACATTAGAAAGTTGTTTTGGAATAACGCTTGTGTCTTTAGCTTCTTTAAAAAACTTTTGGTAAAGTTCTAAAATCTTTTCTTCTCTCGCCTCCAAGCTTAAAACTTCTCGACGAATTCGAGCCTTTTCTTGACGAATATATTTTCTCAGGCTTTTTGATAACCTTTTTCTTTTCATAAAACTTCGATTCCAGCAAACTGGATTTTAGGGGTTTATTCTCCATTTGAATATGTGTTTGCATTTTACATTAAATCTCCATTTCCCTCAAGGCCCTGACTCTTGCCTCAACAGGAGGATGAGTCATAAAGAGATTAACCAACCAGCTTTGAGACTCTTTGCCCTTAAAAGGAGCAGAGATATAGAGATGAGAAGTGGCATTACTGGCCACTCTTAACGGATTTGGGTCAGCAGATATTTTCTCCAGGGCCCTGGCCAGCCCTTCGGGATAACGAGTTAGCAGAGCTCCTGAAACATCGGCCAAAAACTCTCTTTTTCTAGAAATGGCTAATCTAATTAAGGTAGCGGCAATTGGGGCCAAAACAGCAGCAATTATGCCGAAAAGAAAAAGTATTGATGCTCCAGAATCCCTAGAATCTCTTTTTCTGCCTCCGCCCCAAAAACTTATTCTCAAAAAATAATCTGATAATAAGGAAACGATGCCAACTAAAACCACTACCATGCTGCTCAAAAGCATGTCTTTGTTTCCGATGTGAGATAATTCGTGGGCTATCACACCCTCTAATTCTGCCCTATCTAATTTTTCCAAAAGAC
>Ga0066637_10002736_pt1 | contig 11783 bp, 14 predicted proteins | sample CryGeyCG2014_020_FD_62737 | JGI IMG/M metagenome (GOLD analysis project Ga0066637, IMG submission 62737) | Groundwater microbial communities from aquifer - Crystal Geyser CG08_land_8/20/14_0.20 | ecosystem: Environmental > Aquatic > Deep subsurface > Groundwater | place: USA: Utah: Grand County...
ACCGCACGGCTTTCTACCCAGAGGGGGGCGGGCAGCCGAGCGATGTGGGCGCGTTGATCGGCAAGGGCAGCAAGGCGAACGTGATTGACGTGCAGAAGGTGGACGGAGTGGTCGTGCACAGGGTGAAGCCGAACGTCTTCAAGGTTGGGCAGAAGGTCCGTGGAGTACTGGACTGGCCGCGGCGAGAATCGCTCATGCGCCATCACACTTCCACACACATTATCCTCGGAGCCGCGCGCAGGGTTCTCGGTGACCACGTGTGGCAAGCGGGCGCGCAGAAGGGGGTTGAATCCACCCGCTTGGACATCTCCCACTACAGGCGCATCTCGGGAGAGGAACTCCAGAAAATAGAGAGGCTGGCGAACCGCGTGGTTATGGAAAATCGCGCGGTCAAGGCCACTTTTATGGATCGCAACCTCGCGGAGAAAAAGTACGGCTTCGATCTCTACCAAGGCGGAGTTGTTCCGGGGGACGAAATTAGGGTGGTTGAAGTTGAGGGGTGGAACACCCAGGCGTGCGCGGGCACCCACCTTACGCGAACGGGCGAGGTTGGTCCGATAAAAATCATCCGAGCAGAGCGCATCCAAGACGGTGTCGAGCGCTTGGAGTTTGCAGCTGGTGAAGCGGCGGTCAGATTTGTGCAGAGGCTGGGGGAACAGCTGGCAAAGGCAGCGGAGATACTCAGGACGCAACCAGAGCAGTTGGCGAAAGCAACTCAAGAACTCTTCGAGCGATGGAGGGCGGCGGAGAAAGAACTCATGAGGGTGAGGGAGCAGGCCGCTAAATTACGCTTGGCCGAACTCGGGTCGAAGGCGACGCAGGTGGGCGCCGTTCGGGTAGTCAGCGAAATAATCGAAAACGCCAGCGTGGATGAACTTACAAAAATAGCTGATGTTCTCATCCGTGATGATAAATCAACCGTCGTGGTTCTAGGAACTCGTGATACAACCGCAAAAATAGTGGCTATGGCCGGAGAGACCGCAGTGCGAGCGGGCGTCAACTGCGGGAAGATCGTCGCGGCCTCATCTGGCGTTCTCGGTGGTGGCGGGGGCGGCAGGCCAGAGCTCGGGCAGGGTGGCGGTCCTGAAATCGACAGACTGGAAGAAGCCCTAGCGATGGCCAAGAAGATTTGCGAGCAGTCCCAACAGTCACGAACGGGCGATTGATGAGAATATGGCAGTGATTTTATGGTGAACTGGCGAGAGATTGACGCCAAGTGGCAGCAGGCGTGGCGGGATGCAAAGCTTTTCGAGGCAACGCCAAGCGAGAGGCCAAAGTTTTACATCACCGTGGCGTACCCATATGTTTCCGGCCCAATGCACATCGGACACGGTCGCACGTACACGGTACCCGATGTCATTTCGCGCTACAAGCGAATGCGCGGTTACGGTGTTCTCTTCCCCATGGCCTACCACTTCACGGGCACTCCAATCGTCGGGGCGGCAAAGCGCGTGGAGCGTAAGGAAAAAGAGTTCGTTGAGGTGCTCACTAAACGCTACGGCATACCTGAAGGTGAACTCAAAAAGCTCGAGGACCCCCACTACTTCGCGAGCTACTGGGCGAGGGGTAGCGACCTCAGCTACCGCAAGGGCATGGAATGGCTCGGCTATTCAATTGACTGGCGCCGCGAGTTCACCACAGTAGACCCGCAGTACAGCAAGTTCGTCACGTGGCAGTATCACAAGCTAATGGACGCCGGGCTCATCGTCAAGGGTGAGCATCCAGTCAAGTGGTGCCCGCGCTGCCAGAACCCCGTGACGGATCACGACCTCCTCGATGGCGAAGGCGTGGGCATAGTTGAGTTCACCCTGCTGAAGTACCGCTTTGGCGACTACGTGCTGCCGGCCGCGACGCTCAGACCCGAGACGGTTTTCGGTGTCACGAACCTGTGGCTGAATCCAAACGTTGAATATGTACTCGCAGATGTTGATGGTGAAAAGTGGATCGTTAGCCGAGAAGCCGTGGACAAACTGCGTGAGCACGGCCGCGAGATAGGCGAGGTTCAGAAGTTCCCCACCCGTGAACTGATGGGGAAAGAGATAGAGGTGCCGCTCACACGCAAAAAAGTCCTGATTTTGCCCGCGAATTTTGTGGACCCGGACAACGCAAGTGGCGTGGTTGGTTCGGTCCCCGCCCACGCGCCGTATGACTACATAGCGTTGCGCGAACTCCAGCAGAGACCCGAGCAGCTGAAGAGGTGGGGCATCAGTCTAGAAGCGGTGCAGAAACTCGAGGCGGTGTCGCTTGTCGAGGTCAAAGGATTCGGCGAGTTCCCGGCAATCGATGTGGTTCAAAGGATGAAAATCAAGGGCCAAAATGATCCAAAGCTCGAGGAGGCCACGGCCGAAGTCTATCGAAATGAATTCGCGAAAGGCGTCATGCGGGAATGGGTGCCGAAATACGGCGGAATGCAAGTTTCTGAGGCAAAGGTGCAGGTCAGAGATGATGTGGTGATGGGCGGGGAAGCGGCGGTGATGTACGAATTTTCAGCCAAACCGGTCACCTGCAGATGCGGGGCGAAGTGTTGCGTGAAGCTCGTCAAAGACCAGTGGTTTTTGAACTACGCCGACGATGCGTGGAAAGATAAGGCGCGCGCTTGCCTCGCGCAGATGAATCTCGTGCCGCCGGAAACGAGGGCGCAGTTCGAGCACATAATCGAATGGCTCCACGAGTGGCCATGCACCAGGCAGCGCAGCATGGGAACGCCTGCCCCCTGGGATCCGAGCTGGATAATAGAATCTCTGAGCGACTCGACGATATACATGGCATACTACACGATTTCCCACATCCTGAAAACAATCGAACCGGAAAAACTTTCCGACGAGGTCTTTGATTATACGTTTTTAGGCGAGGGGGATGCAGCGGCAATCGCCAAAGCCACGGGCATAGATGAGCAAACGTTGCAGAGGATGCGGCGCGAGTTCGAGTACTGGTACCCGCTCAACTACCGCACGTCCGCGAACGAGTTGATCCCCAACCACCTGACGTTTTTCGTGTTCCACCACTCGATGATATTCCCGCAGAAACTCTGGCCGAAGGGGATAGTTTCGTTTGGCATCGCCGTGTTCGAGGGGCAAAAGATGTCTTCCTCAAAGGGCAACATCGTGGCGATAAACGAGGCCGTTCAAAAATACGGTGCGGATGCCGTCAGGCTTTACCTGATGTCGACAGTCGAGCCTTGGCAGGATTTTGACTGGCGGGCGAACGAGGCCGACGCGATGCTCCGCCATCTGGAGCGCTTCTATGTGCAGGCGCAGGAAATCATCGCTATGCCGACACCGGAGCGCCCGAGCCTGTCTTTGCCGGACCGCTGGATGATGAGCAAGCTGCAGGAGCACACAAGGGTCGCGACGGAAGCTTTGGACGGATTTGAAACACGCAAGGCCCTCCAGCACTCGTTTTTCCTCCTCATGCAAGACCTGAAGTGGTACCTCAAGCGCGTCGAGCGGGACGAGGCATGCGCTTACGTGCTCAAGCGGGTGCTGGACATCTGGGTTCGCCTGCTCGCTCCCTTCACGCCACACGTTTGCGAGGAGCTCTGGCATCAGATGGGAAACAAGGGGCTCGTTTCGGTGGCGGCTTGGCCGGGGGTAGAAGCCGGACTTGTGAACGGGAATGTGGAAGCGGCAGAAGACTACTTGGTGAATGTCATGGATGACATAAGTAGGATTTTGCGCGCCATGAAAAAGGAGAAACCAACCAAAATTTGCTTGTACGTGGCGCAGGAATGGAAGTGGCGGGCGTACGAGATGGCGCTGGAGAGGGCGCGGGCGGGCAAAGTCGATGTGAAATTGCTACTCCGTAATGTGGAGAAAAAGCTCGGGTTGAGGATACACACGGCGGATCTGGCGAAGTTCTTGCAGGAGGCCATCCAAGAGTTCAGGGCGATGTCAGAGGAGCAACTGGCGGATCTCGCGGAGGTACAGCTGGATGAGTTTCAAGTGCTTTTCGAGGCTGCGAGTTTTCTCAACAAACAGTTCGGCGCGGAGGTCAAGATGTTCAAGGCGGACGACGCGGCACGCTACGACCCGCAGGATCGGGCCAGGCTCGCGGTGCCACTCAGGCCAGCGATTTTCGTCGAGTAGTAGGAAAGCTTTAATATAAGTTATAACTTATTAACTATAGGTTATAAGATGGCGACGACCATCCAGGTGAAAGATGAGACGATAAGGCTATTAGAAGCACTCAAACAGTCCACGGATGCGCGGAGCTACGATGAGGTGCTCAGAGAACTTTTAGCAGAGAAGCTCGGGGTGAAGGGAGATATGTTTGGCGTAGATCGTGGCAAAATCTCGAGATTCCGTGAGGAAGACAGGCTAGAGGACCGAGATGTTAGTTCTAGATAGTTATGCTTGGGTGGAGTATTTCCTAGGCAGCGAGAAGGGCGAAGTCGTGAGGACGTATTTAAGCAGAGAGCCGGTTGCAACGCCTGACATAGTGCTCGCGGAGGTGGCCAGAAAATATCTGCGTGAAGGGGTGGCTGGAACGGAAGTCAAAAAACGTCTTTACTTCATCGCTGCCAGAAGTGAAATCGAAACCTTGGATGCAGACCTTGGTCTAGCGGCGGCGGAGGCGTGGCAGGAGCTCGCGACCAAAGCAACGAAAAAACCTCGGCCGAGTCTGAGTGATGGCATCGTGCTGGCAGCAGCAAGGAACCGTGGGGCAAGGGTCTTGACTGGCGATGTGCATTTTGAGGGATTGAAAGAGGCGATCATGCTGTAAGCGCTGGAGAAAAATGAGATGCTACTCGAACAAACTCTGAAACCAGAATTCACGGCGAAAATGAGGAAGCGACAAAAAGAGAAAGTCGTTAAGGTAATCGACTTCAAGAAGCAATATCGATTGAAGTTGAATCGAGGAGAACTCGTGCGTGCCATCCGCGACCTGCGCTACCTACTCGACCAAGGCTACTCGCGCGAGTCGGCCGTGAACTTTGTGGCGAACCACCACCGCCTCCCGCTCGGAGAACGCCATCTTCTTGCACGTTGCGTTTTTTCCAAAACCGAAGCCGCCAAGCTTCACCGAAAAGCCGTTAAAGCGGATGCCGTTTGTGGCAAGCGCTTGGGGATAGATGGCTACAACGTGCTGATAACCATTGAAAGCATCATCACCGGCAAGCGGGTGGTGAGGTGTGACGATGGATACATTCGCGACCTGCGGGCGATCTTCGGCAAATATCGCGCCACCCCTGCGACCAACAAGGCCCTCTCAGCGCTCGTTAGAATAGTTGCGGAAGTCAGACCAAAAACCGTTGTCGTGTTTTTCGACAAGCAGGTGAGCCGGAGCGGTGAGCTGGCGGCCGAGGTCAGGCGGCAGCTCAAGCGGGCAGGGTTGAAAGGCGATGCCAGCGCGGTGGGCGGGGTCGATATGAAGCTTCGGGCATTCGATGTGGTTGCGAGCAGCGACCGGGCGGTAATCGGGCGGGGTAGGATGGTTTGGGATATTCCGGCCGAGCTCGTGGAGCGAAAGAGAGCAAATCTCTTGGACTTGAACCTAGCCTAAATGCCACTTTTGTAGTGCCAATACTATCATGAAAAAAGCTTATATGCTTAGCACTACAAAACCCCGTAGACCGGTGGTTATCGCAGATTTCAGTTGCCCGAACTAGATCATCCAAAGAAGCCCGGTATGAAAAGAAAAGTTAAAAGAAGCGAGATCTGCATGCAAGTTTTTTTCGTATTTACCTCAAAATTTGCCCGAGTTTTTTGAAATCTTCCTGCAGTTTTTGCTTCGCTTCGGCTCCGTAGAGAGCCGCGGCCGGGTGGTAGGTAATGAAGAGCTTGAATCTCACGCCAGCGTAGGTGCAGTCGAGCAGTTTGCCGTGCTCCCGCCCCATGGTTACGTATCTACCTAACAACTCCCTAGCAGCTGTTCGACCGAGGGCAACAACGAGTTTTGGTTTTATCACAAAAATCTGCTTTTCAAGAAATTGACGGCATGCTTCGATCTCATCGGGGAGGGGGGCCCTGTTGTTTGGTGGGCGACATTTTAAGACGTTGCCAATGTACACATTCTCTCTCTTCAATCCGGCCTCGTGTAAAAGCGCGTTGAGGTTTTTACCAGCAGCCCCCACGAAGGGAACGCCTTGTTTGTCCTCAAAAAATCCAGCTGCTTCACCCACCAACATCACTTTGGCAGTTGCTGGTCCGACGCCGAATACTACGTTTGTTCGAGTTTTGTGCAATCCGCATCGTTGACATGTCGCTGCTTCTGATTTAAGCTTCTGCAGAGTTTTCTCGGCATCGCTTTTCATCTTACACATACCTCACAGGATATGATATCTAATGTCGCCCCATATTTACTTAAAGAGGCGATAGGCAAAATCGGCCGCTAAAATGCAAAGTTGACGTTACGTGGGGGGTAGGACAAGGGGAGGTGAGGTTTTAGCACTCCGAACGCGTATGGGTAACAGGGCCACAAGCTTGTGTGCGAAGAGCTCCGTGATGTCAGCGTCCAGTTCGATCAGCTTCCTGACCACAGGGTTTTCCTCGTTGAGGCGGTACATCTTCGACTTTCCAACCATCCGCGTCTGTCTCACGATGTCTGCCCTCTCTAGGACCTTCCAGATTCCGTACAGGGTTGACCAGCCGACCCCAGCGTTTTTTGCAATCTCGCTCTTGGAGTAGTCAAACGGTCGGTTCTCAAGCAGGAAATCCACTACTCTGACGAAGGCGGTGTTCCCCATAACCACAACGAAAAACGATGCTTTTCTTTTTGACCTCAACCTCTTTATCCCAGTTTCAGACGTTATTTTTACACCGGGGTGAACTTCAATCGTTTTTACCGGAAGATTGATGTCATTTACTAAACATACAACAATGTCCACTTTCGACTCGTCATGCCTGTGTCTCAAGAAGTTTGAGGCTAGAAGTTCGAGTTCAACATTTATCTTTTGCCCATCTTTGTCTGTGCACGTAAAATCCGCACCTCGCTTTTCTTTTTTAATGCTAACAAAACCTAATTTCTTGTAATTTCTCTTAAACCAAGAATGGAAAGAAATAAATTCAGATTCTTTCATTTTTTACTCTCCTTTCTTGTCGTTGCCGACTCTTTTTAGTCCCTTTTTTAGCAGTTCTTCATAAGCCTGAGGAACTGAGATTCCATGTTTGGCTGCGTATGCCTTCACTCTACGATGGATTTCATCCACCACGACTGGTCTTTTTATTTGTGTCATTAGTGTCATTTTTGACATTTACGTATTTAAATCTTGTGTTTCAAAAGCATCGTTTGTTTTGACGATTGTGAAAGCGCGTGCCATTATTTTAGATTCGCACCTCTTGGGTGAAATAGACTCGTTTATCAGGCGGCACTACGTTGGAGCCGTTTTTTGAAAGTTCATTCTTCTCTCGAGGTCTTCCGTGACCATCCCCGCCCAAAGCGCTCGATTAGCTGCTTTAGTCTTTCGTGAACGAGCTTGAGCACGACGATGTCTTCTTTGCAGTGCTCGACGATCAGCTTCCGTGCTTCGAGGTCGCCGCGCTCGACCAACTTGAACAGGGCCAAGATATCCGTGCCACGGAACTCCTTGAACCCCTTGCCCCCGCCGATGTCGAGGAACCGCGCGACGGATTCAAGACTGTAACTGGAGAGGAGCAGGTTGGCTCTGGACCACTGGCAGAGATCGAGCATCGGGATCTCCGTCAGCTTGGTTAGATTTATGTTGTGGATGAGGGCCCGCGTGACCAGAAATGGGACGTCGAAGCCAGAGCCATACCAAGTTACGATTTCATCGCAGCCTTTCAGTTTTTCCCGCAGCCACTCCAGCGCTTTTCGCTCCTCCTCAAAGGAGTCGGCGAACCTGACCTCCGGCTCATCACCCATCAGCAGCCCGATCGCTATGATCATCCCTTCATCTGCTTTTTTCGAGTTCGTTTCAATATCGAGGTAAGCCACGACCATCTCACTCACCTATCACGAAAATCGCCAACCTCCGTCTCCGAGGCCCATCTTGTTCGACGATTAAAAAACTTTGCCACGTGCCCCGAACCACTTGCCCGCCGACTATCGGCAGCACCACCGAGGAGCCGACAAGCGCGGATTTCAGGTGGGCGTGGGCGTTGTCATCTATGCGGTCGTGCTGATATCCGCCTCGCGCCGGGATGAGATCGTCGAGCTTGTTCAGAATGTCTTGTTTCAGCCCCTCCTCATCCTCGTTGAGCATCAGCGCGGCGGTGGCGTGCGGCAGCTGGACGACGAGCAAACCATTTTTTATGCCGGATTGCTCCGCCGCCTCCAGCACCTGGTCGGTGAGGTCTATTATCTCTCGCTCCTTGCGGCTTGAGAAGCTGAGTTCTTTGAACCACGTGCGCATCAAATCCCAAATTTACTGATACCTCCAATATTTTAACGTGAGTACCGCAGTTTTTGAACGGGCTGGCGCGAGTTAGATTTAAAGCTACCCCTATCTCGAATCACCGTATTTCAATCTCAAAAGGGCATTAGTCAGCTGGAAGATGTAAACCTCTTGCAGCATTCCAACCACCCCTTTGTCCGCACCTTCGATCAGAAATGATTTTTTTCCCTTCCCGTGAGCCCTGAGTGCAGTTTCATAAGAGTCGAGGTGTTGATCAATGGCCCAATTTCTCCGATAGAACAAGGCATGAAGAAGCTCATGGATGAGATCCCTCTCGCACGAGCACCTCAGAATCCCAAATCTCTCCGACTCGGGTAAGAAACCTGCTTCGTTCATCGTTTTGACTCTATCGATTCTGAATGCCCAGTCCCTCATGCCCAGCTTGTCTTGCCAGTACCCAAGCAATCGCTCCAACTCTTTCTTTGTCCTTCCTTTGTCCCCTTCACGAAGCCATTTCATTGGTAGCCCTCCTCGATTTTTATTTCATTACCAGCTACGTAAGTATTTAGCCCGTGGCCAGCGGTGTGCACAGCTGTGAAGTGTCCCGCATCTCGACCTTCAGTTTGTACCAAGCCAGATCGGGCCCTTCAAAATATTTCAGCAGCTCTTCGAACTCGCGCGAGCGCTTTTCCTCAACGACGTAGACCGAGCCGCCGAGCTTGCGCCAGCTCCCGTGCGGTAGTTCGCTCAGAAGGCGTTCGAGCCGCGCGTAGAACCACCGCCTCCGCTTAGCCTTCTCGCGGAGTTCCCACGTGAACAGGGCCAGTTTACTATGCACAGCCGTGAATACCCGCCAATGCTTTGGTCGAAGGGGGTTTATAAGCAAAAAACACACCGGTTCGAGCCCCAAAACATCTGTTATGCACAGCTGTGAAGTGTGCGCCGCGGATGGTCGGCCAAACACATACTCTCGTACAATAGTTAGTGCGAATTTCTTGTAATCCGTTGCAAGCAAAAGCCATTCCCTAGACTTTGTACACGTTAAAAGAATGCAGCATCACAATTTGTAGCCTATTTTCCGCAAAAACTCTTTCCGTTCGGCCACGTCTTTCGCCCCTTCGATGCCCCTACTTTTCAGCCCGTCGACCACGCCCAGGATGCCTCGCCCCTGCTCGGTTTCCGTGACGATGACTTCGATGGGATTTGCCGTGGCACAATAAATCGAGCAGACCTCAGGCACATGCTTGACCGCGTTCAGCACGTTGATGGGATAAGCGCCGCGCATGAGGATCAGGAAGCAGTGCCCGCAGCCGAGTTCAAGCGCCTTTTCTGCGGCGAGTTTTTCAAGCTCTGGATCGCTCCCGCCGTGTCGAACCAAACACGGCCCCGAAGATTCGCAGAAGGCCAAGCCGAATTTTATCCCCGGTACCGAGTTCATCAACGCTTCATGAATATCTTCTACAGATTTTATGAAATGTGTCTGGCCGAGCACGAGCTGGCAGCCTTCCGGAGCCACAATTTTCACGATTTCCGTTTTCATTCAACCCCCCATCTAAATTAGCCACCCGCGCATAAAAAATAGAGGAAACTTGGGTTAGGACATGAAATGCTGGATGGTGTGTTTTTGGGCTAAATCGGCGACTTTATTAGTTAGAACTTTTTACTATATTTTATGCAAAAAAGCAGAAATATCGTAAAAAAATCCATGTCAAAACAGGAGTTTACGGCACTGGAAGCTGTCGGTCGCTCGGGCTTGGTAGTTTTCGGCATCACCGACCTACAGAGGCTAACGGGTATGCGGAAGACCAGATGCTATCAGCTGGTTTCCCAGATGAATCGAAAGGGCCTAATATCGGAAATAGAGGGCGGGAAGTATGTAACGGCAGTTCCGTCTCGACCAGACCTCTTGAACATCGCGTCGCATATCGTGTCCCCCTCATACATCAGCTTTTGGAACGCGTTGAGCTTCCACGGGTTCACTGAGCAACTTCCTAAAACAATCTTTGTCGCGACGGTTAGGCGGAAGTTAGCAATCGCGTACGAGGGAACGCGAATAAAATTCGTTACCCTCTCGCCATCACGTTTTTTCGGGTATACCAGGGTTGAGGGAGGGGCGGTTATAGCGGATGGGGAGAAATCACTCGTAGATTCCCTGTTGCTGCCGCGCTACGCAGGCGGCATGTCCGAATTCGTCAAGTGTCTATCAAACGCGTGGAAAAATATTGATGCAAAAAAACTCATCGACTATGCGCTGCGCATGCACAATAGATCGCTGGTGAAAAGGTTAGGATATACAGTCGAGGCTCTCAACCTGCCGATCGAGGGAAAATTCATTCAGCGTTTAAGGAGTAACATCGGCTTTGGATATTCGCTGCTCGATCCCCTTGGGCCGAGGGATGGTGGTTACGATCGAAGATGGATGCTGAGGGTGAACTCTTCAATCAAGCTAGGCAAGGTGATAATCTGATAACGCTCGAGCAACTGGCGGGATTCGCGAGGAAAAACCACGTTGGGCAGTACTATCAGGAAAAGGATTATTTCCAAACGGTCTTCCTGCGCTCACTTTACAGCATCGCGGATAAAGCCGTGCTCAAGGGCGGCACGTGTTTGAAGATGGTGTATAAATACCCTCGATTTTCCGAGGATCTGGATTTCAATAGCACACTCGGGCCAAAGAAGCTGCAGGAGCTTGTGCACAGGGTACTGAAGGAAGTAGCCCTTTGGGGTATGAAATCTAGCTTCGACAAGGAGGAGCTTTTCAAGGAGGCCTATGCCGCTCAAATAAGGTTTGAGGGCCCTCGGTTCACCGGAAGCAAGGCATCAACCAACAGGATTCAGCTCGACATTGGCGCGCGAGGAGGAACACTCCAGAAGCCGCTGTGGGTCCAGATTGTCCCTGATTATCCAGATGTTCCAATATTTTTCTTGCTCGCGATGACTAGGGCGGAGATCCTCGCCGAGAAGATCAGGGCGTTGTTTATGCGTGCCGCGCCGAGGGACGTGTTCGATGCTTGGTGTTTGGTTCAGGCGGGTATCAAGCCGAGCCGCAAGCTGGTCAGGGTAAAGCTGAAGTCGGCGGGGCTGAACCTCAAAAAGGGCATGCTGAGGCTTCCAACTAGGAGCGAGTTTGAGAGGGACATGAAGGGCCTGTTGCCAATGAGGTATATGCCCAATTACGAGCAAGTTGCAAGCGATTTGAAACACGCGCTGGGGGCCATCAAATGAAAGTCTGGATAGTGATGCCCGCGAACAACGAGGGGCGCATGATAGGCAGGGTGCTGGACTCCCTCAAGCGAGAGGGCTGGCGGAATGTAGTGGTGGTCGACGACGGTTCAATCGATAGAACAGCAGCCATCGCCCGCTCCAAGGGGGCAGTCGTGGTCAGGCACAAACGCAACCTCGGTTTGGGGGCAGCGCTTCGGACGGGACTCGCAACGGCCAGAAAGAGGGGGGCAGATTGCGCGGTCACATTCGACGCAGACGGGCAGCA
>Ga0066637_10002743_pt1 | contig 11779 bp, 10 predicted proteins | sample CryGeyCG2014_020_FD_62737 | JGI IMG/M metagenome (GOLD analysis project Ga0066637, IMG submission 62737) | Groundwater microbial communities from aquifer - Crystal Geyser CG08_land_8/20/14_0.20 | ecosystem: Environmental > Aquatic > Deep subsurface > Groundwater | place: USA: Utah: Grand County...
GAGCCCAGGCTTTAGAGCAAATCAGTCAATATGGCTGGCTGGAGCCTGCTCATAGAAGCGATATGAACCAATTTGCCCTTAGCTACAAAGAATGCCGCCGGGAACCGGACAGGACCGGAGAATCCAGGGCGACAGAACATACAATGTATTGCGACAGCAATGCGCTTTGGGCGGTAGCGGAGTCGCGCGATTTGGCGGCAGAAAATAAAGAGGGCGATTCCTGGGATGAAAATTTCCGCCAGTGGAAGTTTAAAGATGGCGCCGAGTTAGTAAAAAGAGGTGAAGTTTCTAAAATAGAATTTGATTTTTGGGAAGATTATAGCGGCTACCATGTTCAATGGAACTATGACAAAGAAAAAAATTTGTATTTTCGTCTGAACGGGAGTCAGGAGCAAAAAGACTTTAACAATGGTCAACCTTTAAGCGCTGGTGTAGTGATAATTCAGTTTACTAAGGAAATTGGTCCGGTTGATGACAGTAAGCACATGCTTTATACCACTATCGGCCAGGGCAAGGCTTTGATTTTTCAGGATGGAGAAGTGGTTGAGGGTAAGTGGAGTAAAGAAGCCAGAAAAGAAAGAACAATCTTTACCGATTCTAAAGGGAAAGAAATTGAATTCAGCCGCGGCCGGATCTGGATTGAAGTTCTCTCAAACACTAACGAAGTAGACTACAATGAAGCCGGTTAAAACTCTTAGGAGGATTATTGTTTCCGAATCCCGCCTCAAACTTCTGCAAATTTTTTTTTACAGTATGGACGGAATGTTTTATGTTCGGCAATTGACCCGGCTGACAAAAGAGAAACTGAATTCAATCCGCCGGGAATTGCAAAACTTGAAAGAGGCAGGGATCCTGGAAAGCGAGTGGCGGGGCAACAGACTTTTTTACCGGATAAATAAGAAGAATCCGTTTTACCAGGAAATTCTGGCAATGGTGATGAAAACAAAAGGCTTGGGGGGTAATTTAATTAAATTCCGCCAGAAGTTAGGAAAGATAAAGTTTGTTATTTTTTCCGGCAGGTTTGTTAGCGGTTTTAGCAGTCCGGGGAAAAAGGAGGCAATTGATCTTTTGCTAATCGGTAAAATTGTCTTGCCGGAATTGGGTGCCCTGGTGAGAGAAGAAGAAAAAATAAGAGGTTCAGAAATTAACTATACGGTTATAGATGAGGCGGATTTTACTTTCAGAAAGAAAAACAGAGATCCCTTTTTGCTCCAGATCCTGCTTCAGCCCAGAATAATGATTATCGGCAGTGAGGCGGAAATGGTAAATTTTTAAAAATGAAAAACAGAAGGCTTCTTTTTTGGTCAATCTTATTGCTCACTCTCGCTTCTTTGCTGATAGACTTGCCGACTAGTTACCGGCTGAAATTTAAAGTGGGTTCTTTTAGCTTTGATCAGGAAATTTCCCGGCCGTTTGCCTTTCTGCGTCGTTTTAAATTAGTCAGAGGTTTGGATCTTGCCGGAGGAGTTCACTTGATGTTCAGAGCAAAAATGGATGGCGTGGCCCAAGAAGATCGCGACCAGGCGCTGGTTTCTTTAAGAGACAACATTGAAAGAAGGGTCAATCTTTTCGGGGTTAGTGAGGCAGTGATCCAGACTTCCAAGGCGGCAGATCAGCATCGGCTGATCGTCGAGCTGCCCGGTGTGGTTAACGTTGGGGAGGCGATCGACTTGGTTGGAAAAACGGCCCAATTGGATTTCAGAGAGTCGGTTGAAATTCCCCCGGAGGCGACCGAGTCGGCAACAATTTATGATCTTTTTGCCGGCAAGACCGGATTGACCGGCGCCCACTTAATCAAGAGCGAAGTTCAGTTTAATCCTAATACCGGAAAGCCCGAAGTCGGTTTGGAATTTGATGAGGAAGGTAAAAAACTTTTTGGCGAGATTACCGGAAGGAATGTGGAAAAACCGCTGGCAATCTTTTTAGACGGTCTTTTGGTTTCCGCTCCCCAGGTAAAAGAGCCGATCACCGACGGCAAGGCGGCCATTAGCGGCGAGTTTGATCTAAGACAAGCGAAATCTTTAGTTTCCCAGTTGAATGCCGGTTCCCTTCCGGTCTCAATCGAACTGATCGAACGCCGCCAGGTTGGGCCGACCTTAGGAGAAGAATCGGTTCAGAAAAGTATGAAAGCCGGCCTGGTCGGTTTAGCAATCGTTGCCTTGTTTATGGCAATCTACTATCGCTGGCTTGGTATTTTGGCTGATGCCGGACTGATAGTCTATGCTTTGATTTCCTTAGCCATTTATAAATTGATTCCGGTTACTTTGACCTTGCCCGGTTTAACCGGATTTTTGCTCTCAGTAGGGATGGCGGTAGACGGCAATATTTTAATTTTTGAAAGAATGAAGGAAGAACTTAAACAGGGCAAACCCTGGAATGTAGCCATGGAGTTGGGTTTTGGCCGGGCCTGGGATTCGATTCGCGATGCCAATGTTTGCACCCTGATCATTTGTTTTTTGCTTTTTAACCCGTTTGATTGGGGTTTTCTTAGTAATTCCGCTATGGTTCGCGGTTTTGCCGTAACTTTGTTTTTGGGAGTCTTTATCGGTATGTTTACCGGCATTATCGTTGCCAGAACCTTGTTAAGAGTTTTTGCCAGGAAAAAAGCATGAATGGAATCAAGTGGACTAAGTTAAACTGGATTTTTTTTACTATTTCGGCCCTGTTTATTTTGCCGGGGGTTTATTCTTTGGTTCGCTGGGGATTGGAACTTTCAGTTGATTTTACCGGAGGCACTCTTCTTGAAATTAGCGCCGACGGTTTAAACCAAGACGGAATCGCCGAGCTGATCAACGGAAAAGGCTTGAGTTTAAAAAGCATTCAGTCGAGCGGGGATAAATCTTTGCTCTTGCGCTTTGATTCTTTAGAGGAAGCTTCTAAAGACGACCTGCTGAACACTATTAATGAAACCAACGGCAGTTTGCCCGAGGTGGTTCGTTGGGAGTCTTTGGGTCCGGCGCTGGGACAGGAACTTTTAACCAAAACGGGAATCAGTATTTTATTAGCTATTTTAGTAATTTTGGTTTACATCAATCTTCAGTTTAAAAATAGGGCTTTCGGTGTCTGCGCTGTTTTGGCAATGCTTCACGATAGCCTGATCTTATTGGGATCTTTTAGCCTTTTGGGCCATTTTTTCGGAGTCGAAGTAGACAGCCTTTTTGTGACCGCGGTTCTGACGATCCTTTCTTTTTCGGTTCACGACACCGTCGTTGTTTACGACCGGATCAGAGAACTTTCCAGGATAAATCCAAAGATGTCTTTTGAAGAAATTTCCGATTTGGCCATCAGCCAAACCCTGGTCAGATCAATCAATAATTCTTTAACTATTATTTTTATGTTGATCGCTTTGGTCTGGTTGGGAGGAGAAACAATCCGGAATTTCGCCCTGGCCTTGCTGATCGGCACTGTTGCCGGTACCTATTCTTCCACCTTTACCGCGGTGCCTTTATTAGTAGTTTGGCAAAAGGCCTTTAGGAAAAGATGGAAATAGGCGGCGCTGAATTTGCTTTTCAACCGGAAACAGAAGCAACACCTCTGCAGGTCTTTGATGTGGTTGTGGTTCACGGTAACATGTTAAAAAGAGGTAAAGAAGGAAAATTAAAGCTTAGTTTTGATGGAAAGATGAGAGCGATTGCCGCTGCGGAAATGTTAAGAAGGGGAATTTGTAGCAACTTGGTAATCACTGGAGGAAAAACAGCCGGGGAAAGAGAACTTTCCGAGGCGGAAATGGTTAAAACATTCTTGACAGGAAGATATAAAAAGGGTCCGGGAAGTAGATTTGAGGCACTTGATCCAGAGAAAATCTTTTTAGAAGAAGAGTCTAAGGATACTTCAGCTAATTTAGTAAATGTGAGAGATTTGATGAAAAAAGAGGGGTGGAGATCAGTTGCTTTACTATCTAACCAGTATCATTTAAGAAGAGTAGTAGAACTGGCGGGAAACTTAGGCTTGAGCGCGAATGTTATTTCTGCTGAAACAGGACTAATTTTTCGAGATAAGCGTTTTCAAGAAGTGGTTGATAACTATCTCTCTTTTCCTGAAACAATAAAAAAAGAAAAAAAGGAACGATTTTTTCGGATTCTTCTTTTATTTGATCCAAAAGGCACTCTTCCCAAAATAACGTCTTCCCTTTTTAGAAGATGATTAGCCTACCCCCGGGGTGGGTTACAAGCGTATTAGGTTTGCGCTTCGGGATTTAATCCGATCCTGGATCGAAAGAGCTAAAACGATCCAGGATCGAGATGATACTCTTGACAAAAGAGATGGGAAAGCAGCAAGATGTTTTTATGACAGAAACCAGAGGTGGTCCTCCTCCTAAGGAGGTAGTAAGACTTGTAATCCGGCTTGGTGTGGAGGCTGATAGAAATCCGTGCTTTAGGGTGCTGGCAGAGGAAACAAACGCCGAAATAAGCCGCGGCACTCGTTTTTACCAAAGACCGCTCCCTTCGGAGGTAGCAAAGGCAAGACAAGAGGCGGCAGTGTTTCAAGCCGGCGCACTAAGACAAATCAAGGCTTTAAGATTTTCTTTAGGTTCCTAAATTTTCCCAGCCCACCCCGGGAACCCATTTACAAAACCCAACTCAATTTTTGTACACCCCCGGTTTGTACACCCCGGGGTGGGTTAGGCTTGCCCGCCCGCCTAAATATTCCGGAGGAATTTTTGGCGAGGCCCGCCAAAGCTGAGTTTGGGGATGCGGGCGGGTTGACACCCCGGGAGTAGAAAGTCCTAATCACTCAGCCTTTCAATCCTCTCCAGCAAATATTTCCTCTTGTTTCTTTCTTTATCCTCTTCAACTTCTTTAAAAAGCTGTTTTAAAATCCGGCCTATTTCCGGTCCCGGCCCTATTTTTAAAATCTCCATCACATCGTTGCCATTGACTTTCAAATCGGCGACTGAAAACGGCTGTTTTTGAACTTCGACTAACCGTTTTTTAAATAGATCAGTCCGCCAGGAGGTTTTTGGAACTCCACTGCCGAGCCTGTCTCCGGTCCGGATCGATAAAATATCATCCAAGTTTTCTTTACTTACTCTTCGGATAAATCTGCGAATAGCGGCATCAGTCAGTTTCTCGTCCGGAGCAAATTGATGCCAGCGGACTAACCGCCAGAGCTTGTCTAATTGTTTATTAGACAGTCTCAGCCGCAGTCCGATTTTTTTAGCGATTGCCGCGCCAACCACTTCGTGATTATGGAAACTTCTTTTCTCCCCTTCGCCTTGAACCACGATTGGCTTGCCAATGTCGTGAAGCAAAGCCGCTAACCGGGTTACCGGATTTTTGGAGTCGCAAAATCTAAGCGTTTCGATAGCATGAGTCCAAACATCATGGATATGGTGTTTTGCCTGATCAACTCCCCGTCCTTGGATTAATTCGGGCATCAGGTATTGGAGCAGTCCGCAGTTGTAAAGCATCAAAACCCCGTCAGCCGGATGCCGGCTGGATAAAAGTTTAAAAATTTCGACCCGGATTCTTTCCCAGGCAACTTCCTCAATCAATCGGGCATTTTTTTTGATTGACTCAAATGTTTCCGGCTCGATGATAAAACCTAGCTGAGTGGCAATCCTTACCGCTCTGAGTAATCTTAAGGCGTCTTCTTTAAATCTTTGATCCGGATCGCCAACTGCCCGGATTATTTTTTTCTTTAGATCTTCCTGGCCGCCGAAAGGATCAATTATCTTTTGGATTTCGAATTTCGAATTTCGAATTTCAAAACTTATTGCTATAGCGTTGACAGTCAGGTCCCTTCTGGAAAGATCTTCCTCAATTGTTTTTCCCCAGCGGACCTGGTCAGGTCGTCTTCTGTCGGAGTATTCCCCTTCGGTCCGGTAAGTGGTAATTTCCAAAATATCATTTTTCTTTTTACCCATGACAATGCTGACCGTGCCGAACTTGTTATTATAAAAACTATTTTTGGGGAAAAGAGCCAGGATTTGTTTTGGCGGGGCGTTAGTGGCAAAATCCCAGTCTTCAATTTTGTGTTTGGTCAGCAAGCCTCTGGAGGACCCGCCGACTAAGAAAAGATCAAACTTTGCTTTTCGGAAAACTTTAATTACTTTTTGAACCTTATCCGGTAATGTGGTCATTTTTTCATTTTTGACCTTTTAATAATTTGACCAATTATAGCAGTCGGATTTGTTTGAGTCATTTCCTCTCCTTTGTCCCGGTCTCCCTCATGGAGATGATGGCGAAGGATCCTTTAATCTCAGGCAATTTGCTTTCTCAATTCAAACACCCCCGGCGGTGGAAAATGAATAAATGGTCAAATGATTAATAAACGAATAACTTCTCTCCCCTCCGTCATCCTGAGTCCCCGACACAACGTCGGGGCGAAGGATCCAGGATCGTGATTTTCCAAAACGAAGCCCCGCGGGTGGAATTATCAATGAACCAATAGATAAATGAGTAAATATTAAGTGTTAATATATAAATTGAAACGATGGACAAGAAATGGCTGTTGCTTCACTCAAAAAAAATTACCCGGCAAATCAGCCCGGACCAAGTTTTGAAAATTCTGCTTAAAAATAGGAAAATAGTTTCCTCGAAAAGAGCCGAATTTTTGAACCCGACCCACCCTTCTAAAATTACTCCGGCTAAAGCAGGCATTGCTAAAACTTCTTTGGTTCGGGCGGGTGATCTGATCAAAAAATTCAAAAAAGAGAAGATTGTCGTCTACGGCGACTATGATGCCGACGGCCTGTCTTCAACAGCAATTGTTTGGGAGGCGCTCTGGGCTAAAGGTTACGACGCAATTCCGTTTCTGCCTCACCGGGAAGAAGACGGTTACGGCATCAATCCGGACTCGGTGAAAAAATTAAAGAAAAAATACCCAAACTTAGGTTTGATTATTACAGTTGACAACGGCATTGTCGCCTTCGACGGGATCAAGGCGGCCAAAGATTTGGGGATTAAAACAATCATTACAGATCATCACCTTGCTTTAGACAAACTCCCTCCTGCCGATGTTATTGTCCATAGCGCCGAACTGGCCGGCAGCGGCGTTGCCTGGTTTTTGGCCTCTTTTTTCGGTTATCGGTCTTTAGAATTGGTTGCTTTGGGCACTATCGCTGATATGCTTCCTTTATTAGGGATTAATCGGAGTTTTGTTAAGTATGGCATTAGAGAGCTGTCAAAAACTAACCGGGTTGGTTTAAAACTGCTCAAGCAAAAGGGCGGTATCAGTAATAATGACGAACTTCTTCCCTGGCATGTTTCTTTTATTCTGGCGCCAAGATTAAATGCGGCCGGCCGGCTCTCTGACGCGGTTGACGGCTTAAGACTGCTTTGCACCAAAAAGGCGGCTAGGGCGAAGGAATTGGTAGAAAAACTCGAAGCAATCAACTCTGAGCGTCAGAAGCTAACGGTTGATGGTTTGGACGATGCCAAAAAAAAGAATCCTCTTTCCCTGCAGAAAATGATTTTTGCTGTCGACGAGTCTTACCATCCCGGAGTGATCGGTTTGATTGCTGGCAAACTGACCGAAGAATTTTACCGCCCCTCAATCGTAATTTCCAAAGGAGAAAAAATCAGCCGCGGTTCGGCCCGGTCGGTTAACGGTTTTAACATCATCGACTTTATCAGAAGGGCAGATTCTTTTTTAATTGACGCCGGCGGCCATCCCATGGCGGCCGGTTTTACCATCGAAACTTCGAAAATAAAAAAGTTTATCAGTCAATTGAAAAAAATGGCCGAAAAGGAAATTAAGACCAAAGATTTAGCTCCTGAATTAAAAATAGATTTTTTTATAGATGTTTCTTTAATTGGCAAAAAGCTTTACCGCTTGATTCAAGAACTGGCGCCATTTGGGTTGGGTAACCCGGAGCCGCTGTTTTTAATTAAAAAAGCCAGAGTGGTTAAATGCCAGGCCTTGGGATCGGGAAGACAGCATTTAAAGCTTTGGTTAGATGACCCGGAGACAAAAGCGGTAGAAAGAGTGGTTGCCGAAGCGATCGGTTTCGGCTGGGGAGATTTTTGGCAAGATTTGCTCACAGGCGATTTTGTTGACTTGGTTGCCAGCTTAAATTTGAACCGCTGGCGGGACAGAGAAACAATCCAGTTGAAAATCAAAGACCTAAGAAAAGCGGATTGATTGGTAAGGATATACAAGCACCCATCTTTCCCACCCTTCCCTGTTGGTCTTATTAACCTCATTAAGAAATTACACACCAGGTGTGGGATAGGTTGACACATCGGGAGTTGACTCCGAGATACTCTACACCGGGTATGCAAAATTCTTTCAAAATGGTATACAATTTCTTCAGGGCGTCGGATGATGCCGCTGTCCATTAAACGAAGCCACCCTACGCCTACCTACACAAGAAGTTTTATATAATTCAATCTTTATCAAAACACCATGGCACAAAACAATTCGGAAAACTTAGAAAAAATATTCAACTTTTTGCATAAAATTGAAAATCTGAAATCTACTTTAAGATGTATCAAAACAACTTCCGGAAGAAAAGAATCCAGCGCTGAACATTCTTGGAGATTAGCCTTAATTACTTTCATAATTGCTGATGAATTGAGATTGAATGTTGATGTGAACAGAGCAATCAAAATTGCCTTAGTTCATGATCTCGCAGAAGCGTTAACTGGAGATATCAATGCAATGTTAATTGCTGAAGGAAAATTCTCTAAAAGTGAAAAAGAAAGACAAGAAATTGAAGCGATTATAAATCTTCAAAAAACTCTTCCGGAAGTTATCGGTAAAGAGATTTCAGGTTTGTGGCATGAATATAATGATAATAAGACAAAGGAAGCTAAATTTGTGAAAGCCTTGGACAAGATTGAAACTTTAACTCAATTAGCAGAAAGCGGTTATGAAATTTACGATAAACCAGAGTTTACTGCGAATTACGCAAATAAATCTGTAAAATCGTTTCCCGAATTGTCAAGTATGTTGAAAATCGTTAAAAGAAAGCTGAAAGCTGCATTTGATAAAGGAAACATTGGGTGGAAAAAAGAATATAACTCTCTTGATTAACGGTGGGTTCTGATCAGCTTACTATTACAGCTTGTCACACCCCTGGTGAGATAGAGGATCTTTCCGGAGTTATTAATTTATTAGGAGGAAACCTATGAGCAAATTATCCTGCGGGACTGGGCTACAGAAAAATATCATAGATAAGGAGGTGTTCAAAAGAGAGCTTGCTCTGTGTCATAAACTGTCTCGGGAGAATGGCGGTAAATGTTGTTGGGGAGTCTGCGAAAGTTGTGGGGTGATACCGTTTCTTTACAAATTACACAAGGGTGTGTTGCTTGAGGACCCTGCTGAAATAAAAAAGGCAAAAAATAAAGTAGTGAAATAAAATTCATAGGTCGCAAATCGTTACACTTATATCCACACCAGTATATCCACACCAGGTGTGGGATAGGTTGACACATCGGGGTTGAAGCGATCCAGAATTGTGATGATCCTGCTTGAATTTAAGCTCCAACCTCCGTTATAATATCAATCGAGAAAAACAACGATCCTGTTTGTGACCCAGGGGAGTTGAAGGAAGAAACCCCGCATTCGGCGGGAAAGTAGAGCCTTCCGGGCGCGCCCGTAACAGCGTTAAACGAGTTCCGACGTTACGTCGGAAGAAGCAGGGTGGCACCGCGAACTCACCTAAATCCTCGCCCCTGTCAATCAGTTTGTTCTGGTTGATATGGGCGAGGGTTTTTTATTGGGCCAAAATTTGTTAAAGTTTAACTAAGGAGTAAAAAATGAAACGAACACTGATAAAAGACACCGTTTCACGTGTTGGTGGAAAAGTGGCAATCTCCGGCTGGGTAAATAGTGTCCGGAGTCATGGCAAATTAGCTTTTGCTGATATCCGGGATAGGTCTGGAATGATTCAGGTAGTCGGGGGAAAAGAAATTGCCAAACTGAATCCGGAATTTGTAGTCGGAATTGAAGGTTTAGTTAAGAAAAGAGAAGAAAAATATTTTAACCCGAAGATAATTACCGGAGAAATCGAGCTCGAGGTTGAGAAGTTAGCCATTTTAGCGGAAGCAAAAGACCTTCCTTTTGATATTCACCAACCCAGTTTGGATGTTTCTTTGCCTATTTTGTTAGACTATCGGGCCGCTTCATTAAGAAACAAGAAAATCGCTGACATTTTCCGGGTTCAGTCCACTATTGTCAAGGCTTTCAGGAAGCACATGGTGGACAATGGCTTTACCGAATTCCAAGCACCGACAATTGTTGCCACCGCCACTGAAGGCGGCTCGCAGGTTTTCCCGATTGATTATTTTGGCTACAAAGCCTATTTAGCCCAAAGCCCTCAGTTTTATAAACAGATCATGGTTTCTGTCTTTGAACGGGTTTTCACTCTGGCCCATGCTTATCGGGCAGAGCCGAGTGTTACTACCAGACACATGACTGAATATGTTGGTATGGATGTTGAGATGGGTTTTATCGACAGCTGGTTGGACGTAGTTGAAACCGCAGATAAATTAGTCAAAGCGATTTTTGCCGAAATAGAAAAAGAACATCCAGATGTTTTAGCAAATTTTGGCACAACTATCCCTAAAACAGTAGAGGAAACGCCGAGAGTAAAATTGTCCGAAGCCCAAGAAATAATTTTCAAAAGGACAGGCCGGGATATTAGGGGGGAGCCGGACATGGACCCGGAAGGAGAAAGGGAAATTTGCCGCTGGGCGGAAGAAGAACACGGCAGTGAGTTAGTTTTCATCAGCCATTATCCAACCAAGAAAAGACCTTGGTATACCTACCAGGATTTGGAAAACCCGGAAGAAACTTTGAGTTTCGATCTGATCGGCCGAGGAGTGGAGTGGATCACCGGCGGCCAAAGAATCAATGATTTTAATGTTCTTTCCGCTAATATTAAAAAAATGGGCGCCAATCCGGAAGATTTTGAAATTCCATATTTACAGGCGTTTCGTTATGGCATGCCCCCCGAGGGCGGTTTTTGCTTAGGGCTGGAGAGAGTCACTCAAAATATTTTGGGCTTGTCCAATATCAGGGAAGCAACTCTTTACCCCAGGGATTTAGAGCGGGTCGATGCCAGACTTTCGACCATCGGCCAAAAACCCGGTGAAGAAACCAAAAGCCTTTTCGCCGAATTGGTTGACCTTCTTGCGGATAACAATATTAATTACCAGCTTTGTAATCACAAACCGGTTTATACCAGCCAGGAAGCGGCTGAAGCCAGGGGAACCAAATTGGAGCAAGGGGCCAAGGCTCTGATCATGTTTGCTGACAAAAAGCCGGTTTTAATTGTCATTTCCGCCGCTTATGAAGTTAATCTTGAAAAGCTGAAAAAATTGCTGAAAGTTAAAAAGCTAAAAATGGCCAGCGCTTCCGAGGTGGAGCAAATATCCGGAACTAAAATCGGCGCTGTTCCGCCCTTCGGCAGTTTAATCGGGCTGAAAACATGGGTTGATAAAAGTTTGGCGGAGAATAAACAAATCGCTTTTAACGCCGGATTGCATACTAAGTCAATTATCATCAGTTATGACGATTGGCTTAAACTGGTCGAGCCGGAAAAAGCGGACTTTTCTTCCTAACCCAAATTAGTTTCTCTGTTTTATGATTTTTAAAAAAACCGTCTGGCCTTGGGCTTTGCTTTTAATTCTTTTTGGCACGCTTTTATTATTGAAAAGCTTTTTGTTTTGGAGGAAGTACAATTTGGTTTTTAAAGAAGAGCCCTTGCCCTTGCTCGAAGAGCCGGTTTCTTTTCCGCAGATTAACGCCAAGTCGGCGATAGTAATTGATGCCGACTCGGGAACGGTTTTATTCGAAAAAGAGCCTCGTCTTAAGCTTAATCCCGCTTCGA
>Ga0066637_10002744_pt1 | contig 11775 bp, 12 predicted proteins | sample CryGeyCG2014_020_FD_62737 | JGI IMG/M metagenome (GOLD analysis project Ga0066637, IMG submission 62737) | Groundwater microbial communities from aquifer - Crystal Geyser CG08_land_8/20/14_0.20 | ecosystem: Environmental > Aquatic > Deep subsurface > Groundwater | place: USA: Utah: Grand County...
AGATACTCCTTCTCCCACTTGACCATGGCTATCCCGTAATAGCCGAAAGGGTGCTCGGGATATTTTTCCGACAACTCTTTCAAAAGTTCTTCGGACCTGTCGAATTTGCCGGCGTAGGACAGGTCTATCGCCTCCTTGGCGGAAGCCCTGAACGCCTCGGGGAGATCCTCTTTTTCAGCGGCGAACGCCGAGGGAGGGGAAAAAGCCAGGGAAAATATTATTATCGCTGTTTTCATGATTTCATCCGTCTTCCGCCGCCCCTGAGAGAGCATTATTTTGAAATAAGATAAACGCCGAAAGAAATAAAAATCGCGCCCGCCGCTTTGCTCAAAGACACGCTTTCGCCCAAAAAAAACAAAGCCAAAACCATGGTGACCAGGGGATACGTGGAAGACAAAGGCACTATCCTGGAAGCCTCGGAAGCGCTCATGGCTTTCAGATAAAAGAAGACCCCCCCCATCGTCACCACCACGCTTAAAAAAAGATAAAGCCACGAGATCCGGCCGGCCGCCAAAAGCTCGCTTTTAGTCTGTGTAAATCTGAAAAAAAGAAGAGGCAAAAACAGGCCGAGCATGACGAATGTCCTGCCGAAAAAAGCCGTATCGGGGCCGAGATACCTGAGCGTCAATTTATCCAAAAAGGCCCCGGAGCCCCAGGAAAGGACGGCGAGAATCAGGAAGACGGCGGTTAAGTCGCTCATGGCGGAGGCAGCTGGTCCGGAATAAGTTTCGAATCGAAAGGCGTATCCAGATATTTTTCTATGTAGTCCCGGAAGCCCCACTCGTCCCGGTAAGAGAGGGCTTCTTTATAGGTTTCCACGGCGCGCTCCCTCATTTTCTCCGCGTCGTAAAGATTCCCGATCCTCACCACGCCCCAGACGGCCCAGCGGCTCGGATGTTTTTCCTCTTTTATGGTTTCCCTCGCCCGCTGGAAATAGTCGAGCGCCGAGCCGTAATCGCCCTTGACCATGTTTATGGTGCCGAGAGAAACCAGTATCCTCGGAAGAAATTTTCTTTTATACTGCGGGAACCCCTTTTCCACCCTCGAAAGGTACTCTTTCATTTCTCTTTCAGATTCGTCGTACATCCTGGCCTCGTAAAGCGAGACTATCTGAACGAAATGCATCTGGGCGTGGCGGGGATATATCTTTCTGAGTTCGTTGGACCATTCCACCGCCTGTTTGGGATTTGAGTAGGGGCTGTTGGTCTGGGTGAAGATCTCTATCAAAAGCAGCTTGGCCGCCACGGCGTTAAAATAACCCTTATCCTTGCAGAGCTCCAGATATTCTATGCCTTTTCCGGCGTCCCCGCTCATGATAAGCCTGGACAACCACCTTATCACTTTGGGAAGGGTCCCGGCGGAGTATTCATAAAGCCCCAGCCCCAGATAGGCGTCATAAAGTTCCGGGTCTATCTTCAGGGCCTTATGCATACTGGAAAGGGCCCTTTTCCCGTTTATATAAGCCTTCAGCCAGCTATGCCGCATGAGATAAAGCCTGGCCCTCAAACCGTACATCCCGCCCATGCACAAGTGGGCGTTGCCGTCGTCGGGATGCTTCTTGAGCCATTTTTTACCCACCTCTACGGCTTTATCTGTAAACTGGTCGTACTCCCTGTCCATAGCGGGATTGGACTCTTCCTCGAGATATTCGAAGTGCGCCCACTTGACCATCGCCAGCCCGAAATGGCCGAAAGGATGTTCCGGGTATTTGCTTACCGCTTCCTCAAACTCCGCCTGTGCCTTGTCCAGCTCCACGGCGCAGACATAGTCCATCCCTCTTTTGGAAATAGCCTTCAATTCCGCGGGAAGCTCATCTTTTCCCCCGGAAAACGAAGGGGAAAGCGTTCCGATCAGAAGCAGGAACGCCGCAATAAAAAATTTAAATGCTTTTTTCATTTTTATCGTCTTTGTTTATTCGCCGTCAGTCCGTTACAGTTTTCGGCCTTATGCCTGCCGCCTTCAGCCTATTTTGTCAAATCCCGTATATTTTCTCAGAACCTCCGGAATAACAACGCTTCCGCCTTCCTGTTGAAAATTCTCCAGTATGGCCGCAAAAGTCCTTCCCACCGCCAACCCGGAACCGTTGAGGGTATGGACGTGTTCCGTCCCGCCGCCGCTTCTCTTAAACCGCATATTCATTCTTCTGGCCTGGAAATCCCCGCAATTGGAGCAGGAGGAAATCTCCCTGAACCGGTTTTCCGAAGGCATCCAAACCTCCAGATCGTAGGTTTTGGAAGAGGAAAACCCGACATCCGCGCCGCAAAGCTCCAGTATCCTGTAGGGAAGTCCCAGGAGTTGCAGCACTTTTTCCGCGTGTTCCTTCATTTTTACAAGCGCCTCCGCGGAATCTTCCGGCTTAGTCAGCCAAACCAGCTCCACTTTATTGAACTGGTGATTTCTTATCAATCCCCTGGTATCCTTGCCGTAAGAGCCCGCTTCCTGGCGGAAACAGGCCGTACAGGCCGTAAATTTCTTCGGCAGTTCAGCCTCGGAAAGGGTTTCTCCGGAATGTATGTTGGTCAGGGGCACTTCCGCGGTCGGAACCAGATAAAGCGGCGGTTCGGAGGCGGTCCGGTAAAGGTCCTCCTCGAATTTGGGAAGCTGGCCGGTCCCGGTCATAGCCCGAGAATTCACCAAAAAAGGGGTAAACATCTCCGTATAGCCGTTCTCTCCGGTATGGAGGTCCAGCATAAACTGGGCTATGGCGCGTTCAAGCCTGGCGCCGCGTCCCTTGAGTAAAGCGAACCTGGAGCCGGATAACTTTGCCGCCCTTTCGAAATCGAGTATATCGAGTTTTTCTCCGAGCGCGTGGTGATCAAGTGGTTTGAAAGAAAACTCTCTTTTCGCCGAAATATCCTCAAAAATTATTTTATTGTCTACCTCGCCGGCGCCGGGCGGAACGCTTTCATTGAGAATATTGGGAATGGTCAGCAAAAGCGCCTGCAACTCCTTTTCAAGCTCCTGGAGCCGGGCTTCCGCCAGGGAAAGATTTTTTTTTATCTCCTGAACCTCATCCTCGAGCCGTTTGGGGACCTCAAGTTTCTTCATCTTGAAGGACCCTATCTCCCTGGAAATAGCGTTTTTACGGGATCTGCCGGTTTCCGCGTCTTTAAGCGTCGCCTTGTATTCCGCGTCTTTTTTACAGATCTCCCCGAAAACGGGCAAATATCTCCCTCCCCTTTTCTCCAGGGATGTTTTTATTTTCTGAGGCTCCGATCTGAGGATTTTTATGTCTATCATGGGAGTTCCTTGCCGGCGGTGCTATATTTTTTTAAGATTGATAGTTCTTGAGAAGATATCCACCGTTTCGTCCTCTTTCTTCGGCTCTTTCATGATCTCTATCTTTACGGCTTCTATCTCAAATCCGGAATTTCTGATCTTTCTCAGCTGTTCCGCCAGGTCGAAATTCAGTATATATATTTTTTTTCCGGAAGAGGGTCCCATTTTGGAAACCCGGACCTCGCCGGAATAAAAAGGCACCGACCAGATGCCTTCCGCGGAACCGGTGGACTTTTTAATTTTGGAAAAAACGGCGTATCTGAAAACCAGCCCGTCCGCCAGAACGGGGCTTTCATTTTTCAGGTTCACGGCCAGCCTGTATTTGTAAAGAAGCTTATCCCGGGAGTTAAGGAGTATTTCGCTGGCTTTGTAATAAATACTGGCGTTTTTAACTTTCCCCTTCGAATACTCCAGCTCGGAACCGCAGATCCTGACGCCCTGAGCGGCCGCGGCCTGGCCGCATAAAACTAAGGCTAAAAACAGTATTTTCGTCATTTTAATCTACCCTTTCAGCAAAGCCGCCACGCTCTCCGGGACGAAGGAAAAAACTTCGCAGAACGTTTCCCTGCCGTCGCATTTTATCTTTATCTTTACGGACATTTTCTTCTTACCCCGGTTCTCCGGAAGCCCCTGGGAAAAAGTCTCCAGCGCGAACGATTTTTCGGCCTGAATGGTCCTGGGAATCGAGGGGATAAGCCTGATTTTCATGCTGTTACACAGCGCGCTTATTATAGAGTTCAGAAGGATGTTGCCCAATTCGGAAATGAGCAGCTCTTCGGTCCCGTCCATTTTTTCCGAAACAAAAAAATGATACCCTATAAAACATTTCGAAATAAATCCCACGTCTTTCCTGTCGAAAAACAGGGCGAAATTCATCGGCTCATCGTCTTTTTTCACCTCGAAATACACGCAAACCGCGTCATAATCTTCCGGCGACGGGGCGGAAAGAACCGCCGTTTCGTCCACGGCCCATTTTCCGGCCGAGATCCGGTTAAGCTTCAGCAGGGCGGAATCTATCGCTTTAAGGGAAATCTTTTCCCAGGCGGGATCTGTTTTTTCAGACATATTCATTTCAACGCTTTATTTATGGCCTGTTCCAGCTCGTCGACGGAAAAAGGCTTTCTCAGTATATGATTGGCGCCTTCCGCCATAAGCTCCTGGTCCAGGCTGTCCTGTTCCAGCGCCGTTATTATTATTACCCTGGTTTTCGCGTTCGTTTTCCGGAAATTTTTAAGGACCTCGAGTCCCGATTTGTCCGGCAGGATGACGTCCAAAAGCAGGATGTCCGGGGTTATTCCTCTCAGTTTCTCGGTCGCGTCCTTAAAACAGTCGGCTTCCCCCATAACTTCATGTTTTATTTTTTCCACGGCCGTCTTTATTGTAAACCTGGTCAGACTGTTGTCCTCTACGATAAAAACTTTCATTGTTTCCTCCCCCCCATTAACAGCAGGTTAAGGTTAAAAAAGATTGGAGTTTAACGTGTAACCTTAATTTCTTAATCTCTCAATCTCTTAATTTCTATTTTCCCGACCTTAATCTGCCGTTCACGTCCCTTCCTGCCAGCTGGCAAGATATTTTTTCTGCTCCGGAGTAAGGTTGTCCTTTTTTATGCCCATGGCTTTCAATTTCAGCGAGGCGATATTCCTGTCTATCGCTTCCGGAAGGGTGTAAACCCTGTTTTCCAGATTTTTATGGTTCCTGATCATATATTCGCCGGCCAGGGACTGATTGGCGAAGGACATGTCCATCACGCTGGCCGGATGCCCTTCGGCCGCGGCCAGGTTTATAAGCCTGCCGTCGGCGAGAAGATAAACCTTCCTGCCGTCGGCTTTGACGTATTCCTTTACGAAAGGCCTTATCTCCCTCGCTTTTTTGGACATCTTCCGTAAAGCCGGGATATTGATCTCGACATTGAAGTGACCGGAATTGGAAACTATGGCTCCGTCCTTCATGAGCCTGAAATGCGAAGCGTCGAGAACGTTTATGTCCCCGGTAAGGGTTATAAAGATGTCCCCGATCCCGGCGGCCTCGCTCATGGGCATGACGCGAAAGCCGTCCATGGCGGCTTCAAGGGCCTTTACCTCGTCCACTTCGGTCACTATCACTTCAGCGCCCAACCCTCTGGCCCTGGAAGCGACCCCCCGGCCGCACCAGCCGTAACCGGCCGCGACCACGGTCCTGCCGGCAAAAAGCGCGTTAGTCGCCCTCATTATGCCGTCGAGAGTCGACTGTCCGGTGCCGTAACGGTTGTCGAACATATGTTTGGTCATGGAATCGTTCACCGCTATGACCGGATATTTAAGAGCCCCGTCCTTCTCCATGGCTTTAAGTCTTATGACGCCGGTAGTCGTTTCCTCGGTTCCGCCCAGAATGGCATTGTTCCTCAGGGAACCCCAGCTTTTATGTATCGTGGAGATCACGTCCGCCCCGTCGTCCATTGTTATGTGGGGATTATGGGCTATCGCGCTTTGTATGTGGGAATAATAGGTTTTATTGTCCTCTCCCTTTACAGCGAACACCTTTATGCCGTAATCTCTTACCAGGCTGGCCGCGACGTCGTCCTGAGTGCTCAGCGGGTTCGACGCGCAAAGAGCCACGTCCGCTCCGCCTTTCTTAAGCGTTATCATCAGATTCGCCGTCTCGCTGGTCACATGCAGGCAGGCCGAAACTCTGTAGCCCCTGAGAGGCTTTTCGCGCGAAAACCTTTCCGCTATGAGGCCAAGCACGGGCATGTCCCGTCCGGCCCACGCTATTTTCCTCTTTCCTTCGTCGGAAAGCTTGAGATTTTTAACGTCGCTGTTCTTTTTTCCGTTCAATATCTGGGGCATATGGTCTCCTTGAAACAGGCTGCAGGCGAGAGGCGGTATACCCGGATGCGTGGATGTATAGCCATTTGGAAGCGTAGTTTTATAAGGAAAATCCTTCCTCTACGCATCCATACCTCCATACATCTATACTTCCATCCCTCCAATCCTCTATTCCCTGCCTTACGCCTTAAGTCTTTTTATTATCTGCAGCAGGCGCATTCCTTACGGCTGCAGTGTTTTGGGAAAATATCCGTCATGTTGGTTTTTTCCCACTCGAATTCCCTTTCCTCGCGGCCGAAATGTCCGTAAGCGGCGGTTTTCCTGAATATGGGCCTTCTGAGCTTCAGCTTGTTTATTATTCCCTTGGGTGTGAGGTCGAAATTTTTCCTCACCATCCCGACTATTTCCTCGTCGTCGAGCTGACCGGTCCCGTTGGTGTCCACATAAAGTCCGACCGGCTCGGCCACGCCTATGGCGTAGGCCAGCTGCACCGTGCATTCCGAAGCCATCCCGCCGGCCACGATGTTCTTGGCTATATACCGCGCCATATAGGCCGCGGACCTGTCCACTTTTGTCGGGTCTTTGCCGGAAAAAGCGCCGCCGCCGTGCGAGGCCATGCCGCCGTAGGTGTCGACGATGATCTTCCTGCCGGTCACGCCGGTATCGGACTGCGGTCCGCCGACCACGAATTTACCGGTGGGGTTCACGTAAATTTTCGTTTTCCCGTCTATCCATTTTTTGTTTATAACGGGCAGTATCACGGCCTTTATTATTTCCCGCCTCGCCTTCCCGGTAATATGCTTTCCGCTCTTATCCAGTATGGTGTCGAGATGCTGGGTGGAAAGGACTATGGTCTCTATCCTGCGCGGGCGCCCGTCCTTATACTCCACGGTAACCTGCGACTTGCCGTCCGGCCCGAGATAACCGAGTATATTTTTCTTCCTGACTTCCGCGAGCCTCATGGCGAGCTTGTGCGCCAGCACGATGGGAAGAGGCATTAGTTCTTTGGTCTCGTCGCAGGCATATCCGACCATCAACCCCTGGTCGCCGGCTCCGCCCACGTCGACGCCCTGGGCGATATCGGGGCTCTGTCTGCCTATGACGTTTATTACGGCGCAAGTCTCATAGTTGAAACCGTATTTATTGTCCGTATAGCCTATTTCCCTCACCACTTTCCTGGCCAACCCGTCCACATCCACGTAGGTTTTAGTGGTTATCTCGCCCCCGACCACCACCATTCCCCTGGTTATGAAGGTTTCGCAGGCCACCCTACCGGTCGGATCCTTTTTCATTACTTCGTCCAGCACCGCGTCGGAAATCTGGTCGCAAACTTTGTCCGGATGCCCCTCTGTCACAGATTCAGACGTTATGAATTTATTTCCTCTATTATTCATTTTTCCTCCTTAAAATAGGCCGCAGGCCATAGGCCCAAGGCGGCAGAAGAATTTTTCTTTTTTATCTCCCGTAACTTTTGCCTTATGCCTTACGCCTTTTCGCACTTATATCACAGAATTTTTCTGAGCGAAATCCAGAAGTTTCTCCGTGTTTTTTGCGGAATCCGTTTCCGCGTAAATCCTCAATAAAGGCTCCGTACCCGAAGGCCTTATCAGGAACCACCAGTCGTTTTCCAGTATGATTTTAAGCCCGTCCAGCGTCATCGCTTCCGAGACTTTCAGGTCGAAGATCTTTTTGGGAAGCTTTTTCTTCACCTTTACGGCGAAAGAATGCTTGTTGGGGATGGCCTTTGAAATCTTGAAATCCCGCCTCAGAAACGCGGACTTCCCGTATTTGCCTTCCAATTCCTTGTAAATCTCGGAAATTTTCCTGTTCTTCTCCACCACCAGGTTTATAAAAGCGAGAGCCGTCATAAGGCCGTCCCTTTCCGGAATATTACCCTTCCAGGCATACCCGCCGGACTCTTCCACCCCGAAGAGCACCTCTTCAGAGATCATTTTCTCCGCTATAAATTTGAAGCCTACGGGCAATTCTTCAAGAAGAATATTTTTCTGTTTCGCTATCCTCTTGGTAAGATAGCCCATTGAAACGGCCTGAACCACCTTGCCGGGTTTTTTCTGAGTTTCAAGCAGCCTTTCAAAAAGCATGGGCGCGATCTGACAGGGCGTCAGATAAACGCCCTTGTCGTCCAGCATGGCGAACCTGTCCCCGTCCCCGTCCAAAGCCAGCCCCAGGAGGGCCTTGTTTTCCTTTACTGCCTTGCTCAATTCCAGAAGATTTTTTCCCACCGGTTCCGGAGCGCCGGACTTTCCGAAAAGAGGGTCGCGCCTGGAATTCATGACTATCACGTTCTTACTGCCGCAGAAAATCTCCTGGCAGACCTCGGCGCTGGCGCCGTACATAAAATCTATCACGATTTTGCCCTTGAGCCTCGACAGGAGTTTTTTAAAGTCGAACTTGGAATTCAGGTACTCGCAATATTCCTTCCTGAAATCTTTTTTCTCTATTTCGACGTCGGAGAGGGGATGATTGAAAACTTTGGGTATATGGCTTTCTATCTCGCCGGTCATTACGGGAGGAATGGACCTTCCCTGATATTTTATCTTGACCCCGTTGTAAAGGTAGTGGTTATGGCTGGCGGTTATCACGACGCCCAGCGCGTATTTCTTATGGGTAAGCAGGCTTATCGCCGGGGTCGGAAGAGGGGTTTGGCTCAGGACGCAGCTTATGCCGTTGCTTCTGAGGACCAGGGCGAACTGCCTGGCGAATTCCTCGGACATAAAACGCCTGTCGTAGCCTATTACGACTTTTTTGTCGGGGGACTTCAGGCCTTTGTAGGCCATGTAATCGCTGAGGCCCTGGGCTATCCTTTTGACGTTGTCAAAGCTGAAGTCCCTGGCTATAAGCCCCCTGAAACCGTCCGTACCGAAAACAATATCATTGACAGCCATATTTCACCTCTGGATCCTTTAGCCTGAATCCTGCAGTTGAAGCTGGTTTTCCCTGCGAAAACCGGCGAATAAAAAAATGCAGGATTCCCCACAGTAGCGTCCCACTCCCCTTGGCCCATGTGGACGGGACTGTCCCTTTCCATGATTCCATAAGGAAGAGGGACGGGTTGCGGATTGGGGGCTATGCATCCCAAATCCGCAAGGGTGAACCCAGCGCGAGGCGCTCCCGAACTCTGTGAGGGGAAAGTTTCAACTGAAACTTTCGGGTTAGCAAAATAGGAAACGCGCGACAAAAACGTCTTTTGTCCGCTCGATAGTATATTTTATTATTTATTGCGGAAAAAAAAAAGGGAAATCGGGCGATTTTTTGCAAAAATACCGGTTTTTTGGTAGACTATGGGTATGCCGATAAAACTGGTCAAACAATACACCGTCTTTTTGCCGAACAAGCCCGGCGCGCTAAGCCAATTTATAGAGCTTTTTGCCAATGAAGGGATAAACATCATCGGGGTGGCTTCTGAAATACACGACGAATCGGGAATAATAAAAATAGCCATGGATTCCGATAAGAAATTCAGCTACCTCCTCACCAGAGCCGGTTTTACCACCCTTGAGACCTCCATGCTCTCCATAGACCTCGAAGATAAGCCGGGCGAGCTTCTCAAGCTTACCAAAATACTCGCCCAGAACGACATAAACATAACCACCGTTTACGGCACCTCTTACGGAAACAAGGTTTCACGGATACTTTTAAACGTTTCGAATCCGGAAACGGCCCTGGAAATACTTTCAAAACATTACTCCTGAACGCGGCCGGCCTGAACCCCTTCAATGAAATTTTCCGTAATACTACCAGCCCATAACGAGGAACAATTCCTTCAGGGCGCCCTGAATTCCATAAAAAAGGCCTCCGAAGCCTTTCCCGGAGAGGTCGAGACGATCGTTTCGCTCAACCGCTGTTCGGACAAGACCGAAGAAATTGCCATAAAGAACGGCGCCGCCGTTGTCAGGGAAGAAAGAAAATGCCTCTCCGCCATAAGGAACGCCGGCGTTAAAGCGGCCGGGGGAGAGATTGTTCTGACGCTGGACGCGGATAGCCGCATGTCGCCGGACACGCTGTCGGAAATAGAGGCCCGGCTTTCTTCCGGAAAATATATAGGCGGAGGAGCCCTGATCCTGCCGGAACGCTGGTCCCTTGGTCTCGTCGTCACGGCTCTTTACCTGGCCCCCTTCATTTTCCGCTTCGACTGGAATCTCTCCGCGGGCCTTTTCTGGTGCCGGAAAGAGGATTTTTGGGCGGTTGGCGGATTTAACGAGAACCTCATCAGCGTGGAAGACCTTGATTTCGCCAGGAAGCTCAAAGACTACGGGAAGAGAAAAGGGAAAAAATACGGGACCCTCTGGAAAGCCGGGATAACGACTTCCTGCCGGAAAATGGACAGGTTCGGGGACTGGTTTTTTATAAGACATCCCTTGCTGGGATTCAGGCTTCTTACAGGCAGGGACCGAAAAGCGGCGGACCTGTACTATTACGATTTCAACGACAAAAGCCCGAAAACATAGAAGTTTAAAGTTGATAAGTTGACAAGTTAATAAGGAACAAAAAGACGCGAGAAACCGTTCAGAAGCCTGCGCTATCGGGAATCCAGATAGCCCTGTCGGATTTTACGCCTTTCAATTTCATGGCCTCCTGCGCGCAAAAAAAGCCGGCCGGCGACAATAAGCACAAAAATGCGAGTGTTTTTTTCATAATATCAAAAAAGGCCTCCGAACCCCCGATCTTATATCCTTAAAACCTTAAACCCTTTTTATTTGTCATTCCGTTATAAATTTTTTTATCCCCGTCAAAAGCATCTGCACCGAGATGGTTATCAGTATCATCCCCATAAGGCGTTCCATGGCGGAAAGCCCCCTCTGCCCCAGGAAGCGGGCCAGTTTAGAGGAAAAAGAAAGTATTATCACGTTTATTACCCAGGAAACGAAAACTATAAGGAACCAGGTCGGCAGGTTTCCGGGGTCCTTCATGTTGAATATCAGTATGGTGGTCAAAACCGAGGGGCCGGCCACCAGGGGGATGGCAAGAGGAACTATAAACGGTTCCCCGTCCGGGGTTTCCGATATCGGGCCGTGCTGCGAGGGAAAGATCATGGAAAGGGCTATAAGGAAAAGAACTATCCCGCCGGCCACGGAAAGCGCGGTAATATCCAGGGAAAGAAGCCTGACTATCCATTTCCCGAAAAACAGAAAAAATATCATTATAAGGAGGGCGATGAACAGCTCCCTCGTTATGACCTTTATTTTTCTGCCTTCCTCCACGTTCTTGAGGGCGGTTATAAAAAGCGGGATATTTCCCAAGGGGTCCATGACCAGGGTAAGAGTGAATATCGCCGAGGCTATTTCTATTATGTCCATAGGCAAGAAAATAGAGATTAAGAGATTCAGTGATTAAGGGACGGGAAAACCGAAGATTAAGCCCGCGATCCGGATTCTCCGGCTTAACGTCTATTTTCTCAATATCTTAATTTCTTTTTTTACTTTTTCTCTTCTTTCTTTTCCAATTCTTCGTTTTCCAGGTCTTCGTTCACCACCGGCTCGACGCTGGCTATTTTGTCACCCTCGTCCAGTTTAACTATCCTGACGCCCTGGGTGTTCCGGCTTATCACCCTTATATCCGCGCAGGACATTCTTATGACTTTGCCTTTTTCGGTCATTACCATGAGGTCGTTATCGTTCTCGACAAGATATATCCCGACGCCGGCCCCGTTCCTGTCGGTGGCCTTTAT
>Ga0066637_10002748_pt1 | contig 11770 bp, 10 predicted proteins | sample CryGeyCG2014_020_FD_62737 | JGI IMG/M metagenome (GOLD analysis project Ga0066637, IMG submission 62737) | Groundwater microbial communities from aquifer - Crystal Geyser CG08_land_8/20/14_0.20 | ecosystem: Environmental > Aquatic > Deep subsurface > Groundwater | place: USA: Utah: Grand County...
TGAAAATTGCAATTGCCTGCTTGCCGGCGCGCAAGTCGCAACTCAACGTCAGGCAGGAAATCGTTCTTCGTTGAATAAAAATATTCAGGCAATTTTCATGTGTTACAGGTCACAGGTTGCAGGTTGCAAGCGGGGCCAGCGTGAAAGCAATACAAGTTTGCAAGTTTAGAGTAATTTAGTTTAGGGAGCTTAGTCTAAACTCTACACTCTCAACTCTAAACTTCTTACGATTTACGCTTCTTGTGTTGTTGCTTGTGACTTGCAACATGTAACATTGAACTCCTGAACTCCTCAGTTGAGGAATTCAGGTTGATATTATGTTAACCCCGTTAGAAATCTCCGGGGGATGAAAAATGTCGTTCCGGGACGGTGTAAGTTTTGGCCCCGAAGTCTTGAATTTCTAAACGGGGTAAATTTGCTGGCAGTGTATAAATTCGGCCGCCATGCGCCTTTTCTGATTTTTGGGATACAGGCGGATTCTTCGTGGGAGCGGCAGAGAGGTGTCTATGTTTTCGCGTCCGCTTGGAAAAAGAGGTTTTAAATATTATGTTAACCTAATTTTTTTCTCAGGGATCATTCTTCACTTGGCTTCGTCCTTTTGCCGCGCCCAGGGCGTTCCGGACCAGCCCAAGTATCCGCCCCTTAAATATGTTTCTCAGGTCAGGGATCTGGGCGAATATTACCTTTACGGCAACGGCGGGTTTCACGCCGACTGGTATGTGGGGCACAATAATTGCTGGATAGTTAAACTCCCTCCCATAAAAAAAGACGGTTTCGTCAAGGTTTTTATAGGCGCGAAACTGGGCCGGGCCAAGAACGCCTCTTTCCCGTCATCCTATGACGCGAACCCCATACTTGGCAAGGTTTACATGGCCGCCGCCTCCGAGCCGCAGTTCCCTTCGGATTCGGCTTATTTTTTGACCGGTACCGACGAGATCCCGAAAGAAGCGCTTCCTTCCGACAGTATAGCCGGGGTGGATTCGGCAAAATGGTTCTGGGCGCAGGTGCCTTTATCCAGAATAGCCTCGGGAAAGCCGAATTACCTGGCTGTCTGGGCGCAGGGCAATGAGTTCGTTTCCAGTTCCAGTTCCCCGATAATAGCCGCCGGCTACAGCGACTACGAGGAAGAGGAGGAGAACGTGTGGCTTAACCGCTCCATAAAGGGGAATCCTCCTTCCGGTGAGAACGTGCTGGAAACTCCCATTTCCGGAATAAAACCCGCCCTGGCGGTAAAACTGGTCCCGCAGAACGAATATAAGGTCGTGGTAAAAAATTTTAACGCCGAAGTGGAAGAGGATTCCATCCTCGCCAATTTTTCCGTCATAGGAGCCGATATACAAAGGGCCTGGCTCGAGATGTCCTACGACAAATTCGAATGGCAGAAGGTGACGCCCTATATGTATTCTTCTCCCTACTTCGCGACTTTGGGAAGGGAAACTCTTTCCTCGGATATGTTTTACCTCCGCGTGGCCGCCCAGGATAATTATGAAAACACCGGTTACAGCCAGTCTTTGACCATACCCAGGAAAACCGAAAACGCGCCCAAGCAGGGCGATTAGAAACCAGGGAAGAGATGAAACTTGAAATTAGAAATTTGAAACTTGTGACTTGTAACTTGTAACTTGTGACTTGCAGGCGGAAGGCGGTAAGGAAGAAACTTTTTATGAAAAAATACAAAATAGCGGTGATAGGGGCCTCCGGCATGGTAGGCCGGGAGCTTTTGGACCTTTTTGAAAAAAGAAAATTTCCTGTTGGCGATATAGAGATGTTCAATTCCGGCAAAAAGCCTTCCAGGGTGAAATTCCGGGGAAAGACCTATAGATGCCGGAAGCCGGACCTGAAAACCCTTAAAAGAGCGGAAATGGTTTTTTTCGTCAGCACCAATGAGACGGCCCGGAAATACGCTCCGGCCCTTTCAAAGGCCGGCGTCTGGTGTATAGACGATTCTTCCGAGTTCCGTATGGATAAAAACACGCCGCTGGTCATTCCCGAGATAAATTCCGCCCTCATAAACCGCGAAAACAGGCTTATAGCCGGTCCGAACTGCACGCTTACGCCCCTGGCCGTGGGGTGTTTCGGGGTGCATAAGAAATACGGTATAGAAGAGGTGCGGCTTTCCACTTATCAGGCGGTTTCCGGCGCCGGCAGAACGGCCATAGAGCAGATGTTCGAGGAGCTCGGTTATTATCTGGGTAAAAAACGCGGCCGCCTTAAAAACAGGGCTTTCCGCCATCCTATAGCCTTCAATCTTTTTCCGCAGGTTGGCGATTTTGGCCGCGACGGCGTGAGCGGCGAGGAGAAAAAGGTGGAGTTGGAGCTTAAGAAGATCTGGAACGCTCCCAAGATAAAGATAAGCGTCACGGCCGTCCGGGTTCCCGTGGTAAGGGTGCATTCTCTCAGCGCCTGGATAAAAACCAGAAAGCCCTGGACCTTCAGGGAGCTGGAAAAAACCATAACGGCCACCGGTGGCGTGAAGTATTTCGCCAAGCCCGAAGATTATTCTACGCCGCTTAACACGCAGAAGACCTTCGAAGTCACCGTTTCCCGCCTGCGCAAAACCGGCATAAAGAACGAGTTCCAGGTCTGGCTTTGCGGCGACAATCTCTATAAGGGCGCAGCCCTCAATTCGGTGCAGATAGCGGAAGAAATAGTGAAAAGGCGTAAGGCGTAAGGCAAAGGATGTAAAAGGGGAAAAACATGAAAAAAATTCTATTGCTGGCGGTTTTTGCGGCCCTGGCCGCTTGCGAGGCGGGGAAACCCGTCGATGATTCCGCCCCGGGAACCGCTTCCCCGGAAAACACCCGGGTGAAACAGAGCACCTCTTCCGCCGCAAGCGAGGTTCTTAACGCTCCCGGCAATTACCTCAAAAGCACGGTGGGCCAGATAGACAAGGCGAAAGCGGCCAAAAAGCTTTTTGAAGAAACCGAAGCCGAGAGGATGAAGCAACTGCCCGAGGGGGAATAATGGATAAGTTTCTCGCGATAACGGCGTCGAGTTCCTTCGCGCCTGTTTTCGTTTTTATTTTGACGGTGGCGGGCATATCGGTTCTGGTCTGGTACCTGCAGCAAAAGCGCAAAAAGGATTTGGCCGCGATGTGCCTGAACGGCGGTTTTGAATTCGACGAGCAGGCCGTGTCCCTGAGCGGGCTTCCGGTTTTAAAAGTTTCTTCGCCGGCCGCTTCCCCCGAATACTCCGTTTCTTCGGGTTTCGCCGCGATAGGCGGCGGGGACCTTTCCGCCGGCCGGTCCGGACAGCCGGGAACGGCCGCGCCCGACCCCTACCTGAACGACCCGATTTATAAAAAAAACGGATTTTGGGGCGCCTTGTTCGCCTATGACAGCCCTCCGCTCGCCCATACCAAGCTCGGTATTTTTAATTCAGGCCGCGCCAGGAGGGCCGCCAACCTCGTCCTGGTGCCTTTTAAGCGCGGGAAAATTTTCTTTTTCGATTACCGGTATACTACCGGCCGGGGCAAACATTCCCATACCCATAATTTCACTTTGGCCCTGATGAAAACGGCCGCTTCCATCCCTGATTTTTACCTCAGGCCGGAAAATTTTCTGGATAAAATAGGCGAGTTCATCGGTTTCGACGACATAGATATTCAGGGTCATCCCGGGTTTTCTTCCAAATACCACCTTAAGTCCTCTTTCCCGGAAGCCGTCGTTTCTTTCTTTAATAACGAGAGGATAGTGGCCATGGAGAACGGGCCCGCCTGGAACGTTTACGCCGGAGGCCCGTATTTCGTCCTGTTCAAAAAAAGGGGGATCGTCCCGGTCGCAGCTTACCCGAACTACATCGAAGAAGTGAAAACCCTGCTTAATTTTCTGAATCTTGAGTGAGGGGGTAAAAATATGTTCGAGTTGAACGGATTTGTGGCCGGCGCGGCCGCTTTTTCCATAGTAGTCGTTATCTTTATAGTCTTTTTCTCATTATCCAAAAGGTACGCGCTGAAGAGGAAAAACGAGATACGCGAATTCTGCCTGGCCAGGGGTTTCAGTTTCGCCGAAGACGAGGCGCTTCTCTCCGGAGTGTGGAACGGGGATTTCGGCCGCGCCCTCCCGGTTCCGGCCCCCTCCGGCGTTCCGCATATGTTCAGGAAGCTGTTCTCCTCCGGCCCGGCCTCGCTCGGTTTTACCGGCCTTGAGATCTTCGGGACGGGTTTTGACCGCAAGGCCGGGAACATAGTGACGCTTCCTTTCGGCAAGTCTTCTCTGCTTTTTCTGGATTACGAGTATTCCGAAAGCGCCGGCGAGGGTACGAATGTCTATTCTCACAGCGTCGCGGCTTTAAAACTCGTTTTTCCCCTGCCGGCTTTCACGCTTCGGCCGGAGCATTTAGGGGACAAAATACTGGCTATGGCCGGTTTCGAGGATATAGATATACCGGGTTTCGGGGAATTTTCCAAAAAATACTGCCTGAAAGGCCCGGAAAAAAATTCCGTAATGATTTTTTTCACGCCGCAAAGGGCGATGGCCCTGGAAAAAACGGACGGCTGGCGGATACAATGCTCCGGAAATTATCTCGCCCTTTTCAAAAAAGAGGGCTACATCCCCGTTTCGGATTATCTCTCCTTCATCGAAGAAGTAAAGGCGCTGCTCGATTCTCTCGGCCTGAAAACGTGAGGCGATAAGACCGGCGCTGCCGGGAAAACATATGATAAATGTTGCGTCATTCGGCTTTGTGGAGAGGCTTTCCGGCCTGCCCGACGGGGGGCAACTCACCGGAGGGGTTAATCATTTCTTCAATATCGCGATAATTTTTTTCTTTCTCTGCATCGTTTATGTTATCGCGGTAGAGGTCCCTAAAAGCCGGGAAAAAACAAAAAAAGACATGGAATTCTTCTGTTCTTCCAACGGTTTCGACTATGACCCTGCGTTTTCCTCTTTCGAACTCCTAAAAGGAGGCGTTTCGGCCGCTCCGGCTCCGGAAAAAAAAGGTTTTTTTAAAAAACTGTCGCTTGCCGGCACGGGCGGCTCCCCGCTTGGTTTTACCGGCCTGGAGTTCTTTTGGGAGGGGCAACATAGATGCGCGGAAAATCTGGTCTTGGTTCCTTTCAAAAACGGAAAGCTTTATTTTTTCGATTACGGGTATTCGGAAGTGTATAGAAAGGGGACCCGGTATTTTAAAATAGCTCTCATGAAAGTTTCCAGCCCCCTGCCGGAATTTGCTCTTAAGCCGAAAGGGGACGGTCTGCTGGACAAAGTTTTTACCGACCTCGGGGACGCCGCGAAAAATCTGGAGTTGCCGGGCCGGCCGGAATTCTCGCGTAAATATTTTTTGCTCGCCCGGGAACCTGAAGCCGCTTTCGCCTTTCTGACCGAAGAGAGAACGCGGGTCCTGGAAGAGAATTCCGATTGGACCGTTTACGCCGCGGGCGAATACCTCGCTCTGTTCAATAACAGGGTTTGCGTCACCCCGGAGAATTACCGCGCCTATATAGACTCCGCCGGGGACCTCCTCGAAGCGCTGAAGGTTTAAAAAAAGCCGCCGCCTGCCTTATAATTAAAATACTTTTTCAAAATATGTATAATTTATAGTGAGCCGCGTGAGTTTCGAGCGCGGAGAGGCGAGGCTTTATGTCAAAGAAAAAAAATTCCGTGAAAATCATCGGTTTTCTGGCGGTTCTCCTTTTTGTCTCCTTTTCCCAGGCCGCCGGCGTGAGCAAATGGAAAGCGACGAAACCCCTGCCGGACGCCGGCAAGACCTGGGAAGTCAAAAAAATGCTGGTCGCGACCTATTCCGGCGTGATAATCCCCGTCGCGGCGGAGTACATGAACAGCGCCGTGGACAAGGCGGAAGCCGAGGGCTATCAGCTGCTCGTGATAAAGCTGGACACTCCGGGGGGGCTCGACGCCTCGATGAGGGAGATAATAAAAAGGATACTTTCCTCCAAAATACCGGTGGCGCTTTATGTCAGCCCCAAGGGCGCCCGGGCCGCTTCGGCCGGGGTTTTTATAGCCATGGCCAGCCACATAGCCGTCATGAGCCCCTCGACCAATATCGGGGCCGCGCATCCGGTGACCATCGGCGGCGGCATAGACATAACCTCTTCCAAGGACAAGGGTAAAAAAGAAAAGAGCACTATGGAGGACAAAATCCTCAACGATTCTTCCGCTTACATGAAATCCATAACGCAGCAGAGCGGCCGGAACGTGGATTGGGCGATAAAGGCCGTGACGAAAAGCGACTCCATCTCGGCCGAAGAGGCCGTGCAGAAAAAGGTAGTGGATTTTATGGCGGCGGACCTGGACGAGCTGGTGAGAAAGCTGGACGGTTTTTACGTGAGCGGCTTCGGAAAGCTGAAGATAAAGGAACCCCAGACCGGGTATTTCGAAAAAACCAGGAGGCAGAATTTTCTGGCCACCGTGACAGATCCCAACATAGCGATGATACTTATGAGCATAGGCGCGGCGGGAATTTTTATAGAGCTTTATAACCCCGGGCTGATATTGCCCGGCGTAGTGGGGGCCGTTTCCCTTATTCTGGCCTTTTATTCCTTTCAGACCATGACGGCCAGCTTCGCGGGGATACTTCTCATGCTGCTCGGTTTTTTGCTGTTCATAGTCGAAATAAAGGTGATGAGCTACGGGCTTCTGACCGTAGGCGGAATTTTATCGATAATACTGGGGGCTCTTATGCTATTCAACAATCCCGCGGTGAGCGGGCTCAGCGTTTCAGGCAATATACTGATTTCCAATCTCCTGGGCCTGGTCTTTATAGTGGCGGCCCTGGCTTTCGTGGTGGTAAAGGCGCAGATGCGGAAAGTCTCCGCGGGCATAGAAACCCTGTCCGGCAAGAAAGGCGTGGCCAAAACCCGGCTTTCGCCGAGGGGTAAGGTGCTTGTGGAAGGAGAGCTCTGGGACGCGGCCAGCGTCTCGGGAGAGGTTGAGGAAAATTCGGAAATAATCGTCGAAAAAGTGGAAGGCTTCAGAGTTACGGTAAGAAAAATTTAGACGTCCCATTTCCTGCCACATAAAGGGAGGCCGCTCTTTGTGCGGTAAATGTTGAGGTCGGGGACAGCCCCTGTTCGATCCGGCAGAATAAACAGGGACGGAGGAAAAATGAACAGATTTACGCCCAATGCCCAGAAGGTCATAGTGTTCGCCCAGGAAGAGGCTAAGCGCCTCAGCCACGATTACATGGGCTCGGAACACATACTTCTCGGCATAACTTCCCTGGAAGAATCGGTGGCGGCCAGGGCCCTTAAAAGTCTGAACGTGGATCTGCGCAAGCTCAGGTCCAAGATAGAGGAGGCCGCGCCCCAAGGCGACAGCATGATGCTCCTGGGCGAAATACCGTTCACGCCCAGAGCCAAAAAAGTTCTGGAATATGCCGTCGAGGAAGCCCAGAAGATGGGCCACTCCTACATAGGCACGGAACATATACTTCTCGGACTTATACGCGAAGAGGAAGGCATAGGCGCGAGAATTTTACAGCATATGGGCGTTAAGTTTAACGCGGTCAGGGACGAGATCCTCGCCATACTCGGCGACGAGAAAAAGGGCGACAAGGACGGCAAGGAAGAGAAAGAGGAAAGGGACAACGGCAAGTACGCCCCTTCTTCGAGAGCTCATTCCACCAGGGTCGTAAAAACCAAGACCCCTACTTTGGACGAGTTCGGCCGCGACCTCACCCAGATGGCCAAAGAGGGCAGGATGGACCCCGTCATAGGCCGCGAAAACGAGATAGACCGCCTGGTGCAGGTGCTCGGCAGAAGGACCAAGAACAATCCCGTCCTCATAGGCGAGCCCGGCGTCGGCAAGACCGCCATAGTGGAAGGCCTGGCGCAGAAGCTGGTAGCCGGCGACATTTCGGACACCCTTATAGGGAAGAGACTTTTGAGCCTCGACCTCGCCTCCATAGTGGCCGGCACCAAGTACAGGGGCGAATTCGAGCAGAGGCTTAAGAGCATAATAGAGGAAATAAGAAAGGCCAAGAATTCCGTCATAGTTTTCATAGACGAGCTGCATACGGTCATAGGCGCCGGCGCCGCCGAAGGCGCCATAGACGCCTCCAATATGCTGAAACCCGCCCTGGCCAGGGGCGAACTGCAGTGCATAGGCGCCACCACTTTCGACGAATACAGGAAGCATATAGAGCATGACCCGGCGCTGGAGAGAAGGTTCCAGCCGATAATAGTGGAGCCGCCGACGGTGGACGAGACCATAAACATCCTGAAAGGCCTCCAGGAAAAATACGAAAACCATCATAAATGCAAATTTACCGAGGGAGCCGTTCTTGCCGCCGTGGGGCTTTCCGATAAATACATAACCGACAGGGCCCTTCCGGACAAGGCCATAGACCTGCTCGACGAGGCCGGCTCCAGGGCCAGGCTAAAGGTTTCCATCGCCCCGCCCGAGTTCAAGGAAAAGGAACGCGAGATAGACGACGCGGCCAAGGAAGAAAAGAACGCCGACATGGAGCAGGAGTCCGAGAAAAAGGCGAAGTGGGGGGATAAGAAGAAGGAGCTGAAAAAAGAGCTGGAAGAAATGAAGAAAAAATGGCGCGACGACAGGGAAAAGAAATGGCCCGTGGTCGGCGAGGAAGAGATAGCCATAGTCGCCTCCAAGTGGACCGGGATCCCGGTCACCAGGCTCAATCAGAGCGAGACCGACAAACTCATACATATGGAAGAGGAGGTGCACAAGCGCATCATAGGCCAGGAGGAGGCGGTGAAGATAGTCGCCCAGGCCATAAAGCGGTCCAGGACCGGAATGAAAGACCCAAAGCGGCCGATAGGAAATTTCATCTTTTTGGGCCCTACGGGCGTGGGAAAAACCGAGCTCGCGAGAGCGCTTGCCGAATTCCTCTTCGGCAACGAGGACGCCATGGTAAGGATAGACATGTCCGAATACATGGAAAAATTCTCTGTTTCCAGGCTCATAGGCGCGCCTCCGGGCTATGTCGGTTATGAGGAAGGCGGCAAGCTGACGGAACTCGTCAGGAGAAAGCCGTATTCCGTGGTCGTGCTGGACGAAATGGAAAAAGCCCACCCGGACGTTTTCAATATACTCCTGCAGGTTATGGACGAGGGGGTGCTCACAGACAGCCTCGGCCACAAGGTCAGCTTCAAGAACAGCATACTCATAATGACGTCGAACGTAGGCGCCCGTCTCATCTCCAAGGGCAAATCCCTGGGCTTCTCGCCGCAGGAAGACAAGGAAAAAGATTACCGCGAGATGAAAGACACCGTCATGGACGAAGTGAAAAGGGTTTTTAACCCTGAATTTATAAACAGGATAGACGAGATAATCGTTTTCAGGCCCCTTACCGAAACCGATATGGAAAAAATTCTCGAGATACACCTCGAAAAAGTGGGCAAGAAGCTTCAGGAAAGAGGAGTGAAGATGGAGATAACCGCCGAGGCCAAGAAATTCCTGATAAAGAAAGGCTTCGACCCGAATTACGGCGCCAGACCCATAATAAGGACGGTGCAAAAGATGGTCGAGGACCCTCTTTCCGAGTTCATCCTCGTAAATAAAGCCAAGCAAAGCGACAAGATAAAGATAACGCACAAGGGCGAAGAGGAAAATCTCCAGATGGAAATCTTTTAAGAGCCTATCCGCTGATGCCCCTGAAATTCGCCCCAAGGCCGGAAAGAAAGCCCAGGCCCAATCCCCTGGCTAAACTGGCTTATTTGGCGGTCATATCGGGTTTCTCCCTTTATTTTCTTTATAAATCCGGCCTTTACAAAAACATAGTTCCGGGCGAACCCGCCCCCGGGCGGCCGGAGGTCGCCAATCCCGTAGACGCAGGCCAGTGGAACGACCTGACCTCCCAGCTGGAAGAAGCGGCTCGCAAATATCCGGGCCGCGTAGGCATTTACCTCAAAGATCTGAGCCAAAACCACGAATGGACCTACCGGCCGGACCGCATCTTCCCTTCGGCCAGTCTCATAAAAGTTCCGATAATGGCCTCGGTCATGAGAAAAGTGGAGAAAGACGCCATAAACATGGATACCGAACTGAGGCTTACGCACAAGGACCGCAGGTCCGGTTCCGGTTCGCTCAAATGGGCCCGCGAAGGCACCAGGCTCAGTCTTTTGGAAATAATTTACAGGATGATAACCGAGAGCGACAATACCGCCACCCAGATGCTGCTGGATTATTTCGGCATGAACTACTTCGAGGAAGAGTTCAGAAATTTGGGCCTGGCCTATACCAATATAACGCAGGACGGGATGAGCCTCACCTCCGGCCGCGTCGCCAAGGAGAATTACACCACCGCCCGCGAGATGGGGTATCTGCTCGAGAAGATCTACGCCGGCGAACTGATAAGCCGCAAGGCCAGCGAAACGATGCTGGACATACTGAAGAGGAATAAAAGCCGCGGCCGCCTGCGGAAAGGCCTGCCGCTCGGCTGGGAAATGGGGCATAAGACCGGCCTTCTGCGCACCGCCTGCCATGACGCGGGCATAGTCTTTTCTCCGCGCGGCGATTACCTTATAGTGGTGCTGACCTCCAAAGGGCCCGATTACAGGAGCGCGAAGAATTTTATCTCCAAAATAGCGAAGATAACGGCCGCTTATTACAAGTACGAGCCTTCTTTCGACGAAAGCTCCGCCGCCCGTAAAGGCGCGGTAAAAAATATTTAGGAAGGAAATTAAATGGCTGAAATAATAGGTTACGCGGGCTCGGTGTTCATAGCCGCTTCCCTTCTGATGAGCAATGTCTTCCGGCTCAGGGTGATAAACCTGATAGGCGCCGTGGTTTTCACGGTTTACGCCCTGATGATAGACGCCAAGGCCGTGTTTTTCGTCAATCTTTTTATAGCCTTCGTCGACGCCTGGTATATCTACCGGCTGAAAAGCAGGAAAGATATTTTCAAGTTCATAGAGGCCTCGCCGGAAGACAGGATACTCAGGTATTTCCTTTCCTATAACGCCCGGGATATAATGCTTTTTTTCCCGCGTTTCGGCGACGAGAGTCTGGCCGGTTCCAGATGTTTCCTGATAATGAGAAACCTGATGCCGGTAGGGGTTTTTATCTTTAAAAAGGAAGGCGCCGGGGCCGGTATAATACTGGATTACATAATAAGCGATTACAGGGATCTTAAAAACGCGAGGATCTTCTTCGATTCCACCCAGATGGCGGAGGAATTCAAGGACTGCTCCGAGCTGTACTCCGTTACGGACAACGCCTCTCACGCGGCTTATCTGAAAAAACTGGGCTTCCAGCCCGACGCGTCCGCCCCCAATACTTTCGTGAAAAAAATATAATCTTAAAATTTACTTATAGTTAAATTCCCTGCCCCGCTTTTAAATTCCAGCCGGAACTCCGCCTTAGCGTCGTTCCCGAATTCGCTGTCGAAACTGCCCGCCCCGCTCTTGTGTATTATCGCCATTTTTGAGGCTTCCGGAAAGCTCAGGACTACGCTGCCGGCCCCGGAACTGAACGAGGCTTTCCCTTTTTGGGGAACGGAGTTCCACTTAAGGTCCACCGAGCCCGCCCCGGTTTCCAGGTCTAAGTCTTCCGAGTAAAGGTCGCCCTTCACCGAACCGGCTCCGCTGTCTATCCTGACCGGTCCGGAAAAATTTTTGAATTCCAGGTCGCCCGCCCCGGTATCTATCGAGGCGCCGGCGGAGAAGCCGGTTATTTTCACGTTCCCGGCCCCGTTTTTTACAAGAAGCTTCTTGTTTTTAGGGGCGGTTATTTTTAAGCCGGCTTTACAGGGTTTTCCGCCTTTTTCGAAATAAAACCATTTTTTTTCGGTTTTTATCTCCGCTCCGGCTTCTTCCGCCGAAACGCCGAAAGAAAAGCCGAATATG
>Ga0066637_10002753_pt1 | contig 11760 bp, 14 predicted proteins | sample CryGeyCG2014_020_FD_62737 | JGI IMG/M metagenome (GOLD analysis project Ga0066637, IMG submission 62737) | Groundwater microbial communities from aquifer - Crystal Geyser CG08_land_8/20/14_0.20 | ecosystem: Environmental > Aquatic > Deep subsurface > Groundwater | place: USA: Utah: Grand County...
AAACTTATCCACAGAAATGTTTCAAAAAATTTTGACTGGCAACAGAAACAAAAATTACTTAAAAGGAATTTCTATTGCTTCTCCATTCCCATCACCCATCTTAGTATAATGTACATTCCCGTTAACAAAATATGCTGGATCGGCACCTATCCCTAGCGGTCCTGCATCTTCAGCTAATACCCTGCATGAAGTCGTACAATAAACAACAGCGTACGCACCGTCTGGATTTCCAAGAATATTGGGCATGACCTGTTTGTCAGCAGTAAATACTATACCTCTTCCATCTGGCGACCAGCTTTTATCGGTGTATGCCGGAAAATAAATTTGTGAAAATAATTCATATGTTTTTGTATTCGCAATATCCACCATTGTTAAGGCACCCTCACTTGGAGCACCGCCAGTTTTAGCAAATACATCTGTGTATCGAGATACAAATAACCATTCTTTATTGGGAGACAAAGAATAGGAAACAACGTGCCCAATTTTTATTGAACCGGGACCAGTGATTAAATCGCTTGCGATTAGATCGCCTTCGGTTTTACCTGCTCCGCTGCAAAATTGATAATCGCTTAAACCAGTAATATTTTTACAAAAAGGCAAAGCAGATGGGCTCGCGCTCGCCGACGGACTCGGACTTACACTAACGCCCTCAAATGGACTTTGATTCGTATTCTGACTTATGTTTCCGGCTGACCTCTGCCACATATAATAAGAATCGTAAGACACGCCGCCAATAGTTAAAACGCCGACTATAATAATCGCCGCAATTTGCCATGTTTTATTCAATGGCTTTTGGAACTGCGTCTCCGGTTGGAGATTTGGACTTGGTTGTTGGTCCATATATTTTCCCTCCTTTTGTAAAGGAGGGTTGGGGTGGATTTAAATCTCCTCCAACCACTCCTTACGAAAGAGGGGGGGTTATTTATTTTATCCCAATATTATTTTTTTAGTAATGTTTAAAACTTCTTTTTTAAAAAAATCCCTAACTTCTTTCCAGTCGGCTTTAAAAAGGATATCCGGCGCGGGATCGCTTTCGGCGTCTTCAAAATAAACCAGGCTTTTTAAAATGTGTGTCGGGTTTTGACGGATGTTATATTGGGAATCAACATTGGCGATAAAATCATTCAGAGGCCGCACATTCTGACAAAGCCAAAAAAGATCAAAAAAATCGCGTTTTTTTCCTCTTTGGGAAATGGCAATGATTTTCATAACAGCAATATCGAAAGGAGCAAGCAAAGAAATACTGCCGAACTTAGACATGGGATTAGCCGACTTAAAAAACGGATAAGAGATTAAACTGATTTTTCCCTCGAAAAATTCCCCATAAAGCGTACCCCTGCTTATGGAAGTGGTAATCCATTCGCCCTGACCGCTTAATATTTCCTCAATCTTTTTTTCGTCAAACTGGCTGCGTTTTGTAAAAAAATCAAGATCTATTGACCGCCTATGCCCCGCCTGAAGGGCAAGAGCGGTACCGCCAGCCAGATACCAGTCCTCATCCGAAAAAAGCGGCATGCTGGCACAAGCCCGAAAAGCTTTTGCGGTCGCTTTGGGTAAAATGTCAAAGTGAAGATCCGCCTCTTGTTTTATCCTGCCAATAGAAGTGTCCATAGCGCTTTTGATTTTACGCTCACTTGGCTTCGCGGTAAATCCATGACTTTTTTAATATCACTTTTTGAATACTGCTTAAACATCCAAGCGATATCATCCGGCTGGCCAAAATCCAAAATTCGCTCAATGATATATTGGGCGTTCTTTTTCGGGTCTATGTTAGCGGGATTAGCGTCCCAAAACAGGGCTTGCCTAAACTTTATCATGTGCTAATTGTAGCATAAATTTGCTCTAAAAACAACCGGATATCAAAAAACCATCCGCTTTTAGCGAATGGTTTTGAAAATATTTTCTAGCCCTGGCCGCTGAAGTCAGAAATCTGACTTCAGCGGCCACTCATAGATATTACTTCATCTTCTTCCTGATAAAGGCGGGAATGTCCCATTCTTCGTCGACATTCGGGACTTGACTCACCTGGCTGGCAAAATCCGGCTGTTTTTTAATTTGCGCCGGCGGCGACTCTTGCCTGGTTGACTCACTTTTAATTTCCGATTTCTCACGCCGCTCCGAGCTTTCTTTTCTAGCCGGTTGTTCACCAAAGCCCGCCGCAATAACAGTAATTTTAATTTCGCCTTTTTTCAATTGCTTGTCGGTCACCGCGCCAAAAATAACTTTCGCGTTAGGATCGATGGAATCAGTGATAACTTTGGCCGCCTCGTTAATTTCCATCATCGTCATGTCGTCTCCCCCGGCCACGTTAAAGATAACGCCCTTGGCGCCATCAATGGAAACTTCCAGCAACGGCGAGTTGATCGCCATTTTAGCCGCCACGACCGCCCGGTCATCTCCGGCCGCATGCCCCACGCCCATTAAAGAAGAACCCGCACCGGTCATGATCGCTTTCAAATCCGCAAAGTCAACATTAACTAAACCCGGCGTCACGATGATATCAGAAATCCCCTGCACCGCTTGACGCAAAACATCGTCGGCCACTTTAAAGGCATCGGCTAAAGAGGTGTTGCGTTCAATGGTCTGTAATAATTTATCGTTGGGAATAGTGATCAAGGTGTCCACTTTATCCTGCAAGCGGCCGAGTCCCTCCATCCCCAAGCGCATACGCTGGGAACCTTCAAAAGAAAAAGGTTTAGTTACGACTCCCACGGTCAGAGCGCCAAGGTCCCTGGCCGCTTCGGCCACGATTGGACCGGCTCCGGTGCCCACGCCGCCACCCAATCCATAGGTCACGAACACCAAATCTGCCCCCTTCAAAACCTCGTGGATCTCGTCGCGGTTTTCTTCCGCGGCCTGACGACCGACATCCGGGTTCATGCCCGCGCCCAGACCCTTGGTCAGGTTCTTTCCGATCAAAAGTTTCTGCGGCGCCAAGCAATGATGCAAATCCTGAGAATCAGCGTTGATGGCAATAAATTCAACACCCTGAATTTTGCATTCAACCATCCGAGAAACGGTATTCCCTCCACCTCCGCCGACGCCCACCACCTTGATTTTGGCAAAAGTCTCCATATCTGGTTTTATTTGAGCCATAGTATTAAAAATTAGCTAATTTAAAGTTATTTGAAGGTTATGTAAGGATATGACAAAGAGGTAATCATTGTCAAGCGACGGCAATTAAAGGCGTTAAACTCTAAATTCTAATATCTAAATCCTAAACAAATTCAAAATTATAAATTCCAAGCGGTTTTGAATTTTGAGTTTTGAGTTTTAAAATTTGTTGCTTGTTTAGAGTTTCGGATTTAGAGCTTTACATTTCCTACGGGGCAAAACCCTTTATCCACGCTTTTATTTTTTTGACAGTCGGGCCAAGACTATCGATCAAACCTCCCAGCGGACTCCGACTCTCGGGCTTGGCCTCATCGCTCAAAGCGGAAAGGATCAAGCCACAGCAAGTGGCAAACTCCGGATCATTTATCTGATCAATTATCCCTTCCAATCCCTGCGGGTAGCCGATCTGCACGGGCAATTTCAATTTTTCTTTGGTTAGATCAACCAACCCCGGCAATTTTGCGCCGCCGCCAACCAACACCACGCCCGCCGGTAGCAGCCCGGCCCGGTCGATCGTTTTCAACTCCTTGTTGACCAAGTCAAAAATTTCGCTGACGCGCGCTTCAATTATCTCAGCCACCTGCAAACGCGAAACCTGACCTTCTGCCTCGCCCAGCCGCGTTAAGTCTATCGTTTCTTTTTTACCAATATTTTCCGGCAAAGCTGAACCGTATTCCAATTTTAATTTTTCAGCCGTATCAATCGAGGTGCGCAGACCGATAGCAATATCATTAGTAATATGCATACTGCCTACCGGCAATATCTGACAATGCAAAATATCGCCTTCTTCGTAGACCGTGAGCCCGGTGGTGCCGCCGCCAAAATCCAGCAGCAAAACACCCAATTCTTTTTGCCGCCTGGTTAAAACCGCACGGCTGTCGGCCAAACACGCCAGTAGCAGCCCGGCTTCGTCCACTTCGGCTTCACGCACGCACTTGATCAAATTCTTTATAAAGGGCGTCGCCCCCTCAACAATCAAAGCATCAACCTCCAAGCGAACACCATTCATACCCACGGGGTCCTTGATGGCATCCTGATTATCAACTGTGAAGCGACGGGGCAACACGTGCAAAATTTCGCGGTTGGGCGCCAGCGAAATGGCTGAGGCCGCGCTGATTGCCCGCTCTTTATCTTCCAGAGAAATTTCGCCATCCGCCCGCGAAACTGCGATGACCCCGCGGCTGGCGCGACAAGAAATATGCGAGCCGCCTATCCCGACGAAAACATCTTCAATAGACAAGCCCGAAATTCTTTCGGCCGACTGCACCGCTTCCTGAATATTTTTGACGGCCTCGTCCAAATCCACCACCACGCCTTTGCGCAGACCGCCCGAAACCGCCTTACCCACGCCCAAAATCTGAGGCAGTGCTTCTTCCCTGACTTTGGCCACCGCCACGCGCACGTTGCAGGTGCCAACATCCAATCCAACAATGATTTTTTCTTTAGCCATTTTCTTCTGCTATAAAATTATTTTTTTATAATATGAAAACTTTTATAAAATAATTCGAAATTGGGATCTTCTACCGCACCATTACCTATTCGATAGTATTTATCTCCATCTAGTATAAAAATTGTTTTGGAGACCCAACCTTCATACTGATTGGTCGTTATTGTTACCATCATTGCTTGTCTTCCATCCACAATAATATTCTCTCTTTTTTCTTTTCTATCTTTAAATTGATTACCATCCTGTCCTATGGATTTCTCTATCCCATCTTTTGTTATTACCCCTATTCCCCAAACATCGTCAATAAATCCCTCGACTGTGAATGTTACTCCTATATCATTTTCTCGATAAATCCATTCCTTATTTAAAAACCGACTCGTTTCTTTTGGATACTTCACCTCAAACCCATACTGCTCATTTTTATACGTCTGCCACCCAGTGGTTGGGTCGTCGGTAAATTTGAAAGTGGAGAGAATCTGATCTCCTATACTCCTATCATTCAAACAAGCTGTGATGCTGATAATGCTGCTACCCTTAACAAAATAAAGGCTGCTGCCCGGACATAAACCTTCGGGCAGAACTTTTATCCCCTTATAACTCTGCAAATCGACATTTTCTTTTATAAGCGAAGCATCGAATCCTTGATTAATGAGAAAATCTCTTGCCGATAAGCCATTGGGGTTATTTTGGATAGCAATAATAACATTGTCTTTTACGCTTTGAGCTACTTCCGCAAAAATAATTTTATTATTCTGTTCTTCCTTTACCCATCCAGCCGGATACCGTACCTCAAACCCATATTTTTCATTTTTATACGTCTGCCAATCCGCCGTTTCGTCAATCACAATTGATGGACTCGCACTCACGCTCGGACAAGGCGCAAATTCACAATTGGGACCCGTGCGGCCAACATAGGAGCCATCAGCACATTGTTTAGCCTCCATCGTGCAAGCGGTTTGATTTGAATTGCTAGATGACTTTTGCCAGAGGTAATAAGAACCGGCTGCGACACCACCAACAACTAAAACTCCGGCCACGGCTAATGCCACAATCTGCCATGTTTTACTTAGTGGTTTTTGGGGTTGAATTTCTGGTTGGATGGTTTGAATTGGTTGTTGATCCATAATATGCATACGCGTCATCCTGAGCACAGTGAAGGATCTTTTATTTTTACCTGCCTACCGGCAGGCAGAGATTCTTCGCTTCGTTCAGAATGACAAAATTAATAAAAATGCCTGCCATTTTATTTGCTCGCCAATAATTTTTTTAAATTCTCGACTTCTTCTTCCAACTTTTTTATCCGACTTTCTATTTCTTCTATTGTAATTTCTTTATTTTTCATTGATTTTATCCAAAATTTTTGTTTCTACGACAAACATCCTCTCCGCTTCGCTCGCCGATTTTTCATGATCGTATCCTGCTAAATGAACTATACCATGAGTCAATAGTCGGGTCAATTCACAATTTATCGGCACTTTTAGCTCCCTGGCTTGTCTTTTGGCCTGCGGCAAAGAGATAAAAATTTCGTTCAATTCCTCAAAACTTAAAACATCCGTGGTCTTATTTTTTCCCCGATATTTTTTATTCAACCCTCTCATTCGCGCGTCGCCGACGAAAACTAAGCTGACGTCTTTTTTAAAATTTACTACAGCAAAAGCCGCTTGCGCGGCCTTTTGCAAAAAATTCGTGTCTATTTTATCCTTGGTAATATTAACGATCTCCAGCATCTGCTTTTTATTTTAATCCAGGTTAAAAAGCGAGGATGTATTTTCTGAAACGCTCAGTTTTGTGAGCGGGCACGGTGTCCCGACATTTTTGGAGGGACGAGCGAGCAAAACTGGCGAGTAAAATTTCCACGCTGGGGAAATTTTACGTTTTCAGAAAATATTTCCGAGCTTTAATTTACTTTTCCTAACTCTTCCTTCACTATTTTATTCACCATTCCCCCATCCGCCTTGCCTTTCACCTTAGGCATCAAAACTTTCATCACTTTGCCTAGGTCTTGTGCGCCAATCGCGCCGGCCTCCTTAATGGATTCAACAACAATCTCGCGCGCTTCGTCCTCGCCCATTTGCTCCGGCAAATAAGCGGCTAAAATTGCGAGCTCCCGCTCTTCCTGGGCCGCCAATTCGGGCCGACCGCCGGCTTTATATTGCTCGATGGAATCCTTGCGCCGCTTGACTTCAGCGCCAATAACCGTCAAAACTTCTTCATCCAGCAACTGGCTTTCTTTCACCAAAATCGCCTCATCCTGCTGGCCGGCCTTGGCAAGTTTTGTACGCTTCTCCATCTCCTTATTTTTAAGGCTGGAATTCAACATGCGCAAAACCGACACCTTCAATTCCTCTTTAGCCTTGAAAGCGTCCTTAAAATCTTGATTAATTTTTTCTTTTAGAGTCATTATTTTTAATTAAGGGCGAGGATGTATTTTCTGAAACGCTCAGTTTTGTGAGCGGGCACGGTGTCCCGACATTTTTGGAGGGACGAGCGAGCAAAACTGGCGAGTAAAATTTCCACGCTGGGGAAATTTTACGATTTCAGAAAATATTTCCGAGCCCTATTTCTTAAGCCGAATCAATTCCTTCGGGATCAACTGTCCTTCTTCCAGGGTGCCGGCTTTCATCATTTCCCGCCGCTGCGCCCGCAACTGCTCGCGCCGCAAAGCTGACGCCTTGGTTTGACGCTTGGTTTTCGGTTTTTGATAGAAACGGCCCCGACGCGCGTTCAGCAAAACACCGTTTTGCTGGACCCGCCGCGTAAATCGCCTCAATAACGAGCCAACCGGCTCTCTTTCTTTTCTTCGTACTTCTATTGCCATTTAAAACACCTCACTTTCTTTAAAACTACTAAATACTAATTTTTGTATATTCGTATACTTTCGTAATTAATAGTCAAATCATACTACCCGAATATTTTCGCTCATTTTCCCGCCGCCCAGCAGATGCAAATGGATATGCGGCACTTCCTGCCCGCCGTCGCGACCCACCCGGAAAAGCAATTTATATCCCTTTTTAGCTATATCCATTTTCTCTGCCAGCTTCTTAGCTGTCATAACCAATCTCCCTACCAGCGCTTCATGCTTATCTGACAACTCCGCGATCGAGACGATATGCTCTTTAGGAATAATTAGAATATGCACCGGCACGATCGGTTTTATATCTTTGAAGGCCACCGCCAGCTCATCTTCGTAGAGGAATTCAGCCGGAATTTCTTTATTGGCGATTTTGCAAAAGATACAATCCATAATCATGTAAACATTTAAACATAAAAGCATTTTAACAAAATGCAAAATATAAAAATCTTCTTATGTCCTATGTTTCAATGTTTAAATGTTAATATGTTAATATGATTTACTTTTTAAACCTTTTCTTTAGCTCCTCCACCACTTTTTCCTGCAGCACGGTTTCCTGCACCCCGCTTTGCATGTCGCGGATAATAACCGTGCTGTCCAATGCTTCCTGCTGCCCCAATATCAGCGCAAATTTAACGCCTAATTTATCGGCAATTTTCATCTGAGCCTTAATGGAATCCCGGCTCATTGACTCGGCCGCCAAAATACCGGCCTGATACAATCTTTCAAAAAGTTTCAGGCTTTTTTTCTTACCCATCAAGCCCAGCTGCACCAAAAAAACTTTAAAATTCGGCCCCTCGCTGACCCGCACCTGTTCTTTTTTCATCAACTCCACGATCCGATCCAGTCCCAACGCCACACCAACCGCCGGCGTTGGCTTGCCGCCGAGCTCCTTGACCAGATTATCATAGCGGCCGCCGCCGCCCAAAGCTCCAGGAGCTGCCGCTTTATCTTCCCAAAAAACCTCAAAGATCGTCTTGGTATAATAATCCAGTCCCCGCACCAAAAAGCTATCCAGAAAATACGGGAGCTCGAGCTCGTCTAAAAATTCTAGTACTTCTTTAAAATGCCGCCGGCACTCATCGCACAAATAGTCAACTGAAGCCGGCGCCTGCGTTTTGATCGGCTGGCATTTTTCTTCCTTACAATCCAGCAGGCGCAGTGGATTTTCTTTTAATCGCCGACGGCAATCCGGACAAAGCTTATCTTTCCAGTGACGATAATAATCCAGCAAGGCCTTACGGTAGGTCGGCCGACACTGCGGACAGCCAAGACTGTTAATATGAATATCTATCTTTTTTAACCCGACCGATTTCAGCAAATGGAAACAGAATTGGATTATTTGCGCATCCAATACCGAGCCTGGGTCGCCAAAGATCTCCAGCCCCAATTGATAAAGCTGGCGGTAGCGCCCGGCTTGCGGTTGCTCATGCCGGAACATCGGACCGTAATAGAAAAGCTTGACGGGCTGCGGCAAAGAAGCCATGCCATTTTCCATATACGCGCGCACCACTCCCGGCGTGCCTTCCGGCCGCAGGGCCAGGCTGGCCCCGCCCGCGGTCTTAACAAAATACATTTGTTTTTCCACAATGTCGGTCGTCGCTCCCGTGCCGCGAATAAAAAGTTCCGCGTCCTCAATGACCGGAGTTTCTATCTTAAAAAACCCGTAGTCCTGAGCCAGTTCCTGACCGGCCGCGATCAATTTATCCCAATAAGGCAGGTCTTGCGGCAAAAGATCGCGCATGCCTTTAGGGGCTTGAAATTCTTTTTTTGGTTTCTTTGGCATATTTTAGATGCTAATTTACGCCAATTAACAAACGCTAATTTACGCTAAACGCCAATTGGCGTTTTTCTTGGCGTTATATCTCATTTGGCGTTAATTGGCTTCTAATACAAGTACTCCGGCGTGCCAAAAGCCTGGGCAGTTTGTGGCGGCCAAGCCCGTAGCCAAACCCGACCCGTGATATTTTTTCCCGGCAAAATTCCCCAGCGCCGCGAATCATAGGAGGCGGAGCGGTTATCGCCTAAAACAAAATATTCTCCCGGCCCCAGCGTCATCTTGCTGCCGCCGTAAGTTGCCACGCTGGGCGCTAAGTATTTTGATTCGTCCAACACAAATCCTAAAGGGTGAACGCTGTTAAAAATTTTTACCTGGCCGTCAACGATCTCCACCGTCTCCCCGGGCAAACCGATCACTCTTTTTATATAGTATTGCGTCGGGTCAACCGGATATTTAAAAACAATTACTTCGCCGCGCGCTGGCTCGCGTAAGCGATAAGAAATTTCATCAATGATCAAATACTGATTATCATCAAAATTCGGTTCCATGGAAGCACCCTTAACAAAAAACGGCTGCATCAAATAGTAGCGGATCGGCAAAATTATCGCCAGCGTGATAACTGTAATTTTGACTACTTCAAATAAAAATAAGAAAAATGATTTCATTTATTTTTAATTCGTTTTATCTTAACGTAAGCCCATAATACACTAAAAAATGCCTTTACGCAATCCCCCGCTACAGACCAAAAATTTCATTTTATTAACCACTATCCCCTATCTGTCATTCCCGCCCCGCATCAAGTGCGGGGTAAACTCCAGCGGGAATCCAGGGCCTGGATCCCCCCGTATCAGGTACGGGGCAAGCTTAGTCAAGCCCGGGATGACAAAATATTTGTTTATTGAGCGCAATAAAGGTTATAATATAATCGATGGAAAATACAAAAATATTCCGCCATTGGCGGCTGGCCGCAATTTTTTTCCTGCTGCTGCTTTTTGGCCTTGGCGCTTCGTATATTTTCGCCAGCCAGATAAAATCAGTTTTTCAGCCGCGCGTGATCGAGATCAAAAACTCTGGCCAAGCGGAAAAAACAGAGATTATTGATGCCCAGACAACAGATTCCAAATTGGCCGGCCAAAACACGGACGGACCCGTGAATTTTCTGATGCTGGGCGCCGTCGGCGCGGGCAATGATGCGCCAGACTTGACCGATACGATACTGCTAGCGCGGCTGGATGCCGCAAAAAATAAAGTTTATCTTTTTTCTCTGCCGCGCGATTTGCTGGTTCGCCTTCCCGGCTCAACCACTTTCACCAAGCTCAACGCGCTCTACGCTTTCAACAAAAATAACGCTGGCCATGAATTTGACGCGCTGATAGCCAAGGCCCAGGATATCACGGGCCTGGCAATCAGCCACTACGTTTTTGTCGATCTGCAAACCGTCAAACAGCTCGTGGATATCTTCAGCGGCGTTAATGTTCTGGTGGCCGAAGACATCGTCGACCCCGTTTTCCCCGGAGCAAATCACAGCTTTGAAACTTTTGCCATCAAAGCCGGCTGGCGGTATTTAGATGGAGAAACTGCCTTAAAATACCTGCGCACGCGCCACAGCGCAGCCGGCGACTTTGATCGGGTTGGCCGTCAGCAGTCAGTCTTGCAGGCGCTCAAACAAAAAGTTCTGGCTTTGAATTTTTGGGACATCGGCAAATTCGCGGAAATCTATAACGCTTTGTCTGCCAACATCAAAAGCGACCTGAACCTCTGGCAGATAAAAAATTATTGGGATAAGATAAAAGATATCCCCGGCGAGAACGTCATCAAAAGCGAGCTGACCAGCCAGCTAACCGGCGGGCAAATGAATTTGGGAGGACAGACGGCTTCTATCCTCCAACCAAAAGCCGGAATAGAAAACTACGGAGAAATCCAAAAATATATTGCGGATATTATAAAATAATTTTTAAATTCAAAAAAATCAATGAAATTAATAGTGGGCCTAGGCAACCCCGGTTCTGAATATTTTAATACTCGCCATAATTTCGGGTTTTTGGCGCTTAACTATTTCCGGGATGCGGTCCCGGGTTTTTCCGGTTGGCAAAGCAATGAAAAATTCAAGGCGCTTCTCAGCGAAGGGCAGTTTAACACGCCGACGGGCAGCGAAAAAATAATTCTGGCCAAACCCCAAACTTTTATGAATAATTCCGGCCAGGCCGTAAAGTTACTCGCGGATTTCTATAAAATTACCCCGGCCGATATTATCGTTTTGCACGATGACCTAGACTTGGCGCTGGGCGAGATTCGGCTAAGCCAGGACGCCTCCGCTGGCGGCCATAAAGGCGTGGCTTCCATTATCAAAGAGCTAGGCACACAGGATTTCGCGCGCTTAAGACTAGGAATTAAGCCAGGCAAACAGACCTTCCTGGCCAGATTTTTTAAAAGCCCGGCGGAAACATTTGTTTTGCGAAAATTTACTGAATCAGAAAAACCGCTTGTCCAGCAAGCCGCGCCAAAAGCTAAAGAAGCGATCCTGTCAATTTTAAAAGACGGCCTGACCGCGGCGCAAAATAAATTCAA
>Ga0066637_10002759_pt1 | contig 11749 bp, 7 predicted proteins | sample CryGeyCG2014_020_FD_62737 | JGI IMG/M metagenome (GOLD analysis project Ga0066637, IMG submission 62737) | Groundwater microbial communities from aquifer - Crystal Geyser CG08_land_8/20/14_0.20 | ecosystem: Environmental > Aquatic > Deep subsurface > Groundwater | place: USA: Utah: Grand County...
CCTACGAGTACTTTGAATTTAACAAGCTTTACTTTTTTGTAGCAGCCACAGTAGCTATGGCAGTACTTTGGTGCGCCAAAATGATAGTCGAAAAAAAGGTTTACTTTACTAAATCGCCAGTGGATTTTGCGTTACTTCTTGTGTTAGTAAGCTTTATCCTTTCCGCTGTAACCTCCCTAGATAAAACTTCTAGCCTGTTTGGCTCTTATGGACGCTGGTTTCCTAGCCTATTTGGGTTTGTTGCCCTTTACTTTTACTATTACGCGGTCTCAACCAATGTAGACTCGGCAAGAAAAATAAGAGTAGTTTTGTGGGGCATTTCAGTAGGAACAGCCGTTCCAGCTTTACTTTCCCTGGTAAATTACTACGGGCTCACCATCCCCTTTTTGCATCTGTTTAATCAAAGGGGTTTTCTTCTTGCCGGGTCTAGTACTAGCCTTGCCACATCCTTACTGGTGGGTTTAATAGTTAGCGCCTCGTTAACAATTAACATGAAATCGCCCGTTAAAAAAAGCGTAACTTTAGCTATCTCTATTTTAGACTTTGTAGCTCTGGCGGTTTTTGGCGGTGTAGCTTTTACAGCAGGGGCTACCCTGCTGGCAGGACTTATGGTGTTAAAGTCACCCAGTGAAAGCGTGGCTAAAAGTAAAATGTACCTCTTTCCTGCTGTAGGAGCGTTAGTAACCTTTATAGCGTTGTTTTTTATAGTTCCACAAACAAGGTTCGTTCTGCAGAGAGCCTACCCAAAAGAAGTTCTGCCCTCCGTACAAGAATCGTGGATTGTGTCGTCCACCACTTTGCGTGATTTCCCCATTTTTGGTTCGGGTGTAGGTACTTTTCATCTAAATTACCCTAGATACAAAACGCTTAGCCAAAACTATACCCCCACTTGGAATGTTAATTTTGACAAACCAGCCAATGAGGTCTTTAACACTATCTCCACTCTTGGTATTTTTGGACTTTTGGCATATCTTGCCTTAATTTCTACCCTTATTAGATTGGCATTTAAATCTATTAAGGTTAACGACGCGTATAAAGGACTTTCTGTGGTGCTTTCTGCTGGGCTTATAGCCTCACTTACTGCCCTACTGCTGGGCTACACCAGCTTTCAACTGGCTTTTCTTATGTTTACTTTAATGGGACTTTTAACAGCAGAATCGGCGTTAAATACTAACAAATCATGGGCTAAATTGTGGACACTTTCTTTGGAATCACGCACCGACTCCGAAGGCGTCAGCATTATAGAAAGTCCTATTTTAGCTAAAAAAGAATTGTTACAATATATCATATCTATTCCTATTTTGGCGTTGGCAGGGTTTGGCATATACCAAGCTTACCTACAGTACGCGCCAGAGTACTACATGCGCAAAGCTATAACCTCGGCCTCCAAGCAGGATGTCTCCAAGTCGTACGACTACCAAGTAAAAGCCATTTCTATTAATGCGCAAAGGAGCGAGTATCATAGGATTTATGCCGACACTAATTTGGCGTTAGCACAATCCTTAAGCTCCAAACAGGACTTGAGCGACCAAGAAAAAACCACCGCTCAAAATCTTTTGGCACAGGCGTTACGAAACATTAAATTTGCTTCTGAAACTCTAAATCCTCTTGACAGTGCAAACTGGGTAGCCAGAGCACAAATTTACAAATTCTTAATTCCAGCAGCCAAAGATGCAGATCAATTTGCTATTCAGGCTTACAACACCGCCATTCAGCTTGACCCAACTAACCCTGTTTTACGCGTAGAGCTGGGCGGAATTTATTTTGCCAAGGAAGATTACTTATCTGCTGGTAATTTGTTTAAGCAGGCGGTTAATCTTAAGAGCGACTATGCTAATGCTCGCTATAACCTAGCCTATTCCCTGTTTAAACTTAAAGCCTATACCGACGCAAAGGCTGAATTTGAAGTGGCACAAAGTTTGGTGGAAAAAGATAGTCCAGATTATAAACAAGTAGCTTTGGATCTAGAAGCGGTTAACAAACTAATTGCTGAAACGGCAGATGCGGAAGCAAAAGCTAAACCAAGCGTGGAAGCCCTTGAAAAGGCTGGAACTACCGCACCAAAAGCTCCGGTTGTTCAAGAGCCGTTAACCAAGCCTGGAACGCCTGTTACGCCGTAAAACTATTACCTACGAGTGTAAAGAACGAGCGTTCTTCCACATTGGCTACGCCAGGAACTAGGATATCCAAACCCCCAAATGATTCAAAAAGTTTTTGGAATTTTAGATAATTGTGCAAACCCGTTTTGCCGTATTTACATTCAAAAAGCTGGTACTTTCCGTGGTCAAAACCCACAAAGTCAACCTCCAAAGCATCTCCTGCCAGCACCCCGTAGTCAAGCCGGGTAAATCGCCTTTGTAGCAAGCTTCCCACCACCTCCTCAAACCTTGTGGAGGCAACATTCTCCCCTGCCAACAGCTTCCGTGAGTAATTAAAAGCATCATCTAAAAACCCGTCCTGCTTAGCCAAAAGCGCATTATGGATAAACGGGTCTACAAAATAGAATTTCTTGTTCTTTTTGGGATCAATTTTTCGCGACTCCAAAAGAAAGCAATTACACTTAAAACATAGATACATAAGATCAAAAAGCTCTAAATAGTCCTGCGCACTCTGTTGCGACGCAAACAAAGTATCCTTTGCTAAATTGGTGTAACTTACCCTACTTGTGAGTGTTTTATCCAACTCCTTAAAAAGTCGGTAGGCACTTTCCACGGATTTACCGTTCTTATGGATGTCATCATCAACCCACTTGGTGTAGGTTTCGTAAGTTTCTAACGCAATAAAGCCGTTTGAATAGTATTCATTTATCACCTGCGGAAAACCCCCCACCAACATAAAGTCTTCCAAATATTTTTTAAACTTTGGCAGATCTTTAAGCTCAAACTTCCCTATCCATTCTGGATTTAAAAGTTTATAAAATTCAAAGAAATCTAACGGCAGAAATAGCTTTTCGCTGTTAAAATATTTTCCGGTTCTTCCGGGTAATCTCTCGGACGATACTTTTAAATCCACTGCGTTTGACCCAGTTGTTAGCAAAGTACAGTTTTTTACAATATCGTCATCCCATAACGACTTTACGGCTCTTTGCCATTCTTTTACATATGACACTTCATCTAAAAAGATGAATATTCTACCTTTGGAGGTAACTCTTTGCCTGTCTATATAATCCTTTACTGCATTGTAAAGCTCGTTAAAATGCTCAATTCTATCGCACGGGAGATAAAAAAGGTTTTTTCTGGGAATTTTTTGGTCGACCAGTTTTTTAATAATTAACTTGATAAGCGTAGTTTTGCCTACCCTTCTTGGACCACGCAAAGTAAAAACCACATCTTTTTCCACTGGATATTCATTTATTAAAGGGTGGATGTAGCGATATTTTAACCCCGAAAGCTCCATCAACTTGGAGTCTGCATCCATATTATAGCCCTCCTCCCACCAGGGGTTGTGGAGTGATAATTGATAATTACCATAAACCATGCCTTTGTGATAACTGGCAATTACCGTGTTGTCAAGTTTGTAAATTGGTGGACCGTAGCGGATTCGAACCGCTGACCTATTCCATGCCATGGAAGCGCTCTACCAACTGAGCTAACGGCCCCAGATTGCTTCGTTGCTACGCTCCTCGCAATGACGAGGACACCCACGATAACACGAGGATTATATCACGAACGCTTAACCCTGCGACTAGGAGCTTGAATTAAACCTTTTACTTCTTTAGTTAAAACTGGTCGCCTATTTGACCCCGGCAAATTGTAGATAGTGTACTTTTTAACCGTAGGTTCAATTTTAACCTGCGTTTCAATACTGTGCGACAACAATTCCAAAACCTTTTTCCTTAAGTCGTCCAAACCCTCCCCCGTTGCCGCAGATATAGGAAGAACATCCACGCCCTGATTTTTAAAATACTCAATAATCTCGCCCAAACTATTTTTAACTTCCGTAATATCCACTTTGTTAATTACCACCACTTGGGGCTTTTTGGTAATATCCCACAGATCCATCTTGGCAGACAAGTCTACCTTATATTGTTGCAGTTCTTTTAGTACGACTTGGTAACTTTGATACACTTTGGCAACATCTAGCGATGATTCTGAGAGAGCTCGCTGTCGATGTCCATAAGAAAACTCCGCAAAGCGTGTTTTCGTTGGACTCGACAAGAGCTCAACAGAGGGGTCGACTAAGTGAATTAAAACTTTGGTGCGTTCTATGTGTCGTAAAAACTCATCACCCAGACCCTTACCGTTAGACGCACCTTCAATTAAACCCGGAATATCCGCCACCACCACCTTTTTGTCTTTGTTGATTTGCCAAACCCCTAAATTTGGGGTTAAAGTTGTAAAGTGATACTCCGCCACCTTAGCGTTTATATGGGTTAGGGTATTAATTAGCGTACTTTTACCCGCACTGGGAAGCCCAATAAGCCCCACATCCGCAATCATCTTAAGCTCCAAAATCACCTCTTTTTGCTCGCCCGCCTCACCTGGAATATATTGTGTGGGTGTTTGATTGGTGGACGATTTAAACTTGTAATTGCCTTTTCCCCCGCGCCCACCTTTGGCAATAAGAAAGTACTCACCTAATTGATTAAGATCAGCAACTAGAGTTTTAATGGTGGGGGCGGTGGATTCAAAAACCAGCGTACCCACGGGAACTTTAATATAAGCATCCTCGCCGTTTCTGCCGTACATTTTAAGCTTTTTACCCGCTTCCCCATTTTGCGCCCCAAAGACTTTTTTGGATCTAAAATCGTCCAAGGTGGAAGTGTTGTTATCGGCCACAAAATAAACTGTGCCACCTTTACCACCATCTCCACCATCAGGTCCACCCCGCGTAACAAATTTTTCGCGGTGAAAAGAAACTGCCCCATCTCCCCCGTTGCCAGCTTTAATTGTGATTTTTACCATGTCGATCATAATTTACCAATTAGAGGACCGCAGTCACGCCGTAGGCGGGACGAGAACCTCATAATTTACCAATTAGAGGACCGCAGTCACGCCGTAGGCGGGACGAGAACCTCATAGATATTTAAGAGGATTCTGCGGTGAACCTTGATATTTTATCGTAAAATGAATGTGCGGACCTGTTGATCGCCCCGTACTACCCATAAGACCCATTACCCCACCTTTTTTAACCTTGTCGCCGTAACTTACATCTAACCTACTCATGTGCCCATAAACTGTTTCATAACCGTTTCCGTGGTCGACCCTAATATGCAATCCAAGCCCCCAAGGATCCCAACCCGCTCTTATCACCACCCCGCCCGCACAGGCATAAATAGGAGGCATAGCCGATCCCCAAGCCGAACCAATATCCAACCCATTGTGATACCATGAAAAATTTTGAGTTATTACACTAGCACTGGTTGGCCACATGCACCAACCTTTTTTAGCATTACCGTCATTTACTCCCGCAACTATAATAGACGGGATGGTGGGAAGATTTACATATACTGGCAGGGGTATTTTGGCGTCTGGAATAACTAACTCCGTACCTAAAGCTAGTTTGTTGGGCTCTAGCAAATAGTTAAAATCTGCAATAGCTTGAGAAGGCACAGAGTATTTTTGCGCAATTGATACCAGGGTATCCCCTGCTTCTACCTTGTGGATTAAACCAGAAGCGGGTGGAATAGCAATCTCTTGCCCTATCTGCAAAACCGATCCATCGTACAAATTATTTACATACTTGATAGCATCAATAGAAACCTTAAACTTATTACCCACGCTATATAGCGAGTCACCAGACTCGATTTTGTAGGCAAGATATTCTGTTCGCTGGCGATTTTCTGGCAAAGTTGTAAGAGCAGTGTTTTTTTCCGGAATAATGTCCGTGGAAGTTTGCAAGTAGTCGGCGTCTAGCTCCTTGCTAACCACTAGTTTAGAACCGCTTAAAATTTCCCCAAAAAAGAAGATTCCTAGGGCTAGAGTCATAATAACAAAATTGGCTACGGGCTTACCGAGTCTGCCACGCGACCAAATAAGTTTAGCTACAAAGTACGACTTTAAATCACGGATAGCTTTTATGGACACATAAAGAAGTCTACCAAGAAGCAAGAGGGTTTTTTTAACCTTAATGAGAGCGTACAAAAGAATCCACTTAAAAAACTGATTGAGAGACTTGACGAAAAACAGTAATTTACTTCGCCCGTAAGGAATAAAGGAGTCGAGGCGCACTTCCACAAACCTTTTAGACCTGGGACGACCTATAGTAAAAAGCATAATAGCCCCATTATATCAAGACTAAGCGCCTTGTGCTTGATGCAGAGTTTCCAGAAATTCCTTATTATTTTTGGACTTGCGAAGTCGAGCAATTACCAGCTCGGTGGCTTGCCTGTCGTCCAATAGATCCACCATGCGTCTTAATCTGTAAACTGCCTCCAAAGTTTTGGTGTCATACAACTTTTCTTCGTGACGGGTGGAGCTAGCCTTAATATCAATGGCCGGAAAAATGCGTCTTTCAGAAAGTCCCCTGTCTAATCGCAATTCCATGTTACCAGTACCCTTAAACTCCTCAAAAATAACATCGTCCATTTTGGAACCCGTGTCCACCAACGCGGTAGCCACAATGGTTAGCGATCCGCCTTCTTCAAACTTGCGCGCGGCACCAAAAAAGTGTTTGGGTGGATACAGCGCAGAGGGATCAAAACCGCCAGATAAGGTACGACCTGAAGGCGGAACCACCATATTATAAGCCCGAGCAAGCCTGGTTAACGAGTCCATTAAAATTACCACATCACTGCCCTTTTCTGCCAAACGCTTGGCTCGCTCCAAACAAACCTCTGCCACCGCGGTTTGATCTTCCGCCTTTTCGTCAAAATTGCTGGAATAAACCTCACCCTTTACGCTTCTTCGCATATCGGTAACCTCTTCTGGTCGCTCCCCTATTAAAGCCACCATAAGAACTACCTCCGGGTAATTTTCCGTAATGCCGTTAGCAATATCCTTTAATAAAAAGGTTTTACCTGCCTTAGGTTGAGCTACAATCATGGCTCTTTGACCCTTACCAATAGGCGCAATAATATCAATAAGTCTTGTAGCAATAGTTTCTGAAGTAGTTTCCAATTTCATCCATTCATAAGGAAAAATAGGCGTAAGCTTTTGAAAACTAGGTCTTTTTTTAGCCTCTTCTGGGTTTAAACCCTCTACCTCCTCCACTTTTAGCATGGATAGGTATCTTTCGCCTTCCTTGGGAGGTCTGGCCTGACCTTTTACTTTGTCGCCCACCCTTAAAGAAAACCTCTTAACCTGCGACAAACTAATATACACATCTCTAGGCATGCTTGATTGCGCAAACACAGGATCTTCACTAACAATGCTCATATCTTGTCGCAAAATACCATAATCTGGCAACATTTCTAACACACCCTCTACCGGCACCATTTCACCTTGGTACATTTCTAAATAATCTTGATACGGCGTTGGGGACGATTGATTTTGATTCTGCTGATAATAATTTACGCTGGGCGCGCCTTGCCCGGTTATTCTTCTGCCATTTGTTCCATTCATGTTGTTTTATCCTTCCTGTCCGCCTCGGGCGGATCTGATTTTTGTTGAAATATGTACATGAGTCTTAATCGGAGAGACGACCACTGCCCCACGCCGTCTCCCCGATTAAAAAGGAAAATCACCAATTCTTTTCCATCTTAACAAAAACTGCCGTAATTACAAGTCGTTTATTATATGTATGGCTTGCATAGTCCCAAACCCCTCCGCAAGTAATGAGCGTTAAAACTTTGTCTTTACCGCTAGCAAAAACCTGCCACCTTTCTGGGTCGCTAATGCCTATAGAGGACTTGGTAATTACAGAATACTCAAAAACCCTCCCTAACTTATCTGTTAACAGCACTTTATCACCAACTTGTAAATCTTTCAACCCCCAAAAAGCTCCTGGTGCACCTGTGTTGGTATCATAATGCCCGTCAACTAGTACATTGCCTTCCTCGCCGGGCTTTGCTCCCTCTTTATACCATCCAGCAGTTTGCCAACTGGAAGGAACGCCCAAGAAACCGCCTTCTTCCACGCTAATTTCTTCTACATCTAGCACTTTTTCTTTAACTTGGATTTTTATAGGTGGCAGATAGACTGGTTTGGCGACTTCTTTAAAGGCGGAAACTGTCTTAACTCGATCCTCTACGGCAGTATTTACCCTACCGATTGGACTAAATGCGCGCCCATTTAAAATAATCAAACTGATTATAACAAGCACTACCACAACCAAAGCTATCGTGATAATTGCCACCGATTTATTTACTTGCAGGCTTTTAAATTTTTGAAGTAAGAATAATAGTTTTGTCATAGTATTTCATATTGCAAATGCTAGGTTTTGTGATTAAATGCTAACTTAGGCCTAGGATGGAAGGGGCTAGTAAGCTGTACGGCGAACCACTCCCCTCCACCCTAGGCCTAAGTTGTTGATGACTGGGTTTATCTCTTAAGTTTCTTGGATACCGCACCCAAGGCTACAAGCCCTAAACCCAAAGCCCCGTAAGCTACGGAACTTCCGCCGGTTTTAGGTAACTCGGTAACCTTTTTGTCGCTGTAACATACCGTAGCGGTATCAGAAGCCTCACCATCGCCTTTGTACTCAACCTCGGCTTTGTTTACCACACACTTCTCAAAGTTCTTTTTATCGTACTCGCTATCTTTTACCACAGCCTTAATGGTAAAAGTTTTGGTTTCGCCCGGTTCAAAGTCGCCCCAATATTCAGTTAACCCACTACCCCCTACTCTTTCCATTTCTTTAGGCAACTTGTCCACCATTTTCATATCGTTTACTGTTACTTCCCCGTCATTTTTTACCTTAACCTTAAACTCTACAACCTCGCCTTTTTTAACATTGGTTACTTTATCTTTCCAAGAATCGTCCCCTTCTTTTCTAACCTTTTTCTCAATATCAAAGTTTTTGTTGTAGATACAGGTTTCACCGCCACCGTAATTAGAAGTACAGCCGGCATAGGCTTTACCAGCACCTAAAGCACCGGTTACCCCAGCAACTAACAACACACCTATTAACTTGTTTCTAAAGCTTTTTCTCATAATATTAACCTTTATTTGGCAGGAAATTTACTACTCAACAAGGTTCATTGTACCCTACACCTTGCGTTCTGTCAATACTATGGGTTGGACTGTAACAACTTGTCGTAATAGTTCTTTTTAACGGAATCTGGGGCTTTTTCCATGTACTTTCTGGCGTCCTTGTAATCTCCACGCCGTAGCGCTATATCGCACAGATAAAGTAGATCGTCGTTAAAGTTTTGGGTATCCAGATTAACGGTATTTAAAAACATCTCCTCCGCCTTGTTGTAGTAACCTAAAGAGAAATAAAGTTGACCTAAGTAATGCGTAGTTTTAGGATCCCGCCCATTGAGCTTAAACGCCCTATTAAAACGCTCAATGGCCTTGTGGGTCTCCCCCAAACGCATGTAGTAAAGCCCCGCATAAAAGTTCCCACGATAGTCGTTAAAGTGAGTATCCACAACCTTTATAGTCTTATCAAACTCGCTTAAATCCCCTTTCCACAACACTAAAGCCAGATAACTACCCCATAACGACTCTTTATGCGGATTGTAGCTTAAAGCAGTTTTGTAATATTCCGACGACTTATTGGCATCACCCTCACTTAACGCCTTCTTTTCATACACTTCCGCTCGGGCAATATTTGTAAAAGTCCAAAAAACCCCCAAAGAAAGAGCTAAAAGTACCATCCACATTGCTACCAAACGCTTCCCCAAAAAGTCAAACTGCCTACTCCGGCATTCTCTTATCAGTAAACCTAGATAAACAAAGAACAAAAACCATATAATGCCGGAAGTAATGCAAATTAGACTCCTAATAAATACCACTATCAAGGCATACTTAACTAGCCTTGGTGCGGAAGATTTAACACCGAGTACAATAACACTAAGCAAAATTATTAAAGATGCAGGAAACCCCCACTCCAAGAAGGCATCAACAATCATATTGTGCGAGGACTCCACCTCTTTAAACAAGGTTTGGCTGGCGTTGTTGGGAGTGATGTGCATTTGATATACATTCTGAAAAGTAGCATTCCCCCACCCAGTAAATGGTTTTTCCATGATCGCAGGGAGAGAATCTCTCCAAATCTCAAACCTAATATCAGAAAGGTTGTGACCGTCTCTAAAGGAAAAAAACCGCCTCACAAGGTAGGGTGATTTTGAGCCTGCTATCATTTCCTTGGGGATAATAAACAATCCTGCCAAAAAGATCGCGATAACAACTACTAACTCCAGTCGATATTTGTTTTTTTTGAGTCGAATGATGAGTTCAGATAAAGCTATAACACCCAAAGCTAAAAAAGCTCCCCTAGACATTGATATTAAAAGACAAACGGACAAGAGCGTAGCACTGATTAGGTAATACGCCTTGGTCGTGCGCCTGTTTGCCTGCTTAAGCAGAAGTAGCGAAATAGGTAAAACGGAAACCACGATTCCTCCGAGAATATTAGCCTGCCCTATTGTGCCCGTGATTCTTCCGTCGTAAGAAACAATATCTAGCTTAAGAATATAAAGTAGATAAGCGTGAACTAAACCAAAAATCGCCACAAGTACTCCTAAAAAATTTACTCCTGCAAGGATGGTCTTTGTTTTAAGTAGGTCAAACGACACTAAAGCTAACAAAATAAAGTACAGGATAAAGGCTAGAAAAGTATCATTGTAGACTTTGTCGCCCCAAAACGACCTATACTTATTGGTGGAAAAAATCATGTTAAACGCTATTAATGCAATGAGAATCCCTAAAGAGTAAAACACTGCAACATTTAGCTGTAACCTACGCTTAAATATCAGCAAAAAGCATAGTGCACAAACACCTGCGCAAAGGACCAACATTTTTGGGAGATCGTAAACATTGATGTAAGCACCGCTAAAAACTAGTGCCTGACCGCCACAAATTAACATCCAAACCACCCATAACACCTTATCCACTATTTTAGTTCTTGATGACATAGAATTAATAGCTAACAATATGATAACGCCAATTTAACGGCTTAACAATTGGGAAACCTCTTTACTGATGAGATCGGAAACGGGCATGCTGACAATCTCAGAAATCGTTGAACTAATAACCCCGGATACATCAACACTGATGATATTGGAAACTACTTCAGAAACATTTTGGGATATATCGCCAGAAATTACGGACGAAACCACATCACTAACAGCGTTGGAAAGTGGCGTCGATACAATGTCACTTATGACACCAGAAATGGATTCCGAAATAGGCATACTGATCACATCGGAGATAATCGTTGAAACGGGCGTTGAAATATCATCACTGATTATTGTAGATAATGGAATAGAGATTAAATCCGAAATAGGCTCGGAAATGGGTTCCGAAATATCCGGATCAAAGACGCTTTCTGGATCTACATAAATTGTAATTGTTCTGGAAATCCCCTCTTCCCCATCGTCGTCAAGGGCTTTGGCGTAAATCTTGTACACGCCTAGGGGCAAAGATTTTAATTCAAAAGCATAAGATGAAACTGTAACCGTTTCAACCACAATATCGTTAACAACAAGATTAAGCTGATCAATTACCCCATCAGAATCGGAAGAATTGACGGCCATTGTCACAGTTTCACCGTATTTAAAGCTTTTACCTTCCAAGCTCAAATCTATGCTTACTAAAGGTTTTTGATTCTGTACAGTAACAAGCTTCTTTCCGTCTTTAGGCTCCATTTTGTTTTTACGACTTCCCTCTTTCTTCTTGTCGACACTATCCCCGTTACCACGATC
>Ga0066637_10002760_pt1 | contig 11747 bp, 9 predicted proteins | sample CryGeyCG2014_020_FD_62737 | JGI IMG/M metagenome (GOLD analysis project Ga0066637, IMG submission 62737) | Groundwater microbial communities from aquifer - Crystal Geyser CG08_land_8/20/14_0.20 | ecosystem: Environmental > Aquatic > Deep subsurface > Groundwater | place: USA: Utah: Grand County...
TCTAGTCCCGATATTCTGCGAGAAGAATGACGCATTGAAGACAGCATATGAAGAGCTCATCGAACGGCAGATAAAGATCGATGCGGTAAATGAGAACGCGGCGCAGACAAGGATACTCGCAAAACTCGCGACTGAGAAAGCCAAGCTGGAATATATCGCGAACCAGGAAGATTACCAGAAGAATGGTGCAGGGTTCGAACGACATGGATCGCAGTATTATGTATTTGTCACGACGCCGAAATACGCGTTGAAGAGCCCGCATGACAAAAAATATTATCTCTTCCCAGAAGCGAAGATCGGAGTCAAGATCTATCCGAGCGGAAACAGCATCTGTGTGAGCGCGCCGATCATAATGAACAGATATGAGCATCCTGCCTTGCACACAGATGAGGCTATGCAGACGATCTGCCTCGGCGCTTTCAGTGCAGACGGCGCGAAAAGAGGGAAAGAGCCCGCCGAGGCCGTGAAAGCCATGCTCGATATCGGTAAGAAGACTATGATGATGGGATACAGGGATGGCGGTGAGAGGAGCGGCGGACGTCCATGGAGATATCTGAACGAGAGCAATTTCAGCCACCTGCAAAAATCAAAGAGATACCTGACAAGCCATAACATACCGATATTGAATGAGACGATGGTAGATGAATATTTACGAGGTAGATGATCATGGATGAACTCGAGAGCAGATTATGGCAAGTCATCGACGGAAAACAGGACAAGATGCATGATGTCCATCAGTTGCAGATCACAAAAGGCGCATATCATAAGATGATGACATACGCGAAAGTGGTCGGCAAGATGGCAGGCACAGGCATGGAATGCTATGGTTATCTAATCGCTCCAAAAGATAGCCTTGATGATGTGATCACCGATGTCTTCTTCGCCTATGACCAGGATGCTAGATCAGCATACGCCGAAGTGAATCCAGAAGGAGTCCTTGCCTCAGGAAAAGAGATTGAGGCGACAGGATACAGGATACTTGGCTGGTGGCATTCGCACGGGACCATGTCCACTTTCCATTCGGGGACAGATGAAGGTAACCACCTTACTATATTGAAAGGCATACCAAGCCACACCAAATATCGGAACGCAGAATCAAGATGTTACATAGATGAAGAGAATAAGAGGCTTGTGCTTGAGACCGCCGAGATAGATGGGATCGATGTGGAGAAGATGAAAGAGGCGATCAAAGGGACGACCGCCATCAAGAAAGTCGAGCGTGACCCATTCGCATATAGTATCGTCGTGAATATTTATGGCGACCATTTCATACGAAGAAAATCGATGACATTCAATGAACTCAAAGGGAAGATCGGTGAGGATGTCGTGAACCAATCGACTGAACCGAAACTTGAGCTTGTCGACCGCGAGAACGACATAACATTCACGATATCAGACATCGAGAACGATGCACAGGAGAAGATACGCATGACGCATTATGCGCACACAACGAAATGCACCGAGACCCCTGGGTGGGGCTTCAAAGGCACATATTGGAACCTATGCAAGAGATTCGTTTCAAAAGCAGTTGAATACGCAGAGACGGGTGGAAGCGATTTCGCATTGATGGCTGAGTTCATGACAAGAAGTGATGGACAGAAACTTGAAGCATTGATCAACGGCGCGCCAAAAGACATGACACCTGTACCTGTGGCTGAACTGAAAAAGAATAAGAAAGAGATAATCGATGGCATGAAAAAATATTTCGAACGCAAGAATCCGAAGATAAAAGAGAGCAGGAACAAGAACATGGACTATGCTGATTTCTGCACCATACTTGAGCTTCAGTTCATAGCTGATTTCGTGCAGGCTAACTGCAGAAAAAATGAGGTCTGCATGCCTATCCAGCACCACAAGGAAAGAGCCAAGAATCTTGCGGATTCTCATGCGCTTGCTGTCGATGCGACCAAAGCGCTTGCGAAGTATGCGATGGAAGAGGTCACCGATTATTCGAAGAGAAAAGAATTCAGGCACTGCAAAAGAGCGGCTGGAATCCTTGAGAACTTATGCAAAGATACATACGTGACTTTCAGGACAGCTGCCAAGAATGAGGCAGAGAGACCAAAAGATTCGCCAGAGAGGATCTTTCTCTGGGCAGACAGATTGAAAGCGGTCAACCAGATAACCAGATACATCTTCGGCAGGATGGACAACGACAAGACAGAAGACGCAGACAAAGATATGATAGACTTTCTCCAGGACTTCGCAGACAGATATGCGAAAGGCGAGGACTGCGATGGAATTATAGAAGAACGCATACTTAAGAGATGGCCAGAGCTTCCGAAGAAGAGCGTCACAGCAGTGCAAGACATCCCAAAAAGAGTGATTGAGAAAAAGAAGTGGTGGAAGGCATGGCAGAACTAGAGACTCTCATCAACAGATATGACAGACAGGAACTGATACAAGGCTGGGATCAATCAAAGCTCACCGGCTGCAAGGCAGCGATCGTCGGATCAGACCTGATGGCGAATTTTGTCGCTACCACAGCCGCAAGCCTCGGCTTTGGGTCAATAGAGATATTTGGCAAAGGAAGGATCACAAAAGAGCATCTGTCGCAATACAGGCACAAAGAAGAGCATGACTATTCAGAAGGTTTCCTGTATTTCGAGGCGACAGAAGGAGATACAAAAACGAGCAGCATCGCATCGATCGCGAAGAAGATGAACTCGCTTGTCGACATCGACGGTTATTGCATAGATACGACAACTAAGAAGAATCTTGACGTGATGGCAAGCCCAGATATAATCTTCGAATGCACAAATGACATGGCATCGAAGATCGCTGTGCTTGAATATGCTTACGAAAGAGATATCCCGGTCATCAGTCTGTCGGCTTCAGAGAACACTGGCAAGATCGGAGTCTATGATCCACGAAAAGAGTTCGATGACGACCAGAGGAGACTCTATGAGAATCTCATGTTCCAGGAATTTGACGGACAGAAGCAGGGACCGATTGTGAGCCAGTCTATATCCGCCCTTGCTGTCGACGAAGCACGAAAATATGTGATGCCGATCGGAAATGATGAAATGCTATCAGATATAGTCATACATAATCTTGAATCTTCTGAGAGATTCGATGACAATCATGATATCGAGTTGAAGAGAAGCAGCCTAAAAGACAAGACAATCATACAGATCGGAGCAGGCGCGCTCGGTAACCAGACCGCGCTTGGCTTCATCCTCGCAGGCGTCGGAAAATTATGTATAGTCGATGATGACGATATCGAAGAGACGAACCTGAACAGGCAGCTCTGGTTCTATGATGACGTAGGAAAGCTGAAAGCTGAGGCGCTTTGCGTAAAACTCGCAAGGATAAATCCGGATGTCCAGCTAAAGCCAGTCCTGAAAAGGATCGGGCCGGATGATGAGCAGGCATTCGCTGAATCAGACGTCGACCTGATCGTCGAGACTGTCGATAACAACAAGACACGTGCCCTCTTGAATCATTTCGCGACAAAATACAAGATCCCACTCATGAGCGGGGGGACGTCGCCAAGCAGCGGCCAGGCGATGATATACGTGCCTGGAAAAAGCGCATGTCTGGATTGCCAGGTGAACATGGACAAGATGGCTCTTGATTCATACCAGCCGCACAGCTGCATACATGCGGCAGAGCCAAGCGTCATCACATCGAACCAGGTGATAGGCGCGTTCATGCTTGGCGAGACAAGGACTATCCTTGACCCTGCAAGCTATGGCGAACCGATACACAAAGTCGCGAAATATGTCGCTGGTGAAGACCTGCGGGTGAAACTGCTCGCGACGGAATACACATGCTCATGCCATGAAGACAAAGAGAAGGTGGAAGGATGGATGGAGAAGATGGGACACTTGTACAAAAATGAAGGAGGTGACAAAAGATGGCACAGGGTCAATCTGGTGGAGGGCTTGAGGATCTCATCAGGGGTATAAAAGACTCCTACAAGAGGACCAACATAAAGGACATCGACCTTTCGGAGGGGACACAGAGGCGCACGCACACACGGCTAGGCTACTTCCTGCAGAACATAAATAACGCCTCTGAGAAAGAGTACTCTATCAATTTTGATCCTGTGCAGAACATCTTCCTGCAGAAGCTTGTGTCTGAAGAGGTGCTCGACAGCAGAGTGATATTGACAAGCGAGGAATATTTCAAAGGGATAGTCTTTGTCGATTACCTCGTGGACACAGTGCTCTGTGACAAGAGCCTGCTGTCAGACCTGTTCGACATCGCGAAATGGCTTGAAGCGCATGATGAAAAACTTGACCCTGACCTGAAACTGTTCGCGCTGTATGGAGCGATCACGTTCAAGCGCATCCATAGCGACAAGAAAAAGAGAAAGAGTCTTGGAGATGAAACCAGGTACAATGAAGTCAACGAGGCTGTCGATGGAGAATATCTTGATTATCGAAGGATCGATCCGATGTACGAATCTCTCGGCTGTATGGTATATGATCTCGTAGAGGACGCAGAGATGAAGAGAGAGCTTGACAACATCGAGGGAGTCAGCGACCTCAAAGCCGTGGTTTTCATAGATTCACTAATGCCGCTGCTTGCTGAAGAAGACAGGAGCGTGATACATGGCATCATGGCGAGCGGCGGATACTACAAGGCATCCATGTATGCGATGAAATCGCTTGCTGATCGGACCGATGGAAAAGATGTGAAAGATTATGTCGCGGAACTAAGACAAAGCGTCGCGTGAATTATTCCGGCCACATTTTTTTATGTCTTTTTCTGGCTTCTTCTAGTGTGATTGTGCCACCAGAAGACAAAAGGAATTCTCTTAATAATTCTTCCGGAGAGATCTCTTTTCTTTTTTTCATCAAACAATAAGATATGTATATAGCCATATTTTTTTGCAAAACAGAACAGTTTCATAAAATTTTACGGATTTCACACTACAACATTCAACGATCTCTTCGAGACTTCAAGGATCAATGTCTCGCCATATGCGAATGTGATTTTTCTGTTCGCATCTATGACCAGCATGCCATCGAGCATCCGTGATGTGATCTTTATTTTTCCTGCGCTTCCTGATGCGAGAGACACTTCAGAGATGCTGTTATCCATCAGTGCCTGTGAACGAAACATCAATCTTCTCTCTGTCGGCGCGCATATGTGCATATCATTCATCTTCTGGGTGAGCTCGACAAGTCTGTCCTTATCAAGACCATGACCAAGCTCTTTTGCAATTCGTCCAACGTCTTCTTTCAGCAATCTCGATGCGTTATATATCCAACCAGTAGAACCAGCACCCGTGCTCACAAGAAGCCCGCTGTCGATATGGGTGGCTTTCCTGCCATCTGCCTCGATATCATATCGTGCCGCTTTTATGTTATCTTTTGTCGTGACGAGCAGTTCATTCATTATGGGACAGAGCTTTTTTTTAGTCGAGCAGATAGTGACATCCATCCTAGTGAACTCCATGATCCTGCCTTTGCCAGAGATAAGAGCAGACAATTTCTCTTTGAATGTCTCTGCTGTCGCATGGCATAATTTGCCAACGCTGCGTTTAGTATCTGAGTTGACGCCGATGATAGGGGTATTGTCCATTATGTGATGCGATGCGGATATGAATGTGCCGTCGCCGCCGATCGTGATGATGACATCAGGTTTATTTTTCTTGCATCCTTCAAAGCACCCTTTCCTCACACAAGTGTACTGTATGCCAAATTCATCAAGGACATGCTTGACTTCTTTTACTGATTCCATGTGCACTTTGTAAGAATCAGAAAGACCGGCAGCATCGCTCCCAGGGACTTTGCGCTCTTTCATGAGCTTTCGGAATCTGTCGTAACCATGCTTTTTCAACATGACTATGGCGGTTTTTATTTCCATGTGAACGATTGATGGGCCATAAGGGTATTAAAGCTTTTTGCACTAAAGAACCTGTTGTGGGTTACGTCTAATGTATAAAAAACATTTGCTCCCCCTTATATTTGGCAGGGCACCCTGGCTTTGCCAGCGTGTGCTTGTCATCCCAATCAGTTCATCCACTGCCAAAAAAGTTGTCAACGAAAACACCTAGAATCCGACAACCATCAATCTCGCATCGTCAGTGATTTCCATCTTTGCGAGCCTGCCATCATTGAAATCTATGCGGGTCATGCTGTCTACTATTAGTTTTGAATCCCATCCACGGGATTTGACATAGATGATATTCGCAGTGCCTTTCCGTTTTGTGACATTGAAGATACCATTGTCTATCGGCGCTCTCACAAGATAACCCATCTTTGCCGAATCATTTGAGAATATATGCGACTGATTGTAATCATCTGTGAGACTCTTTATCATACTATCAGACACATTGAGGTTTGGCAAAAGTAATGTCTTGACATCCGCAGGATCAAGCTTCGCCTCGTTATAGAACCATGCTGTCGATCCGCTCCCTGTGCAGACAAGTATCCCGCTGCTCTTCTGCTTCTCATATGAATTGCCATCGATTGACAATTCATAATACGATGATTTATAGAATCTCTCTTCTGCGATAGCGACCTCATTCAATGCATAATGATCAAGAACAAATGATTTGCTGCCATCATGGATCGTCGTCTTGATGCGGCTGACTGGACGGATCTTATGGGTGTCATCAAGCATGCTCTCAAGATCATCTTCAAAAGAATCTATACGTGAATTGCACAGATGCCCTTCGCTCCTGACAGGATCAGTGTTGACACCAAGGACAGGAGTAGCATCATTGATCTTCGATGCTGTCTGCAGAAAAGTCCCATCGCCTCCAGCAGATAGAACAATATCCATTCCGGCAAAATGGTTTTTGAGCTGTTCTGCCCTGACGACGACTGGATAGATATTATTCTTTGCGAATGCGTCCAGAATGATCTTCATAGCATCCTTATGGCAGGCATATCTTTCATAGAGCCTGTCAAAATCGCTTCCTCTTGCTGATAGAATCTTTCGTAGTTCAGTATCAGAGACATTATGATTTGTTTTTTCATATTCATATCTGGTTGTCTTTGATACGATAATGACGTCTTTTAATTTCATATGGATCACTCCGAGGCATAACTAAGACATTTGTGTATGTTGTGCATAATGGTGTATAGCATACACTAATACTTAAACCTTTTGAATAGTCAAAGTATATAGTTTTCCAATTTCGGCACAAATTATATATACATAATATACACCAAAACCCAAAAGGTGGAAAAAAATAGAGATCAGACGACTGATAGGATTTGGAAAAGCCACATTCAGCATCACATTGCCAAAGAAATGGGTGCTCAAAAATAACCTCAAAAAAGGAGACCAATTGAGCATAAATGAGCTCCAGAACGGAAGGCTTGAGATAATACCATCACTTTCTGAAGAAAAAGAAGATATCCGTGAGATCAATATCGACACAAAAGAGAAATCGATCGAGGATCTCCAACGTGACATCATATCTGCATATATCAATGGATATAACATAATCAATATCTTCGGCGACATCAGCGGCAAGATCGCAGGCATAAGAGAGATGTTCCATGAACTAGTCGCGCTTGAGATAATGGAAGTGACAGCGAAGAGAGTCACCGCAAAAGTGTTCTCTGATGTGACTGGCACATCAATCGACCACCTGATCCGACGTATCAATATGATCACAAAGACAATGATCGATGAGACAAAAGCGCTTTTTGAGACAAATAGATTTTTTGACGATATTGTCGAACGGGATTATGAAGTCAATAGACAAGCATTTTTTGGGATGAGGACCCTGACGATAGCGACATTGTCACCAAGTGTCGCAAATAAACTCAACTTGTCACATTTCGAGATAATGTACCTGCGGCTGCTTCTTGAGAAACTAGAGAACATAGCAGACAGGGTGAAGAGCCTTGCGAAGATATTTGCGAAGACTGAACTTCTCATTGGACTCAAAAAAGAGACACGTGATGAATTGAGATCGCTTCTTGATATGGTCGGGATGAATTATGACTATGTCATGAAATCATTGTTCAAGAATGATAATAAACTCACAAATGCGGTCTTTGTCACGCACACAGACAATATAAAAGCCGCGCAGGCATTCCTTGAGAAGAACAAAGGCGTCATCAACCTGCCTTTAGTGGTCGAGCTTCTTGACAGGATCTCCGCCCTCACAGAGAATATCGCAAGGATCGTCGTCGACATGAAGACATGATCTCGCATTTCTGCCATAGAAGTATTTTGGTTAACCAGACTAACAAACTAGCTATATAACCAATTATTGGTTAGCAAAACTAACAAAATTATCATTTGATCCGATGAAGAGCTAGTTTTTTGAGATATAATAGAAAAATATTCTTCCAAACAGCAGTGCACCGTCGCTACGCGACCGCGCGCTCACACTTTCAGCAAGAACTCATCTATCCTGCCTTTGGCTTTCTCTCTCTCTTCCTGATGTTTTGTCAGCATTGTGGTCAGTTTCTTTATCAGCATCGCTTTCAATTCTCCCGAAAGGAGTTTGCCGGACTTGTAATCGTCAAAGATTTGTTTCAATTTATTGTCATCTTCTTCGAAAAAAGTGAGCCATTGGTATGAGACATCTATCTCAGGCATGCCGCCTAATTGACGGTGCTCTTCGACAGTATCTCTTCCGCCGCTGAAGGCGTATTTGTTTATCTTTGATTTGATTGTCTTTGCGTCGTCTGTCGTGTAGATTGTCGTATGTTCTTCAGAAGCAGACATCTTCCCATCTGTCTCCATGCCTTTCAGACCAGGCAGGAATCTGCACTGAATGGACGCTGGTTTGTAATGGCCAAGCTTTGGCATGACATCTCGCGATACCCGAAAATGCGGATCCTGATCGATCGCGTGCGGGATCAGACAGGGTATTTCTTGATTTTTCAAAACTGATGGGAGTATCGCCGGCACTGCCTGCATGGCTGTGTAGAATATCGCCCCGATGTTTGATTCGTTTGTCAGACCGAACGCCGCCTTGACTGTCGAGAAGGTTATTTTCTTTGCTATCTTCAACGCTTCTTTATACATTATATGCGCATGTCTTGTATCGATTATGAAATGTGTTTTTTTTGGATCGAACCCAAGCGCAATGACATCAAGCATATTCTCTTCTAAGTACTTCTGGGTGTCTTCGAAAGTCAGGTGCTGTTTGAAAAGGAATTTCTCTTCATCAGGAAACTGGAAATATAATTCTACGTCGAACTTGTCCTGCAGCCATTTTGTGAAGAGCCAAGGGACAAGATGGCCTATATGTGTATGTCCAGATGGGGCCCTTCCAGTGTAGAGGAAGAACTTGTTTCCTTTCTCGTATTCGTCGAGTATGAATTTTAGGTCTCTATGTGCGAAGAAGATACCTCGCCTCAGAAAAGGATGGAGCTCGCCAGTATGTTTTTCGATTCTTTTTAGCAGCTCTTCATCGATCTTCGACACTCCGAATTCTGCGAGGAGCTTGTCATAGTCGATATTGCCCTTGACCTCCCAAGGAGTCACTTTGTAATCGGTCATGGGATTGGTTTAAGAAGAGTTCTTTTTTAAATTATTTGATTTGAATCTGACCGGGAATGGTCATCTCAGTATTGCTACCGGGAATCCCGGTAAAAATAGCAATGTTTATAAATAGTAACCAATTCCCGGTAAGTATGAAAATACACCTCTCAAACAGCGCATTTTTAGGTAATATCGATACTTTCCTTAGGTCTTTCAATAGGAAAAAACCAGAAGAGTTGGAGATCACCGCACACAAGAAATGGATATCCATACACCCAGTAGTCCTTTCTATGGTCGCTGCGATCGGACTGACTGTGAAGCCAGAGAACATCCACTGCGAAAGACTTGAAGCAAAATCGAAGCATTACCTGGAGAGAATGGGCCTTTTCAGATTACTCAATATAGATTCAAGCATATGCATGACTGAACACGAATCCTCGGGAAGATTCATCCCGCTGACAAGAATTGAGAACTCTGATGATATGGCACGGTTCATAACAGACATGATCCCGCTCCTCCATCTGGAACCAGATCAGGCAGAGCCGATAAAACATATTGTGGCAGAGCTTGTAAGAAATGTCCTTGAACATTCAGGATCAGAAGAAGGTGCGATAGTCTGCGCCCAATACTACAAAAAAACAAACCGTATCAGCCTTGGGATCGTCGATATTGGTGTCGGGATAAAAAAGACAATAAGCATGTCCCATGATGCGCCCACTGATTCTGATGCTCTTCGGCTGGCATTGATGCCTGGTATCACCGGCACCACCAGAAGAGGAGGTGGGACAGAATTCAACGCGGGAGCAGGACTCTTCCTTATCAAATCAATCGCATATGTTAACAGAGACTTTTTCATGTTGTATAGTGGAAAGGCGATGTATAAACTCCTGAAATCAAAGGAAGACACAGGAAAGATAATGCTCAACGCCGATCCTTTGAGAGACAAACATTCTGGCGGAGATGATTTTCCACGGTGGCAGGGCACTGTTGTCGGCATAGATATGTCTTTGGACAATAGGAGAGATTTCTCGATCCTTCTGGATTACATATGGGAGACTTATAGTAAAGCAATAAAAGAGAGAAGAAGAGCAAGATACAGGGAGGCCAGATTCATATGATCAAGATAAGACTAAAGCCGATAGTCGGAAGCTTCGCAGAGAACAAGGACCAAGCGAGAAAGATAAGGCTAGAGAAGATCATACCCGCGCTTGAGAAAGGGGAGAGGGTGGTATTGGATTTTGAGGATGTGGATTCAGCGACACAATCTTTTGTCCATACGTTGATAAGTGATCTGATCAGGAAGAATGGTGTCGAGGTGCTGGACCAGATAGATTTCAAAGACTGCAATGAGGTCGTAAGAAAGATAATAAACATTGTCGTCAATTACATGCAAGAAAGCATGTAAAGATTTAAAAAGTGATCTTTGTTATCCAATGGAAATATCGGGCTCTTGGCGAAACTGGTATCGCACCCCGTTGGCTACGGGGAGACTGCGGGTTCGAGTCCCGCAGAGTCCATCTTTTGAGTCTGGAGTTTTGAGTTGTGAGTTTGGAGTTCTGAGTGAGGAGTTTTTGGAGCAGTTGAATAGTTTGACTAAGTGGAAGTTGGACTCTTTGAGTAAGGCAGTTCGCACTGTAATTAGGCGAAAATACAAGGATAAGAAGTGGCAATCCAAGTACGGAAATATGAACAAGGGCTTTACTGAAAGTGAATTAAAATGCTTTCTCAGTGCTTGTAAGCATCCCAAGGCACATCTGGCATTTTCGCTGATGGCGCATCTTGGCTTGCGTGTTTCTGAGGCTTGTGCGATACGGACATTTGACATTGATTGGGTCAAGAATAAGGTCAGGATTAGCACCTTGAAGGCAAACACTGGAGACTTCCAGCACCTGACTCCACGGGTTCGAACACTGCTCGCAGACTGGGTTCGAATACATGCAAAACGAATAGAGGAGAGTGACGGCTATGTGTTGTATTCAGACAACCCTACATCGAAGAGATTGAATATCAGTCCAAATTGGTTGCGTAATGAATTCAGGATGGTCTGCCACATCTGCAATCTGAATGAATGGTATGACCACGCAGATGACACCAGAAACCCGCGAATCGATGGAAAACGGCGTTTACACCGCCTGACAACGCATTCTTTGCGGCACTATTTCGTGACGAAGTGCTATAATCACACCAAAAACCCAATGGTCACACAGAAGTTAGCCAGACACAGGAATTTCCGGAGCACACAAACTTACATCAATGTCGACCTGGAGAAACTCGGTCAGGTCGTGCAGGATGTCTTTGCTCCAGAGTCCGAGAAGCAGAAGGATGACATGATTGAA
>Ga0066637_10002766_pt1 | contig 11741 bp, 12 predicted proteins | sample CryGeyCG2014_020_FD_62737 | JGI IMG/M metagenome (GOLD analysis project Ga0066637, IMG submission 62737) | Groundwater microbial communities from aquifer - Crystal Geyser CG08_land_8/20/14_0.20 | ecosystem: Environmental > Aquatic > Deep subsurface > Groundwater | place: USA: Utah: Grand County...
GTCGTCAGCGTTAAACACCAAGAATCCTTGACTGGGAATTTTTTTTATAAACTCGGCGAACACCTTGACGTAATCTTTCTCGGTCTTGAAAAAGTCGGGATGATCATAGTCAATATTGTTGAGTAGCACCCCTTGCGGGAAAAAATATTGCAGTTTGTTTTGATATTCATCGGTCTCGGCCACAAAATAACGGCTGCGGCCCTTCAAAGTATTGCCTTTGAATTGCGGCACAGAAGCTCCCACCAAAACATTGGGCGATAGACCGCCTTTGTAAAGCACATAACCCAACCAGGCCGAAACGGTCGTTTTGCCATGAGAGCCACAAACCGCCAAACCGTCATATTGACTAAAAATTTCTCCCAAAGCGGCGGCATAAATTAATAATAACGGCTTGAACTTCTTAGCTAACAAATGTTTCAACTCCACATTATTCTCCGCGTTATAAGCGCTGGAATAAACAATCAGGTCAACTTTGCTCGGAATATTCTTGACGGCAAAAGGAGCCAAAACCCCAATTTTTTCCTTTTGCAAAACCTTGGTAGTCATGAAATTTTCCGGATTGTCCGACCCGGAAACGCTTACCCCGCTCTCCGCCAAAAACTGAGCCAGCATGGTCATGCCGACTCCTTTTATCCCGATGAAATAGGCGGTTTTAATCTCTTTTCCTTTGATATTCATATTAAACATTATAACACAAAGCGGAGAAATCCCCAAAAACCAGAAAAAATAAAATATCTATTGATTTATTCTAACTTTTGTGTTATTGTTGCCACATAATAAAACAAGTCTATCTATGAGCAAACTTAGTCCCGCCACCATCAAAAGTCGCCTCAATAACATTGAGACCATCTATCAGGATTATATTAAAAAGATTGAAGACATTCGTGGTCAAGAAAGAAATATTCTGGCCAATTTTATGAAAAAAATGGAAGAAAAAAAAATTAACTGAGATTAGACATTCCATTCAACCAGACTATAAATAACAAACTACCATGGATATTGAGAACCAAGCAGACAACCAAAATGAGTCTAATGAATCAATAGAATCCCAAAAAACTGAAATCAACCAGGAAGTTTTAGCGGCGGAAGCGAAGGCTAAAAAAGCCAGCGTGAAAAAGAATTATACTTCCGGCCGCGAGGCCCTCAAAGACCTCGCCCAAAAAGCCATGAAATTGGCGGCGGGCCAAGAAGCGAAAATCGGAACTATCAAAAACAAAGTTGGTAAAATGGAAGGCGAAGTGATGAAACTGATGGTTGCCACTGAAAATAAAATTGATCAAGAAGCTGGAAATTCAACAATAGAGCGCATCCCTACTTACGACACTGCCACCCCAGAAGCTCAATTGGTAGAAATGGTTCCGGCCAGTGAGAAAATTCAAAAGCGTTTTGATGCCAAAATTTCTCCCGACATGAAAGAAGCTATCGCCACTGTCTGTGGCCAAGCGTTTAACAAATGTAAATATCCCTACGCTCTCATCGGATCCAATTGCTACGTGCCTCATACTAAATACTCCGCCAAAATTCCGGACGACCTGGATGTCATTTTCGGTATCAAAGATTTGGACACAGTCTATTCCGAGATGACCAGTCTCCAGGAACAAGGTTTGGTAAAAGATTTAGGTCAAGAGGAATTAAAAAAATTCGGCACCGAACCAAACGGTTGCGTCAAAATTCATTGCCTGATTAAAACCTCAACCGGCTGGAAAGAAATGGAAGCTTTCGGTCAATATATGCACGATGAAATTGTTAATCAAAATAAACCGACTAACGGCCTAATCAACTTAGGCGCCGAACAACAAACCGTTGAACTGGTAAACGTTAACGGCATTGACGTCCCAATCGGTAGTGAAGCTACCGCCGAAGAACTCTACCTCAAAAATACCATTAACGAATTTGCCCTGTTTGATTTGGACGGGTGGCAAAATAAAGGCAATTTAAACGCCAAAGCTCTGCAACGGATATTTAATCTAATCAATTTAGACGGTCGAGATTTTGCCAATTCCATTGATTCCGTGATTGAAAAAATCAGCCGACTAAAACCACCGACCGAACAATCTCACCTGGCCCAAGCTTCCATTCAAGAAATTTGGGACAAATTTAAAACCCTGCCCAAAAGTGGCGCGGGCTTAGTTAACCACCTGATGGAAAGGGGCGATATTAATGTTCAAGGAGAGAGCGAAAGAGCCACTAAAATTCTAACCACCGAAAAAGCCGTAGATATTATCACCAATAAAACCGACCGGACCATGCGCGTGGTCAATGAACAATATAAATATTTAGATGAACTCGCCACCGCCGTGGCCGCGACAGAAAAACCCACCCAATCAGGATTAACCGCTACCATCAGTGAATTAAAAAAAGGCATTGATCAATGCCTCGGTTTCGGTAATATGTATAAAGAATATATTAAACAAATTAACAGCGATAATAAAAATGATTTTTGCGCTTATGTCTCCATCCCCCGTCTCCGCAATCACTTCATCAAACCGGTAGTACTCAAGCTTCTGGCGCATCGAAAAAACCTCGAAGCTAAATTAACTCAATAAAAATATGACTAACGATAATAATCAAACAACAAATAATACGGCCATGGACGAAAATAACGACAAGACCCCGATTCCGGCGGTATCAAAAGAAGAATACCAGGAAACTTTGGGCCAGATGAGTTGCGCTGATATCGTGAATCAACTGATGAGAAACGGCCAATCCAGAGGAGAGGCCGAAGCTTTTGCCGATGAAGTTGAAGAAGATCGTTAAAATAAAAGTTCATTAACGATTTTTTTCAGAGCTTCATTGGCCGACTTAATAACATCCTTCGCTAAACTGCACAAAGTATCGTGCAGTTTTTTATTGGCCATGAGCTCCCTGACCTGATTGATAAAAACGTCGGTAGATAAATTTTTTTCCGATAAAACAATAGCCGCTTGGTGTTCGACAAAAATAGCCGCATTATCTTCTTGATGAGAATTTGGCATGGGAATTAAAATAGACGCTTGACCTAAAGCAGAAATTTCCGTTAAAACACCCAAACCTGAGCGTGAAACCACCGCCCGAGCTTTGGCCATAAACCATAAAACCTCATCATGGGCTATAAATTCTAGAGGTAAATAATCAGTTTTAGGGGCTAAATTTTCTTTCTTCCCCGAACCGGTGATGTGGACAACCTGGCAAAATTCCAATAACGATCTTAAACTATCTTTAATCAACCGATTGATAAACACCGAACCGGTGCCGCCGCCCAATACCAGAAGTAAAGGACGATTGGAGTCTAAGTTATATTTCTGCCAAAGATTCAGACTATTATCTATTCGCTCATTGATCGGGTTGCCCACCCAAAGCGCTTTAGGACCATAATCTTTCAAAGACTCAACAAAAGTAACTGTTACTCGCTTAGCGACTTTAGCCATCAACCTATTAGCCAGTCCGGCGCGAATATCCTGTTGATGAATTAAAACCGGAATTCGTAAACAATAGGCGGCATAAGCCAAGGGGACGCTGACAAAACCGCCGGCCGAAATGAGAAGATGAGGACGATATTTCCGCAACAAATAAAGCGCTTGGAAAAAGGCCAAAATTATTTTAAAGATATCAGCCACATTCTTGAAAGAAAAATAACGGCGCCATTTACCGCTCATAATCGGTAAAAATAAAATCTGAACCGACTCCGCCAAATATCTTTCCGGTCCGGAATTAGTCCCCACAAAAATAAAATTATAAACAGCGGGATTATCCTGCTTCAAATAATCGGCGAGCGCCAAAAGCGGGGTCACCGATCCCCCGGTGCCGCCACCGGACAACATAATTACTTTAGCCTGATTATTTGATTTCATATTTATTTACATTCTTTTAGACACCGCTCGCGTCTGACGGCTGATATTTGATAAAATTCCCACCGCGGCCATAATTGATAAGAGCGAAGAACCGCCGGAAGAAACAAATGGCAACGGCACTCCGGTCATGGGAATAAAATTCATAGTGCCGCCGATGTTTAAGACCGTCTGCACAATTATCCACGAAACGATTCCAATCGCCAAGATTCGCCCGTATAAATCGGGCGCTTTTTTGGCGATAGACCAACCGCGATAAAAAAGATAAAAATATAAACCCAATAAAAAAATGGAACCCACGAAACCCAACTCTTCGGCCACCACCGCAAAAATTGAGTCGCTCCAAACTTCCGGCAAATACATGAATTTCTGCCGGCTTTCTCCCAAGCCTCGGCCCCAGAAACCGCCGGAACCAATGGCAATCAAAGCCTGATTAATCTGATAACACTTGTCATCAACGCTAATTTCCGGATGCTTATAACACTCAATCCGGTCCATTTTGCTGGACTTAATATTCACCAAGACGACCAGACAAATCGCCGCCAAGAGCACAGCCAAGAGCACATGCCGCCACTTCCCTCCGGCTACGAAATAAACAATCAAAGAAGTCGCGAAAATAATCGATAAAGTCCCCAAATCCGGCTGTAGCAGCATCAAGCCGCCAATAATTCCCAAAATGACTATAAAAGGTCCCAGACCGTGAGAAAAATTTTCTAATTTATTTTGTTTGACCTCCAACCAAGCCGCCAAATACAGCAGGAATGATATTTTGACAAACTCCGACGGTTGCAAGGAAAAACCTAAGACATTAATCCAATTATGAGCCTTGCCATAATTAGCGGACAGGCCGGGGATAAAAACTAAAAGCAACAAGACAATGGAACCTAATAAAAAATAAAGGGCATATTTGCGCCACAGATGATAATCAATGCGAGAAAAAATAACGAAGGCCGGGATACCTAACAATAATCCCAACAATTGATGATTGATAAAATACAGGCTATTGCCCGAACGCAAATAACCGGCCACCAGCGAAGCACTGAATAACATGACCAGGCCGAAAACTACCAAGGCCAAAGTTACCAAAGTTAACTTTCGGTCCGGAGCGTGATAAGTTTTTTTGAGAACTAATAAATCCTTGAAGGCCATGGGATTTTAATTAGATATTTTTGTCGAGCAAGAAGATCATTAAACCGACCGCGGCCATCACTCCGGCTATTAACCAAAACCGCATCACGATTTTAGTTTCCGGCCAACCGATAGCCTGGAAATGATGATGAATCGGTGAGGAAAGAAAAACTTTTTTATGACGGATTCTTTTGGACAAAAGTTGGATAATTACCGAACCGGATTCCAGCAAAAAGATAAAACCGATAAACGGCAAGATAAAAATATTGTTGGTCAAAAGAGCAATAATGCCCAGCGTCACGCCCAAGCTCATGGAACCGGTATCTCCCATATAAAAACGAGCTGGGGCGATATTAAACCATAAAAAGGCCAGCATCGCTCCCATCAAAACGCCGCAAAAGGCCGCCAAATCATAATGTCCCATGGAAAAAGCGATAATGCCGTAAGCCACATAAGAGACTAGTAAAGTCCCGCCCGCCAAACCGTCCAAACCGTCAGTTTCATTGACCGAAAAAGAGGTGGCCACTATTACCAAAACAAAAATGGGGATATACCACCAACCGATTTCAAAGTTCCCGAAGAATGGAATATGGAGCACTGACCAATCCAGTTTGAAATAAAACCACAGGGCGCCAAAGATGGCAATCGCCATATAAATTAACAAGCGATGACGCATCTTGAGTCCCCCGCCACCCATCACTCCCTTCCCCCGGACGTCTAACCAATCGTCTGCCAGCCCAATCAAAGCCGAAATTATCAAAGCTCCGAGCGGCAACAAAGTTTCCTTTTGCGTTAAAAAATTTAAGCTCTTGAAGATATCGATGGGAATAATTTGACCCAGAAAATAAAAAAACAAAATAAAAATTAATAAAGTCCCCCACATCAAAACACCGCCCATCGTCGGCGTCCCCGCTTTATGAGCATGCAATTTGCTAAAGATAGGCGTCGCCCCGTTATTTCTGATCTTCTTTCCCAGCTCATACTTATACAAAATATTAGTCAGGAGCGGTGTCCAAGCAATGGTAAAAATAAAAGCGAGAGTGGCTAAGAAAATTATTTTAATCAAATAAAAATCAATCATAATTTTATCTAAAATTAATCAAATAGACACCCAAAGCCGCCAGCAATAAAAAAATATTGGCCAAGATAGCGGAATTCCAGAGCAGATAAGACATAAACTTATAATGCTTATGCCGGACAAAAAACAGCAGTAAAACCAAATTCAAAATTATGAAACTTAATCCTAAAATCGGATTAATGAACAACTGACCCCGATGACCGACTAAATCAATCCCAAAATCAATGTTGTAATGGAGCACCGTCAAATCATTGCCCAGAGAACGATACAGTAAAATTGAGCCGAGCCAGCTCAAGAGATTTAAAATCAACCCAACCAGACCATAAATTCGAGCCGAAGGCCGATTAAAGACTTCACCCCAAGCCCCGGCCAAATTGCTTCTAAAAAGAGCCAGATTATGGCTGATTTTTCCAAGTGAAAACATAAATGATGAAAATAAATGATTAATTCTATTATCAGTTTAGCATGTTTTAAAATAATAGAAAATAATGCTATAATTAATAAACCAATATGAAAGTATTCTGCGTCATTCCGGCCTATAACGAAGCCCAAAGCATTATAGCCGTTATTAATCGGGTCAAACCGATAGTTGATGAATTAGTGGTGGTGGATGATCATTCCAGCGACCTGACTTTTGATTTGGCTCAAAGTACTGGCATTTCAGTCCTGCATCATATCATTAACCGGGGCCAAGGTGCCGCTCTTCAGACCGGTAACGACTATGCCCTATCCCATGGAGCCGACATTATAATTCACTTTGATGCTGACGGCCAATTTCTGGCGGAGGAGATTAAGGACATCGTTCAACCGATTATTTCCAATCAAGCTGATATAGTTTTCGGTTCCCGTTTTTTAGGCAAAAAATCCAATCTACCGAAATTCAAGAAGAATATAATTATGCCTCTCGCCAAAGCGATTAACAATATTTTCTTTGGCATTAATCTCTCCGATCCCCAAAATGGATTTAGAGCGATGAGCGCCAAAGTGGCCAGAGAAATCAGAATTGAAAATGATGGCATGGCGCATTGCAATGAAATTCTGATTAAGGCTCATAAAAATAAATATCGCCTCCAAGAAGTCCCCATCACTGTCATCTATCACGAGTTCGGCCAGAAATTTTCCGGCGGCATCCGCATCATCAAAGATTTAATCTATAAAAAATTAACTAAATAATATTATGTTTCAACAAGCCTTTGCCCTGCTCATCATCGTCTTTTTTCTAACCCGACTCGTCAAACAAAGACAAACCAATCAAATCACTAGAAATGAAGGCATCTTTTGGCTGATATTCTGGTTACTGGCAGCCCTCGCCATTATATTCATCAAAACCATTGACCAAGTGGTCGCGGCTTTAGGCTTCTCCGGCTCCGGCATTAATTTTCTGCTCTACATCGCCATTATGATTCTCTTCTACTTCATCTTCAAAATGCGCCTCAAAATAGTCAAAATAGAAAAAGAAATCACTAATATCACTCGCACCGTGGCCTTAAAACCAGAAAAGAAATAAATTCATTATGAAAATAGCCCAAATCGTCTGTGTCTATCCGCCCTATGCCGGTGGCATCGGAAACAGCGCCCAACAATTTGAAGAATTACTCAGCATTAACAATGAGATAACTACCTTCCATCCTAAGAACACCAAACCCCTTCTGAAACTGGGTCATGGCGCCTTCATTCCTTCCTTGTATAAAAAACTATCACACTTTGATGCGATTTTTTTACATTACCCATTTTTTGGCACCGCCGAAATTGTTTGGTTGTTTAAACGCCTAAACCCTAACAAAAAACTAGTCCTGTATTATCACATGGATGTTCAAGGACTTAATCCCCTGGCCAAAATACTGAGTCTTCCCTCTCGCCTCACCCGATCTTGGTTATTAAAAAGAGCCGACAAAATTGTCTGTTCCAGTTTTGACTACATCAAAAATAGCCAGATCAAAGATTTATATTTCGCTCATCCCGAAAAATTCGTAGAGATTCCTTTCGGCGTTGATACCAATATCTTTGCCCCCCATCATCCGCATGATAATACTCTAAAGAAGATATTATTCGTTGGGGGCCTGGATAAAGCCCATTATTTTAAAGGCATTAACAATCTCATCAAAGCCGGCGCCGAATTGGCTGTAAAAAACTGGCAATTGGTAATTGTGGGCGAAGGTGATCTAAAACCAGAATATGAATCTTTAGCCAAAGAATTGGATATCGCCGACAAAACTGTTTTTCTGGGCAAACTAGATCCGGCCGAACTAATTGCCGCCTATCAATCCGCCGCTGTCTTGGTTCTCCCCTCCATTAACTCCAATGAGGCCTTTGGTATCGTCTTGATTGAATCCCTGGCCTGCGGTACACCGGTTATCGCTTCCAATTTACCGGGGGTTAGGTCCGTCTTTAGCCACAAACAAGAGGGTTTAATCGTAGAGCCCAATAATGTTGAAGATTTAACCGACAAGCTGGAAGAGATACTGCAAGACGATGACTTACGGGAAATGATGCGCCTCAAAGCCAGAGAATTGGCCGAAAAGAAATATGACATCAATATTACCGCCAAAAGCTTGAATCAATTATTTAACTAATTATGAAAATCGGGATATTAAACAGCCTGTATCCGCCCTATCACCGTGGCGGAGCTGAAATTGTCGCTTCCATTATGGTGTCCGACCTGGCCAAGTTGGGCCATGAAGTTTTTGTCATATCCACCTGCCCAAAAGAATCCTATCAAGAAAGTAATGTCTATTACCTCAAATCAAAATACTATCAGCTCAACCAAATCCCAACACCTCTTAGAATCTTTTGGCACATACATAATCTCTTTGATTGCCGACAGAAGAACAGAGTCAAGAGAATTATCAACAAGGAAAAGCCAGGCCTGATTATCACTCACAACCTCATGGGTCTGGGACTGCAATTGCCCAAGCTATTTAAGGCTAAAAAGATAAAGCACTTCCATGTCATTCACGATATTCAATTACTCCACCCCTCCGGTCTGATGTTCTATAACCGTGAAAAGATTATCAACTCCCTGCTGGCCAAAAAATATCAAATGATTACCAGCCAATTAATGAGCTCTCCCGCCGTCGTCATTTGCCCTTCCCATTGGCTCCTTAAACTCCATGAGCAAAAAGGCTTCTTCCCTAAGTCAGTCAAAAAAACTATTCCCAACCCAATTAAGAATAACTATCAAACTAATAATAAAGAAAGAAACAGGACAGAATTCCTCTCTGTCGGTCTGGTCTCAAAACATAAAGGAACGGATGTCCTGATAAAAGCTTTTAACAAACTCCCTAAACTCAACCTGACCATTGTCGGCGATGGAGATTATCTGACCGAAGCTAAGAAAATGGCCAATAAAAACATTACTTTTTTGGGCAGATTAGATAATACCGAAGTTCAAGAATTAATGCTCCAAACCAGCGCTTTGATTGTCCCTTCCCTCTGCTATGAAAACTCTCCCACCATTATCTACGAAGCTGTCGCCTCCAAACTGCCGGTCATCGGTTCAAATCTAGCCGGAGTAGCGGAATTAATAAACCACTATGGCGGATTGCTATTTAAACCCGGCAGTGCTAACGATTTGGTAGAAAAAATTGAATACTTTCTAGATAACTACGAAGCCATAACCAGCCGCTTCCCGAAAGAACCGCTCCCACCCGATGACTATGCCAAACAAATTATTGATCTCAGCCAAAACACCGGATAAGTTCCGGTGTTTTTTGAGATTTATACCGCAAAAAGCGCTTCCTAAGATTTTGTCTTTAAATATTTTTTGGTCGCCTGATCAAAATCGGAAACATACTTCTTGTCCTGATGTTTTTTATACTCTGCAAATTGAGCCAAGGCCATATTTTCAGCTTTTTTAGCACTAATTTTCCCCGGACCATTTAAAACTTTCTTTTCACTTAATTTCAAAAACTCATCCAGCTTAGTGACCCAGTCAATCATTTTCATCGACCTTTCATTGCTAGCCTGAAGTTCGGCGAAATCTAAATATAACGAAACGATTAAATTGAGCTGTTTCAATTCTTTAGCTGAAAGATAATTTTTGGCGACGGACACGTCATGGGTAGTGATATAATTGCCCTTAAAACTCGTTAATCCCATTAGTGGTTTCTTTCTATCAGCTCGAGCCACAACAATTTCGGCCGCAGTCTGGCCGCAAACGGCATAATGCATTTAGTTTTGGACGGTGGCAAAAAATTTTTGCGTCATTTGATCGTCAGTGCGATAGTCAACGCTGGTGGCATAAATATCAGTAACTTTCTGATAAAAATTTCGCTCGCTATTTCTAATATCACGAATACGCTCAATTAATTCCTCAAAATACCGCGCCTTTTGTCCTCCCTGTTTCAAACGTTCATCATCGATAACAAATCCTTTTATAATATATTCCTTTAGTCTCTGCGTCGCCCAAATACGAAATTGTGTTCCCCGTTGAGATTTTACGCGATAACCGACGGAAATAATAACATCCAGATTATAAAGGTTGGTTGGCTTGGTAGAAAATTCGGAATTTCCGAATTTTCTCATCGTTCCCTTTAAAATCAACTCTTTTTCTTCATATATGTTCTGAATGTGCTCATTTATAGTAGACTTAGATTTATCAAAAAGGGTCGACATCTGATCCTGGGTTAACCAAACCGTCTCATCAAGCAAATTAACATCAATTTTGGCCCGACCATCGTCAGTAGTATAGATAATTATTTGATTGTTTGGCAGTTTATTGTTTTTCATATTGATTATATTATAGCAAACCAAGCATAAAATTTCCATAAACGCTCAATAAAAATTATATTAATAATCGAACTTAGCTTCCGAGCATTCCCATGGCTTAATAGCCCCAAATAAGAGTTTAGAGATTCCCGGCTTAAATTCCCTCTTAATTTCCTGAACATTCTATTTTTAGTGGCTCGACGCAAAACCCGATGATCCGGAAAATTAACCCAGCCCAGAAAATCCAAACCCGAAGAAACCGTCCGCAAAAATAATTTATGAGGGTGAAGTTCTAAGGCTAGGTTATCAGACAAAAATTCCCTAATCAGATTTATTTGTTGAATCAGCCATTCCTTGTCTTCCGATAAAATAACAAAATCATCGGCATAGCGGATATAATATTTGGCCTTCAGTTTATGTTTAACGAATTGGTCAAATCTATTCAAATAAATATTAGCAAATAATTGTGAGGTTAAATTTCCCAAGGGTAGACCTTTATTATTTTCCCCCACGTGAAAACTGTTAACAACTTGCCGGAGCAACCACATAATATCATTATCCGGAATATATTCCGACAAAATACCTAATAGAATATCATGATTAATGCTGACAAAAAATTTCCGGATGTCACCTTTTAGGGCCCAGCAATTTCTGGTATTATTGCGACTGACTTTATAAAAATATTTTTGAAGTTGATTAACAGCCTTATGCGTCCCCCTCTCCAAACGGCAAGAATAACTGTCGGCGATAAATGTCCGGTCAAAAAAGGGATAGAGTCGGCGATAAATGGCTCGATGAAGCAAACGATCCCGCACACTGGCCTTGTGAATACTTCTCGGCTTCGGATCGGAAATATTGAAAGCTTCGTAGACGCCGGGCTGATATCTGTGATATAATAAATTATAGTGCAGTAAAAAAATATTATCCATTAAATTGGCCGCAAACACCTGGACATCCAACCGGCGCTTTTTACCCGCCAAAAACTCCGGCCAAGCTAAAAG
>Ga0066637_10002767_pt1 | contig 11739 bp, 15 predicted proteins | sample CryGeyCG2014_020_FD_62737 | JGI IMG/M metagenome (GOLD analysis project Ga0066637, IMG submission 62737) | Groundwater microbial communities from aquifer - Crystal Geyser CG08_land_8/20/14_0.20 | ecosystem: Environmental > Aquatic > Deep subsurface > Groundwater | place: USA: Utah: Grand County...
ATCAGAGATTTCATTTTACCCGAAATTGATGAGCACAGTATTGAATTTTTTATTCTTGGCGAAGTTGACAAATTTGAGGAGATTGAAGGAATTAAAGACAAAGAGTTTGAAGGAAAACATTGGCAAACTTGGGTCGATATCAATAAATTATCCGAGATTAATATTAAGCCAAAGAACCTGACTAGTAAGATTTTAGAAAGCTATAAAAACGGGTTTACTTCTGATACAGAATACGTAGGGATAATTGAATAAAAACAATTAATAGATGAATTATTTAGATAACCACCCAAAGAACAACAAAAAATAGAAAGTTGACGTGTCCTATAGCTAATGATAAAATAGCTGCAAGATGAGTGACCAGTCTTTAATCAAGAAAATTAACTTAGAAATTATTGAATATAACAAAAAAGGAAAACCTGTCATTTTTGTTATATGCGGAAAAAATTGTAGCGGGAAAACGGTCTTATCCTGTAGTTTGTTAAAAAAAATTGATTTTTATCAATCTGTCAATTTGGGGATTATCAGCAAGATGATTCGTTTTTTTAAAAAAGATATACTTTCAGAAGAATTTGAAAATTTTAACGGGAACAGAGCTTCTAATATTTTTAAAAACCTTGTTGATTTCATAATTGACTGTTATGCAAAAACAGGGGTTAATATTATCATTGAAGGTGTCCAAATCGATACAGAAAGGTTGCAAAAAAACGAAAAAGTATTGGGAGGAGTAATTTTAGATATTAAACCAGCGCTTTTGGAAAAAAGAGGGGAAAAGCCTGAAACTCATTTTAAAAGATCGACTGAAAATTCTCGCATAAAAACAGTGAAATATATTCCAACATCAAAGTTTATTTTAGTTGACAACAACGGCAGATTTAAAAATACGGTAGATAAAACATTGTATCATTTAGATTATTTACTTAAAGAAAGGTTAGAAAAACATGAATAAAAATGATTTGATAGATTATTCCGTAAAATTAAGGCAAAAAAAGGACAAATTGAAAAAGTTAGTTAATATTGGGGCGGCAAATAATAGTTCCAAGAGTGATTACCGGATTATTATTCCGCGGCAATTATTTGAGACTTCCAGAGAATTAGAAAGCGATATGTGGTATTTTAACGGATTTATGATTGACTGTAAGGGTGAGTTGATTGTGGTTGATCCGGGAGTTGATTTTTACTCAAGATTTTCTACTTCTGGCTTATCAATTGATAAAATTAGGTCTGTAATTGTAACCCATAGTCATATTGATCACATTGCTTCGCTTCAGATTATTTTGGAAAAGATATTAAAGAACAAAAGTAAAAATGTTGATTTATTTATCTCGGAGACAGCTTACAAAGAGAATGTTTCAGTTTATTGCTCGGAAAAGATTACAAAGGAAGAAAATATCAGAATTGTTTTGTTGAAGGAAAAAAACGGTCAATTTTCTGATTCAATTTTGGCCAACGGTAAAATAACTTTTTTACCTCTATTCCATTCTGTTCCAGAGACCTTTGGTTTTAAAATTAAAATTCAAGGTAAAAAAATTGGGTATCTTTCCGACAGCGGATATTCGGTCAAGGTCAAAACCAATCTTGGCGTTTTTTCTCCGGAAGAAGTTAAAGGTAAATTTGTTTCAATTGAAGAGAAACGTGAAGAAATTAAAAGGTTTTTTATTGATGTCGATCTATCTGTCGTTAATATTAATGATTTGCATTTTAACCGCCATTCAAAATATCATCTTTCCGGATGGGATATTTTGGATATTTTTAAGGGATCTAAAGTCAAAAAAATTATTCTCCAGCATCTTTCTTTGATAAATGCAGAAGGGGAGGATAGTAATTATCTTTACAAATTATTTTTTTCCGACCAGTCTTATGATCTTGTTTTGCCACATTATCTTGGAAGAATAATAGAAATATGATTGAGTATGAAAACATTAATTATTCTGAATTATCAGTGGCCAGAATTACCGACGGCAGGATTTATCATTTAATGGGTTCTTATTGTTTAAAGGATGGAAATAGAGTTGTTTTTCCGGTAAATAGAAGTTATTGTTCGGATGTTAGTGGCGATAGACTCTCGGGAGAAGTTGGTATATGCCGAAAAGATAAACTTATTCACGAAAAGGTTAATCCTAACGCTCCCCTTAAAGACGCCGAACTTTTAGTTGAGATTTACAATAAACCTTTGTTGTTTGTTGAGAATACCAGTGGAATAACTTGGTATAGCTCAAATTGCGATTCAAACCAAGTCATTTCTCCTGTTTCTATGGAAATGGTCGATAAAATCAGAGAAGGACTGTTAAGAGCAGGTTTTGCATACGATTATAGAATTGGAGTTTACGGTTCTCATCAAGTTGGTTTAAACGGAGTTGATTCGGATATAGATTTGATTGCTTGGGTTGATTGTGAGTTAAGAAGTGAATTTTTAAGGGGAATATCTGAAATTTTTCATCAAGTCGGTTGTAGAAGTTCTGAAGAAATTGGTAAAGACGCAGAATATGCAGTTAGATATGCAAATCGTTTGAAAGTTCCGTTGTCAGCAGGTTTCTATTTGGCTTCTAAACGTATTCGCTGGATAAACCCTAATGGCGTTTCTTTTAGTTTGCAATGTCTTAATCTTCATTACAATCATGAATTTGCCCGGCGGTTTATTGAAGGAATAAACGAACCGTGGAAAAGTAAAGAAATAACCTGTCTTTGTAGAGTTGTTTCAGCTGATAATTCGTATAATTTTCCAAAGATTTGGCAGCTTGAAATCGATGGCCACCAGCTAAGAGCTATCAGTTTTTCTTGGACACATCAAGGTATGGGGGATGACGATGGTGAATTTAGAGGGGAATATCTATTTAAGGGAGCAAAGATAACTTGTCAATATGGGGAATTTCTGTTTTTACGCGGGGAAGATCATTACCTGCTTCCTCAAAAATTATTATGAGGGCTGAGATTATTCGGGTTGGAGGAAGAATCATAAAAAAAGTTGAAGCTTCCTCGTCTTTATTTTATTGGATTGGCGAATATCTTACGGATTACCGTGCTTGGTTGATGGGTGTGGAAATAAGGTCTCCAGAAACTAAATTAAGTTATCTTGATGGTAAAATTATATTCGAGCAAGTGTTTATTCCAGAAGGTTTATATCAGAATGTCCCTGATTTAATTGCTAAAATTAGAAACTTGAACTTTAGTTTTTACGGACTTGATTCTAATCCTGAAAATTTTTTGGGAGAAAAAGAACCGTTTCTTGTTGATTTTTTCCCTCTATTAATAAAAAAGAGAGATGTGCTTGAAGAACAATTCGATTATTCTTATCTCCAATCTTCTCAACGGTATTTTACACTGGAAAACATACTTACTTTTTATTCAGTAAGATTATTTAAAACAGACGTAAAGAAAGCATTGACAGCATTATCTTGCAGTCGTGATGTCATGTTGGAAAGATATTCCGATATTCTTCCAAGAGAAAAAGTAAGACTTCTTGAGGCGTTGAGGCTGGCGGCCAACGGAACCAGCGCTGATTTTTCAAGTTTTTTAAAATTTTATGGACAAACAAAAAAGGTTGTTAGTATTGCGGGATCTGACAATGATGAATTAAGAATGCGGATAAATGAATTGCAAGATTAAGGACGATTTGAAACGATTATTTGAGAATTTTAGGAGGTCTTAACCTGGTTAGGTTAAAGAAAGTCTATTTTAAGATAATAATTCTTCAATTACTTCAAAGTATTATCAAACTGATTGGAAAAAATTAGATAGTCTTTTAATTCTTTTTTGGTTACCCATTTTGCTTTTCTGATTTCCGAATCCTCAAGAACAAGTTCGCCTTTGTTGCCTAAAAATTTAACTAAAAACTGAGTTTTGCTTTGACCGCGGAACAATAGCTTCTTTTCTTTAAACCTTCTCAATATTGATTCATCTGGCCAATCATAAGTATAAGTATTTTTACTTTTGCCTATAATTTGAAAATTATCTGACCCCAATTCTTCGTTTAATTCTCTTATAATTGCTTGTTCTTCGGTTTCTCCTTCTTCAATTCCTCCTCCGGGAAAATTCCATTCATTTTCTTTGTATGTGTTAAGTTGTACCAGAAGAAAATTATTCTCATTATCAATAATTATTCCCAAAACACTTTTCCGGTAGGGAAAATTGTTTTTGTCTTTTAAAATATTTTCCATTGTTTGTACATTTTATACTAAGATTACACATTATGTTAAGATTTAATTTTTATTATTTTGGAATCTCCGAATTTGTTAGCAGGGGAGGTAAACGAAAACCTGATACCCTACAAAAAGGGTTCTGTCTCTTCTTTTAATGGTATAATTTAGCGTATGGAAAATCATTTAATTAATGTCAGATTAAGGATTGTTGTTATTAAAAATGGAAAAGTTCTGGTTCAATATCGTCAAAAACATAACTATTTTCATTACATTGGCGGGCATTTGGAATATGGTGAAACGATTATAGAAGGAATGGGAAAATCAAAATATTCACAAATTATATAGAAGGGAAGAAGTTGAAAAATTATTAAAAACAATATTTTGAGTTAACTTTTTAATATTTACTTATGGCTGAAGAAAAAGAAATATTGACGATTATTAATAAAGAAGAATATGAAGTTCTCTGTAAAAGACTAAAGAAAGCTTTTGCGTCTTCAAGAAACACAAAGCGCTTGGCCATCCAATGTACCGATGCTTCAAGCGATGATCTCGATACAAGAATCAGAATAAGCAATAAAAAAGTTACTTTAATACAAAAAGTGGGAAAATGGAAATCTAAAATCCGGGAAGAACTTGAAATTGATTTGCCGAAAGAAAAGGATGATATTTTGCGTATTTTTAAAATATTAAGGAATATGTTAAAGGGAGATAAAGTTAGAACTTCCGTTATTCAAACAGAAAGTTTAACTTTTGAGAACGAAGATTTTGAAATAAAATTGACCCACCAGTTTGGAAAAACCGACAAATTCAACGCAGAAATAGAAGTGTTCAACACGAAAATCGAGCCGGAAGAAATTGCAGAAAAGTTTGATATTCCGGTCCGTTTACCTGAACATACGGCTGAATTTTGGGATAATTGGAGCAAAGAGGTGAATTTTTCTGCAGACGAACTTTCAAAAGAAGATTTGGGAAAATTAATTGAAGAATATTTGTAATAAATAATATGAATGAAGCTACTTAAGTGAAGAAATATATTTAGCCATTTTTTCGTAATATCTGGCCCAGATGGGGATTCTTTCTTCATACGGATACTCGGCAAAAGTTCTTGTTTCCCCTTTAAATTTTAAGAATTTATCCCAAGGCTGAATAAATACTTGAACTCCCTTAAGACTTTCACTGACTTCAATATCATATCTTTCAACAAAAGTAATCGGTTCTTTGCCAGGTTCTCCAAAAGAAATGGCGCATTCAAAATATCCGCTTCGGTCTTTAAAAGGTTTTAAAATCTCCAATAACTTTTCTGGGGGCACTGTTTTTTCCAAATATGCCGTAAAGGGCCCGGGAAAACCCAAGGCATTAAAATACAGTGAGGCGTCTTCTCTTACAATAGGTATTTTTAATTCATTTGAAGCCTGGATTACTGTAAATTCGGCAATTTCTTTACTGGTGGCGGCTTGAATTTCAGGAAATTCCTTATCAATAAATTCATATTCAATGCCGTATTTAGGAAAGACAAAATCAACAATTTTTATTTTGCCTTTGTTTTTGGTGATTATTCCAACTTTCATAGTATAAATGATATCACCTTTGGCAAAAAGGTGTCTATCTCTTTATGCTACAATTTAATCTATGGATACTATAATTCTTCCAGGTTATTCATTAAAAAATAAAGATTGGGCGGAGGAGACAAAAAAGGAACTCGTCCCAAAAATAGTTTCAAGAATTGTCTATTGGCCTCATTGGGAAATAGGGCAATCCGAAGAAGGGTGGATAGAAAAAGAAGTAGAGAAAATTTTGGCAAATGAGGAATCTCAAATAAACATAATTGCTAAATCTATCGGAACTCTTGTCACGATGAAAATTTTAAAATCAAAGCCGCAATTAATCAATAAAATCATTCTATGCGGTATCTTTATTTATGATTTTAAACCTGGTGATGAGAAATTTTTTCAAGTTTTGGAATCAATTAACGCGGATAATGTTCTTTGTTTCCAAAACGAAAATGACAACCATGGTTCATTTGCTGATGTGGAAAAATTCATTCACGCAATAAATCCAAAGATTAAAGTAATTTCCAGACCCCGTTCGGATCATGAATATCCTTACCCGGAAGACTTTATTAAATTTTTATGCGACTAACTAAAGATGTAAACGAAAACCTGATATTTTACAAAAATTGACACATCCTGTAGTATATGTTATAACATAACTTGTATTTTTTAATATCATATCTTAAACAAGTTTAAAATATTAAAAATGACTGAAATTGAAGAAAGGGAGTACGAGTTTCAAAAAAGACAACTTCTTATCTCTGAAATAGATGGAGCAATTAAAAAATTAAATCTTCCTTATAGTCTTCTTGTTTACGGATCAACTGGTAGAGGTTTACCGAAAGAAACTTCTGATATCGACTTGCTTATTATTTTTAGAGGCGCGGATACTGACGGGTTTATTAACGACGATTTTTTACCTTTAGTTGGTTTTGATGGAAGGAATTCAGTTTTTGATCGAGAAAATAGTGCCGACATAAAATCGGGCGGATTAGATTTTTTGAGACTTTCGGGAAAGAAAGGGGGAATAGAAATTGAATTACAGTTTTTTCCTCTTGAGACTGTGAGGAGAGCTTGTGGTGCCTTACATACAGAATTACTGGTTGGAAAGAAAAAATGTGAAGGAGAATATGTTCTAAAAAACCAAAAACCAGTTACAATTGCGGAAACATTTCGTGGAAAAACATTTTTATTCCAAACAAATCCCGTTCTTTCACCAGCGGGGCAAAGAATTAATGTTCGGGATATTGGTTTTATAAGACGAGAAGGTGACTGGTCTAGGACAATAACCTCCGAAAAGTTTTTATTTGCAAACACATTTTCCGACTCGCTTGGCATTCAATCTTTCCTAGATAATTTTGTACTTCGAACTTTTATAAGAACAATGGTTTATTACTCTGACCTCTATGTAAGGAATAATGATGGGAAAATTATTGGTTTTAAAAATAAAATTCTAAATCCAAATCGTTTGTTAGATTTTTTTGAATTCACAAGTCAATCGGGTGTAAGGAAAAAGATAGAAATGTCTCCAGAAGTTACATTAAAATTTAATGAAAGATACCTTGCTCAAGTGGAAAACATGATTTGCAAATACGGGTGGAGATTGTATGAATAACAAATATAGTCATTTAAACCTTCCCAGCGGTTCGCTTAGGATTGCTATTACTAATAAATGTAATATGAACTGTTTTTATTGCCACAACGAGGGCCAACCGAAAACCCCACAAAAAGATATGTCATTTAATGATTTTGTAAAAATAATAAATGTTGCTAAGAAATTCGGATTAAGGGGAATTAGTATTACTGGAGGTGAACCATTCATGAATAAAGATTTAGAAAAAATGGTTCGTTTTGCAATAAAAAACAGATTAAAAAAAATCGATATATGCTCTAATGGAATTTTAATAAAACAAAACATAAACTTATTAAAAATGTCTAAGGTAATTTCTCTTGCAATTGGATTAGATACTTGTCAGAAAGACAAAATATCTAAGCAATCAGATCGAGGTATGCCGTTTAGCTTAATAGAAGAAAATCTTTTCTTTATGCGGGATAGTAATATTAAATTTTCCATAAACACTGTTTATACCCACAGCAACAAAGAGGAGACTTTGAAGATAATTGAATATTGCGTTTCCAACAAATTTCCCCTGAGGGTGATTGAACTGGACACAACACATCGGATTATTAACTGCAAACAAAGCGGGTTTTTTGGTAAATTTATAGAAGATACTGTTGTAAAATTTAGTCTTGAAAAAGCTGCTGTCTATCCGGTAAACGATGTTTATTGTATACATCCTAACGGTCAAGAGTTATATTTTTACAATGCAAAATGTCATGAAAGAAAATGCAGCGAATGTGCTAGGTGGACACTTAGAATAAACTCTCTTGGTGAAGCTATCCCGTGCTACGCGAGAAAGGATAGATACCCAATCTTGATAGAAGATGAAAAACAAGCATATATAAATTTTCTCAAATCTGTTTATAATTTAGGCATATCACCAGAAAGGAAAAGAATAGAATGGTAATTTTATCAACAGGCTCACTCTATCCATATGGCTTAAATCGTATTTTTGAAATTGCTTCGGTTTGCAAGTTTGATGGAGTTGAGCTTTTGTTGCGATCGAACGGAGATGGTTTTTACGACACACGGGATAAACACTACCTTAAAAAGTTAAAAAATGAATATAATTTAGATATTCCCTCATTACATGTTCCTTTTGAGTTTGAAGAAAAACCGGATAATTTTAACGAAATTATTGACTTGGCAACTTCTGTGCAGGGAACATCAATTGTTTTACACATTCCAAGAGTTGACCAGTCAAAATATATTACCTGGTTTTTGGAAACCTATTCTAGACTATCTACTACTTCCGAGATTAATCTTCTTGCAGAAAATATCCATATTAAGGAAGGAAAGGCCAACCCAATTTATTCGTCTGTCGATGAATTTAAGAAGTTGCCAAATATGGTTTTTGACATTGCTCATGCTCTACGCTCTGGGCAAGACCCCTTATCTATCTTATCTAAACTCAAAAATGTCAGACAATTACATATTTCCGATTGGAACGGTATTGATGACCACATGGGGATACTTGACAGAAAGGAATATTTTGCCAAAATATTATCTATAAGAAGTGCTATTTACTGCCTTGAATTATGTCCAAAGGCTTTTAAAGATTTTCGCAACATAAACGAAATAATAGATACCCTGACAAAAACAGTATCTTTTATTAAAAACATTTAGGATCGAAGGGCCTGTGTGTTGAGTGTAACAAGTATAAAAAACTTGACAAATAATTATGGGTTATGGTAACTTTTCGTGTTAGTAATTGATTTTCTGCCTTGGAAATATGGTAGAACAAGAGGGGAAAACAGACTTTTCCACTTTAACTCCTGAAAGAAGGGAGAACCATAATCTTCTGAGGGGTGTCTTTTTAGTTGAGGGGGCAAAAAGAGCCGCTCTTTACGATACAAATACTGGGAGTGTTTACTCAATCAATCGAGAAGCTGTTGAAGCTATAAAAGAAGAAGATAATGATCAAGAATTTCGTTCTAAACTTATTTCTCTTAATTTGGTTCATGCTCAAGAAGTTTTGGAAATGGAATCGACAGCCTTAGAAACCGAAATTCCCAAGCCTGTTTTACAATTTGCATGGTTGGAGATTACCGATAAGTGTAATGAGAGATGCCTCCATTGTTACGGGAACTTTTCTCCTGGGGGAAGAGAGACGTTTAGTAAATCTCTCTCGCACGATGAGTGGAAGAATATTATTCATTCATTAGCTATCAATGGTTGCTCTCAAATTCAATTTATTGGCGGTGAACCGTTTAAATATCGAGGGGCGGCAAAAGAATTAACCGTCTTAGACCTTGTTGAATTTGCCAGAGAATGTGGTATTGAATTTATTGAGATCTTTACAAATGGCACATTAGTTTCAGAAGAAGCAGTAAAAAGAATAAAAGAACTTGGAATTCAAATCGCCATATCTCTTTATTCCTCTGATCCGAATATCCACGATTTTGTTACGCAGACACCCGGGAGTTACAAGAAAACTATTAGGTCGATAGGTCTTTTAAAAGAAGCAGATATTCCCGTGAGAGCTGCTGTCATTGTAATGAAACAAAACCAGAATACAATTGAGGAAACATTACAAATGGTTCAAAGATTGGGATTGAATTTGAGGATGCCTGACGTGGTTCGTCCTACTGGAAGGGCACAAAGGATAGATATTATGCCTAACGTTCAGACCCTCTTGAGGTATGGGTTAATTTCAAAACCAAATTTTTTAACGGACCCTATAAGTTTTCATCGAAATCATTTTTATCATACATGTTTGGCTGGAAAAATTGCTATTACGACCGAAGGGAAAGTTATTCCATGTATTTTTTCTAGAAACCAAACAATGGGAGATCTAAAAGAACAAGAGTTAGAAGAAATACTCCAATCAGAAAAATTGGACGAAAATTGGAAAAGTACCAAAGATAAAGTGCTTGTTTGTAGAGATTGTGAGTATCGTTATGCGTGTTTTGATTGCCGGCCTTTAGCTGAAGGATCGGGCTGCGGAAGTTATACAGAAGCGCCATTTCCAAGATGTACTTATAATCCTTATAATGGACAGTGGGGTATGGGTATTTGGAAAATTAATAATCATGGGGAAATTGTTTACGAAGATTTATCAAAAATTTGCGAATAGGAAGAGAGAGGAGGTGAAAATATAATACCTAAAGAAATTATTTTAGTGACTGACGTTAAACCGATAAGTGAAAAGACACATTCATCTGGTCCATGTATCCCCTCACTCTGTTCACCAAATGTTGCTTGTAATCCAAATGTGTCTTGCAATCCATTTAACTGTGCTCCTGCATTAAGGCCTTGTATGCCAGACGCTAGTCCTTGTAGTCCGACGACTGGACCGCGTCCAGAATCAAAGTAATTACAATTTTGGTTAAAGAAGGTTTTTGTCGAAAAATGTTGGCCATGCTGACCCCAATTTGGCAATAATTATTTTACCGAATATTGCGGCAGCCAGATGGGGTTCGTTATCTAGAATAGAACTTTCGAAATTTAAATTTTTTATCTTTTCTTTTCTAATTGAAAGAGGAAGGATCATGGACAGTTCTTTATCGACTGCTTTTTTATGATTCGGCCAAAACATTGTGGAGGCAAAATATTCAGTACAAAAAGCAAATGTTTCTGAGGTGATTGGGGAAAGCGGGGGATTTACGACAAGATTCTTAAGAGTAATTTTTTTACCTAAGAACAGTTCATATGCGTTATTTAATAATTCTAGATTTTGTTCTTTAGATCCGTGCCAAGGTAAATAGGTTGCGTCAAAGTAGGCGTGGGCAAACTCATGGATAATAGTTGCCATATAACTTTCTTGAGTATAATAAGGATCCCAAGGGCGGATTTTTTTTTTCAATGTCTTGTGGTAGGCCAAAAAGAGCGAGGGGAGAGAGCCGCTGATTCTTGGCCATAAAAGTTGACTCTGGTTGGTAAAATAATTTGGAAAATAAGACAAAAACTCTTTCTTTTTTATGCCATTCCACCATCCGCTAAAATCCTCGCTTTCCAATGGGATATTGTGATTAAGTTTATATAAAAGATATCCACGTGAGATTTTTTTGGGGTTTTTAAGGGAGGCCAGGGGAATTTTTGTTAAAACGTATATTCCGTGTTTGTCAAAAGCTAAAATAAGTATCTTTTTAAGTAAAGTTTTATTTTTAAAAACAACGGTTAACTTTTCGTTCCAGGCGAAAGCTAAGCTTTTTTCCAACAATTCAAAGTCTTTTGAAAGTTTCATTTGTGTTTATTTTACAACAATGGTGAAAAAATGGTCGCAAGTTCTATAATCCAATGCAACCCTATGCACCAAATGTATTATATGATCTACGCAGAAATTTGACAATTACAGTCTTTTACAATCGAAAAATGATACCGAACCGAGGCTAAAGTCAATTTGAGCCTAAATCAGTAACTTTCTCCATTTTAATATTTAAATCAAACAGTTTTTCTTGGTTTATTCTTAGTATCTTGGCAAACTCGTTAT
>Ga0066637_10002770_pt1 | contig 11732 bp, 6 predicted proteins | sample CryGeyCG2014_020_FD_62737 | JGI IMG/M metagenome (GOLD analysis project Ga0066637, IMG submission 62737) | Groundwater microbial communities from aquifer - Crystal Geyser CG08_land_8/20/14_0.20 | ecosystem: Environmental > Aquatic > Deep subsurface > Groundwater | place: USA: Utah: Grand County...
TATTAGAAAAATAAGAGTTCATAGCAAGTTTGTTCAAGTTAGTGCGAGAATAATCTTGCATAATCGAGCAAGATTATCTTATTTCAAGAGAGTTAAATAATTTGTACGCAAAGCTGCTCCAAAAGCAAAACTTATAGGAGTTAAGGTTTTAGATAGTGGGGGAAGCGGAACATTTTCAGATGTTATTGCTGGGATGGAATGGACAATTCAGAATAAAGATGAATACAATATATCTATAATAAGCATGAGTTTAGGAGCTTCTATAAATAGCGACGGCACAGATCCTACTGAGATTGCAGCAGACTATGCTGTTGCTTCTGGCATTAATTTTGTGGTTGCAGCTGGAAATTCAGGACCCTCTTCAAATACAGTCGGGATTCCTGCATCTGCATTTAATGTTATTACAGTTGGTGCTGTAGATGATGATTTAAAAATTGCTGGATTTTCTTCAAGAGGGCCTACAAAAGATGGAAGAATAAAACCAGAAGTCTCGGCAGTTGGTGTAGATGTCACTAGCTCTACTCCAGAAAATACATATTCTGAATGGAGTGGAACATCAATGGCAACTCCGCATGTTGCAGGATTTGTTGCTTTATTATTGCAGCAAAATTCTTCTTTAAACACTTCTGAAATTAAAAGCTTAATAACAAGAACTGCAGTTGATAAAGGTGAAATTGGGCCAGACAACACCTATGGATACGGAGTTTTAAATGGTTTAAACACAATCTTTTCCATTTTGCCGCCACAACACGAAATTTCTTTAAAAAATGTTGATTTTCCTAATTTTTTAGAAATTGGAAAACAAGAAAAAGTCATAACAGATATAGAAAACCTTGGCTTAAATAGTGAGGATATAAATGTTAAATTTTTAGTTAATGACGCAGAACAAGAAAATAAAAGCCTTAGCATTTCAAGTGGCTCTATAAAACAGGTTAATTTTTCATATACAGCAAGCTCAGAAGGAAATTACACCTTAACAATAAAAATAGAGCCAGTTGCAAGCGAAGTACTAACTGGAAATAATGAGAAAAGCAAAGAAATAAAGGCTTTAACAATTGCCGGCAGAATAAAGGCGGTTGTGGTGAATTCATGGGGAAGCGAAAAAGTAGAATATACTATATTTGATGAGCTAAACGAGAATTGGATGAATTATGGGAATTCCGCTATTGATATTGATTACACAACTTTAAACAAAGAAGACATAACTTATGGTGAGATAGCTGCAACAGGAGCTGATGTTTTGATAATATCCCATGCCTGGACAAATCAACATTATGGGTTCTTATTTGCATTTAGTGATAATGAGATCGCAGCCATAAAACAATATATCGAAGAAGGGCATGGCTTAATTGGCACAGCCGGAACAATTTCAGAATATTCTGTAAATAATGCAAAACTTGCTGAATTATTTGGTTTAAAAAATAAGACAGGATTATGGAATAGCTGGGATTCTGGCTCTTGGTCTCCTTATGAAGTTTTAGTTGATGATGATATTTTAACCAAAAACATACCAGAAATATACTCCCCAGAAATTGGAGCAGCAGTTATAAATTTAGAATTTGATGAAACAAAAGATGTTGTTAGTGTTGCAAAAATTTTAGACCCAGAAGAATTATGGAAAAATATTTTCATAAGCGCGTATAAACCACGTTTAGGGGCGAGTGTTTATTTTACTGGCTTTCCTGAATACTATCGGGCCAATGAAATAGACAAGCAGTTCTTATACAATTCAATTGTATGGACAGACGAGAATACCGGGAGTTTAACAAAAGATATAGCTTTGTATAATTTATCTGCCCCGGAAAACCTTGCGTTAAATGAAAATTCTGCAGTGTCTGCGAGTGTTAAAAACAATGGAGCGCTGTCTGAGAACGTTTCTATTAAATTTTTAGTTGATGGAGTTTTAAGAGAAATTGAGAACTTAACCCTCTTAAGCAAAGAAATAAAATTAGTTGAATTTAACATAAGTTTCAGCGAGTTAAGAACATATAATATAACATTAGAAGCCGCTCCTTTAGTTGGCGAAAAATACACAATTAACAACAGAGTTAAAAGCCAGATATTAGTTCCTTCTGTTGTTTTAAATGGCAATAATAGTGAATATGGTTTAGATACAAATGGCAATGGCTTGTATGACTATATTGTTATTGATGTTGGAGTAGATGTTGTAGGAAGCGGGGAGTATGAGGCAGCAGCATATTTAGAGTCATTTTTAGGGGCGGAAATTGCAAGTGGCTATGCTAACGGAGAATTAAACATTGAGAATAAAAACATCACAATAAAAATTTCTGCAAGCAAGCTAAATAAAATTGAGTTAGACGGGCCTTATAAAATAAAGAACTTTCAACTATATTTTGAAGGAGAGAAAATTGCTGAGGCAGAAGAGTTATTGACAACAAGAGCATATAAAGTAGAAGAGTTTGAAATTCCTTCTAAGTTCACAAGGAAGTTTAATGATTATGGTTTAGACACTGACGGAAATGGGTTATACAACTGGCTTATTATAGAGACTGAAGTAGATATAAAATCAGCTGGAGATTATATTGTTGATGGGGTTCTTAATCATTATGAAGAAGGGTGGATTGCTTCAGCACACAATGAAACTTACTTAAATGAAGGCATTCAAAATGTCAGCTTAGCTTTTAATGGAATGAATATAAGAAAAGAAAGCATTGATGGGCCCTATTTATTGAATTATCTTAGATTATATTCTGTTGAGGGTTGGGAATGGAATATCCAAGATGAAATATCACGTGCTTATGAGACATCAGATTATGACTATGAAGATTTTGAAGCTGCTTCTGATTTAGGAGGGGATATTAGATATTTGAGTTTAATAGTAAATGAGGAGAATGAGATTAATGTCAGTATTTATAACGAAGGAAGCGAAACAACTCAAGATGGAACAGCAAAGCTCTATTATCAAGAAGGTTATTGCAATGTTTATGGCGGTGGAGGGGGTGGTGGAGGAGGCTCTATACCAGCACCAGTTCCAGAATCAGAAGAAGTATCTTATGGCGAATGTGATAATTTAAATCTTATAGAATCAAAAAACATAAAAGTTGAGGCAGAAGAAGACTATAAAACATCATTTAAATTTACACCCGCAAACGCTGGAAGATATACTTTTGTTTTAGTTTTAAATGCAAGTAATGATATTAACCAAGAGAATAATATTGATTCTGCTTACTTAGAAGCTAAAGAAAGAGGTGCTGATTTAGGGGGGTATGTTAGATATTCAAATCTAATAGCGGACAAAACAAACAACATATCTGTTTATATTTATAATGAAGGAAGCGAAACAACTCAAGATGGTTCTGTATCTTTGTATTATCAAAAAGATTATTGCTGTTATGATTGCGGCGAATGCAATAATTTAAGTTTAATAGAAACGATGAGTATAGAAGTTGCGGGAAATGAGGGCTACGAAGAAATATTTTCCTGGATTCCTACAGAAGAGGGTTATTTTACTTTGGTTTTGATATTAAGCGCAAGTAATGAGGTTGAACCAGGAGATAATATAAATTATGAGTTTGTCAATATAAAACCAGCAGGCCCAGACCCTTCTATTGATTTTTCATGGCAAAATTATGAAAGAGAGTTTTTTGTCAATGAAAATAATGATGTGTCTATTGTTGTAGGAAATGATGGCACAGAAACTTCTACAAGCATAAATGTTTCTTTGTACAAAAGAGAGTTTATTGATACAGGAGAAAAATTAACATTAATCGGAGAAACACAAATTAGCAGTTTAGATGCAGGAGAGACAAAAGAGTTTAATATTTCTTGGACTCCAGACAGTGCAGGAAGAAATGAATTAAAAGCAGAAGTTTTTTCTGAAGATGATGTGTATATGTATAATAATGATGATTATATAAATCTATTTGCCATTAGAAACGAGACAGATGTTTCTGTAGAAAGTATTTATGTTCGTTCAAAACCGGTTGTGGATAAAGAAACAGAGGTTTGGATTTCTTTGATGAATTTAGGGCTAACTGCAAAAAACTTAAATTTGAGGTTGTATGATAATGGAAGAATTGTTGATAGTATGACTATTGATGAACTGCAGTCTGGAATAGGAAGAGAAGGATATTCTCTTTTATGGACTCCTTCTGAAAGAGGAACACACACAATAAAAGCAGAAATTATTGCAGATGGTGATGTAAACTTGAGCAATAATCATATAGAAAGAGGGGCGTGGGTTTATGGTGAAATTGATTTAACTTTTAATGTATTTGATTTTGAAAACAAACCAGTTGAAAGAGTTATTGCTTCAGAAGAACTTGATGAAGAATTTATTATTGTTGATGGCACTGCAACAATTAAATTTCCTAATTTAAGTGAAACAGGAGAAAGATTAGAATTTGGAATAGTTCAAGTGAGAGAGTGGGAAACAGAGAGCATAGATATTGAAAGTTTTATAGCCACAATAGTTGAATCTTCTTTCAGCGATACAATAAACATCATGTCAGATATTCATGAGAAAATAACACAAAATGAAACAGATTACTATCTTGTTTTTGCCAATAAACCATCAACAGAATACTCCGGCGAATATTTTGTTTTGATGGAAAACTCCAGTTATTTAGAGAGTATAGGAATAAATGCTGAACTAATTGAAGATTATGATTTATTTTATTGTGATAATTTTAATTTTGCAGAAAGAAAATGCGATGAGTGGAAAGAAGTTGAGTGGCATGATATAGAAAAAGAAGAAGATAGAGTTTATATAGAAGCGGGATTGAACACACCAGCAGAGGCGCTTGCTTTATCAGAATCTCCTGGTTTTGATGGCGAAACAACAAATTTATATAGAGTTTCTGAAGATGAAATATACAATTTCACTTTAGAAAAAAGAATTTATGAAAAAATTAGGTTTAAAGATAAAGTGAATATCTCTAGACTTAGAGAAAATATGGAGCTTTTACAAGATAATGTAAAATTTAAAATAAGAAAAATTTCACTAAACACAGGAAACTTGCCTGAATTGCAAAATAAAGCTGCAAAAATTTGGTTTAGAAATGTTGATTTCATACAGCCAGTAGTGCTTTATAATGGAATTGCTTGCCCGAGCTCAATTTGCACCTCGGTTGTTAATAACCCTGATGAAAACGCCTTAGAAGTTGAGGTTTCCAGCTTCTCTGAATTCCAGGTTGTTGAAGGTTATGTGCCTCCGGTTGTTCCTCCTGGTACTGGCGGAAGTAGTAGTGGAGGAGGCGGTGGTGGTGGAGGAGGTGGTGGAGGAACCTGTGTTACAAGATGGAATTGCACGTGGGGGCCTTGCACAAACAAAATTCAAAATTTAGTATGCCGTGATATGAATAATTGTGGAACAGAAGCTGGAAAACCTTCAGACACAAAAATATGCTTTATTGAAGCAAATTGTACAGATAATGATAAAGATGGCTATGGTATTGGACCGGATTGTTTAGGACCAGATATAGATGACAATGATCCGAGCGTGACTAATGTACGGCCTTCTGTAGGGCCGGGAGGAAGAATTACTGGATTACAAAAATTAATAGAAAAAATTTCCAAATATAAATATTATTTAATCTGGTCAGTTACAATTTTGCTTGTTGTGTTCTTAGTTGTTATTCTTTTGTTGAGAAGGAGGACAACGCCAAAAAAACAGCTTTTAATTTTAAAAGCAAAAAATCTTGTTAGAGAAGCAAAAGGAGATGGATACAGCAACGAACAGATTAGGGAAAAATTCAGGAAAAAAGGCTGGAAAGAAAACGAGATAAAAGAAGCAATGAAAGCTTAAGATTTATGAAACAAACAACCAAAACTCTTTAAATATTGTTTTCTTTTGGTTTTTATAGGATTTATAAAATGGAAATTCGTTTTGGAGAAGATAAGAAATCTGATTTGAAAATCAGATTCGGACCTGCGGGTTTAGGGGGAGTTAAAGATGCTGTTGGTAATCTGCAGGAATTTAATAAGCTGGGCTTGGGAGCTTGCGAAATTGCATTTACTTATGGAGTTTATATTAAAGATAAGAAAGATGCAATTGAAATTGGTAAAAAAGCAAAAGAACAAGATATAAAATTAAGTATACATGCGCCTTATTGGCTCAATTTAAACAGCAAAGAAAAAAAGAAAATAGAAGAGAGCAAGAAAAGGATTCTTGATTGTTGTGCAATAGGAAATGAGCTTGGAGCTTATTGTGTTGTTTTTCATCCAGGATATTATTCAGATATGGACAAAGAACAAACCTACCAAAATATAAAAAAAGAAATTCTTGAACTACAGGAAGAAATAAAAAAGAATAAATGGAAAATTAAATTAGCTCCAGAGACAACAGGCAAAATAAATGTTTTTGGAAGTGTGGATGAAATTGCAAGGCTTGTAAAAGAAACAAATTGCAGTTTTTGCCTTGATTTTGCGCATATTTTAGCAAGAGAAAAGAAAGTAGATTACAAAGGAATATTAGAAAAATTTGAAAAAAGTTCAAAAGACAAAGACTTGCATATACACTTTTCAGGAATTGAGTACGGAGAAAAAGGAGAAAGAAGGCATATCGTAACTAAAGATAGAGAGCTTAAAGAGATGATTGAAAATTTAAAAAAATATGCAAAAGAAAAAGAGATTGTTATAATAAACGAAAGTCCTGAGCCGGTTAAAGATTCTGTTAAAGGATTAAAACTCACTAACTAGCTCTTTTTCATAAACTTTTCTTCTTTGTATTGTTTTATCTATGTTGTTAAGAGCTTTATTACCAAGAAGCGGATTTTTTTTAGTAAGATTTAAAATGTAAAGAAGTTTTTTCAAGACTTCTTCGTAGCTCTCTCCTTTAAACTCTTTTAAATTGTCAAGCCTTTCTTTTGTTTTCTTGTTTATCTTTATAGTCGTGATTTCGTTTCCCATTTGAGTATAACATAATATACCAGGGTATACTTTATAAACCTTTTGATTGTGTAATTATTATATAGTTAATACAGCATAATAATCTTTATAAAGCGTAAAAAATTGCTTCTTTTAACTAAATTTTAATTAAATTTCAAAATGAGAAAATCGATTTTGGTTTCCTTAATTGCTGTATTTGCAGTGTTAGCTTTGTTAAGCGTTGTTAGTGCTGAAGACACTCTAGCAACAAGTTGGCAAGAAGTAACAGTAGACGGCGGAAGTGTATCTCCTGGAAGTACAATTTCTGGAATTACCGCAGGAAGCGTAGTCCCTATAAAGGTTGTATTTAAAGCTGAAGAAGATGCCAGTGATGTGAGGGTTAAAGCATGGATTGATGGCTATAGAAGCGACATAACTGCTAAAACAGAAAGATTTGAATTTGTTGACGGAAGTCAGTACACAAAGTATCTTTCACTAGAACTACCTTCTGATATTGACCCTACAGAGGTCTACTTTCTTAAAATAAGCATCTCAAATCGAGCTGCAAGCAGTGACAAAGTATACACCCTAAGACTTCAAAGAAGTTCTTACAAAGTTGAAGTTTTATCTGCTGAATTTCCAGACAAAGCAACTGCTGGAAGTGTGGTAGAAGTAGATGTTGTTCTAAAGAACTGGGGAATGCACAAGCTTGATGACATTTTTGTTGTAGCTAGAATACCTGAATTAGGTGTTCAGAAAAAAGTATATTTCGGCGATTTGAACGAGCTTGATGAAGAAGACTATATAGATTACGTGTTTGACCAAGATGACTATGACGAAGAAGATTTATTGATAGCTTTAAAAGAAGCTAACAGAAATGATGCAGTAGAAAGAAGAATCTATTTAGAAATCCCAGACAATGCCAAAGCAGGAATATACAATTTGGAAGTAGAAGCTTACAATGTAGACTCTGCTAATGTTGTCAAAAGAAGCATAGTTATTTCTGGAACAGAGGGAATAAGCGACATATTATCTGGAACATCTTCTAGAACTCTCAACATAGGCGAAGAAGTAACCTACGATCTTGTGATAGTTAATTCTGGAAGTAAGATGAAAGTATTCACTTTAACTCCAGGAGAGGCTAAAGGATTGTTAGTTGAAGTTGATTCTATAGTAACTGTTCCTGCAGACTCTAGCAAAACAGTTGAAGTGAAAGTTAAGGCTACAGAAAGCGCAGAAGAAGGAACAAATGTTGTGACAATCAATGTAAAAAGTGATGACTTACTAGTAAAAGCAGTAGATTTCACAGCAAATGTTGAAAAAGGCAGTGTTACAGGATCAAACTCTGTAGTTATATTGACAATAATCTTAGTGATAGTCTTTGTCGTATTGCTAATAATCTTGATAGTTTTACTAACAAGAAAACCAGCAGCAACGGAAACAGAAGAAACAAGCTACTATTAAATTTTTAGGTTTTTTATTTTTTACCTTTTTTTATTTTTTATATTTAAAGATGAAGAAAATTCTTATTTGTACAGATCATGAAACTTTAGCAGATGCTGTTTCTGGTTGGCTTGAAAATAGAGATTGCAAAACTTATAGGGTGGTTGGAGAAGCTGGCAAGGTTAAAGGGAGAGTAAATGCAGCAGTCAGAAGATTTAATCCAGATATTTTAATAACAAGTTATAGAACACCTATTGACGCCCATAGAGAAATAATTGCTGAAGAAGCAAAAAGAACCAAGCAAGATATTTCGGCTTATGCTCTCTGCGGGCATCCTGATGCATACAACCAAGATTATAAGGTTTTTCCTGATATACGTGCAATTTTCAACGAAATCGGAGTTGCAGAAGCAGCTTAAATCTCCAAACTCAACACCCTAGAGATTCCATCCTGCATGCTGACGCCGTAGAGCGTTGTGGCTTCTGAGATTAAAGCATCATTATGCGTTATCATTAGATATTGTCCAGATTTCATATGCTTCTTCAGCAGAAGAGCAAGTCTTTCGCTGTTTCGCTTATCTAAAGCTGCATCTATTTCATCAAAAATATAAAAGCTATACGGACGGTATTCTTGAATTGCAAATATCAGCGAGAGAGCAATGAGTGTCTGTTCCCCACCAGACAAAGAGGTAACATCAAAATATTTTCCTTTTCCAACCTTTATTATTATATCCAAGCCCCCGGCAAAAAAATCTTCTTTGTTTTCAGGCTCTAAAAACGCAATTCCTTTTGTGCTTAGCTGGGAGAAATTGCGAGAAAATAAATTATTAATATCAACAAGGGTTTTATTGAAGGTTTTTCTTTTTTTGTGATCAATTTCTTCAATTATTTTTAGAATTTCGAGCTTTTCTTTGTCTAATGTTTGAGCTTTTTCTGCAATTACATCATATTCTTTTTTTATTTCATCATAAACTTCCAATGCTCTTAGGTTAACCGAGCCGATGGTCAATAAAATTTGCTGGGTTTTTTCGAGTTTTTCCTGCAGTTCTACTATCGGCAGTTTTAAAATTTCACTGCTTTCAAAATTCTTAAACTCAACATTGAGCCCTTCAATTTGCGCGTTAACTTCTGCAATTTTAATTTTAAAATTATTCATTTCATCTTCAACAATTCTTGCATCATTTTGTTTTTTTAGCATATCACTCTCAAAAAAGCGTATTTTGTCTTGTAATTTATTTTTTTCTTCAATCATTTTTTTAAATCTCTGCTGCAAAATTTTCTCTTGCTCTTCTTTTTCTTCTGCTTTTTTTTCTTTTTCTTCTAATTCTCCTGCGATAGTTTCAATTTCCTGCTCGAGCTCTTGTTTCTCTCTTAAATTCTGCTTGATTATAAGCTTCATTCTATCAAGCTCTCTCTGTTTTAAGGTGATTTCCATGCCAACATCAACTTCTTCATGTCTCGCTAGCTCATCTACTTCTAGTTTTAAGTTATCGTAGTTTTCTTCAATATTCTTGAAATCAGAAATTGTTTTCTCAATCTTGTTTTTTTCAGCTTGTATTTTTTCAACTTCTTCCCCTGCTTTGATTTTTTCCTGCTCTAAATTTCTAAGCTGAAGCTTTTTTTCATTTATATTCTCAAGCTTGAAAATGCTTTTTTCTCTTTTTTCAATTTCATCTGCTGTATTTTTTATTTTAAGGACAAGAGTTTCTTTTAATTCCCATGCGCTATTTTTACCTTTTTCTGCCTGTTCATTTTCTTTTTTTAAAACATTAATTTTCTCGTTAGATTCTTTTTCTATATCCCCTACATGCTCAGAAGTTATTTTTGTCTTGCACAACGGGCAGATGTCTAAGCTTTCAACTTGCTTTTTTATGCTTTCAAGCTCTTTTATCTGCCTTAAAGAAGAGGCAATTTGTTTCTCTGCCTCTAAAATGATTTTTTCATTGCTGATTTGTTCTTGCTTGTATGCCTCGAGATGTTTTTTTAATTCTACAACACGCGTTTTGTTTTTTTCTAGGCTGTCTTTAAATTCCAAGCTTGCTTCAAGCTCTTTAATCCTGTTAAGGACAAAAGAAGCTTCCTGCTCTTTTTTTATAAGCTCTTTATTTTTATCTTCTATCCTGTCCTGCAACAAAGACAAAGAAGATTTGTAAGAATAAAGCTTTTTTCTTTTTTCTTCTATTTCATCCAACTGGATTTTCTTGGTGTCAAGCTCTTGTTTTCTGCTTTTTCCCTTGCTTTTCCTCATCTCCTGAATTTCTCTTTCTGAATTTCCTATGTTTTTTTCAAATTCCTCGTTTCTTCTTTCAACATTTTCTATCTGGCTTGAATAATTTTCTTTTCTTACAGACAAGCCAGCGATTTCTGCTTTTAATTCTGCTATCTCGCTGTGCAAAGACTCTTGCTCAACTCCTGTTGCTTCCTGCATCTTCAAATTAATTTCTTCTATCCTGCTGTTCAGTTTTTTGATTTCTTCCTGGACTTTTCCTAGATTTATTTTTATCTTGTCCAACTCAGAGGTTTTTTTATGCACATTTTCATCTACATCATCCTTTTCTTTTGCTTTTTCGTCTATTTTTTTATTTAAAATAGAAGCCTTGCATCTTTTGACAGTTTCTTCTAATTTCTTGAATTTTAGGGCTTGCTGTCTTTCCTGTTCTAAATTTTTCAGATAAGTTGTTCTTTCACGGAGAACAGCTGAAACTTCTTTCAGTCTCTCATCGGTTTTTTCCAGCTCTTTTAAAGATTTCTCCTTGCGGGTTTCATAAACTGAAATTCCTGAAACTTCTTCAAATACTTTTCTCCTTTCTTCAGGATGCATTTTCACAAAACCATCTATTTCGCCCTGCAAAACTATGTTGAAGCCATAGGGGTCTATTCCTGCCTGAGCAAGAAGTTCTAAAATTTCCTGCCTTGTTTTAACAACATTATTTATCTTGTATATGCTCTGCCCGTTTCTTCTTACTGCTCTTTTTATTATTATCTCTTTTTCAGGCAGGGAAAAAGCCTTGTCAGAATTATCAAAAGTCATGGAAACAAAAGCTTCTGAAGCTGGCTTGTGTATTTTTGTTCCTGCAAAAATAATGTTTGAGGATTTTGCAGCTCGCATGCTTTTCATGCTTAATCTTCCTAAAACAAAACAAATTGCGTCTGTAATATTGCTTTTGCCAGATCCATTCGGACCGACAACACAATTCATGCTTCTGTCTAATAAGATTTCTGTCTCGCGCGGAAAACTCTTAAAGCCATGCAATACCAATTTTTTTATGTGAGGCATAAGTATAGATAGAAAGAGGATTTTTAAAGTTTAGTAAAGTTTGTATCTACTTACCTTTATGAAGCAAATCCATAGCCCCATTAAATGGATTTACTTCTTGCAATTTCATGCTTTGCATTACTGACAATAATCTTGCCGTAATCTCTGCTCCATCTTCACTTCTACTCCCATTGCTTATTTTTCGA
>Ga0066637_10002773_pt1 | contig 11731 bp, 13 predicted proteins | sample CryGeyCG2014_020_FD_62737 | JGI IMG/M metagenome (GOLD analysis project Ga0066637, IMG submission 62737) | Groundwater microbial communities from aquifer - Crystal Geyser CG08_land_8/20/14_0.20 | ecosystem: Environmental > Aquatic > Deep subsurface > Groundwater | place: USA: Utah: Grand County...
TTTAATCAAAAACGATTTAAGAAAATTAACTAAAATTTTTTCGCTTGAACCAAAAATAAAACTAGTTTATTTTTTTGGCTCTATGGCAACCGGTAATGCCGGACCCGCGAGCGATTACGACTTTGCCATTTGGCTTAACGAAAAAGAAATAAAAAAAATGTTTGCTCTAAAATTTGAGATTCAAGATAAAATAAGCCGCGAACTAAAAACAGATAAAGTGGATATTGTCATTTTAAATCTTGCGGAAAGTCCCGAACTTAAATTTAATATTATAAAAAATGGAAAACTGATTTTTGCAAAAGAGCCGTTTAAGGTTTTAATTGAACCCAAAATTCTAAACGAATATTTTGATTTTCATTTGTCGCTCTTAAAACACGGTTTAACTAAAGCATAATTTATGACCAATTTCGCGACAGTAGAAAATAAAATAAGCGCCGTAAAGAAATATCTTAAAATTTTAGAAAATTATAAAAAATATTCCGTGGAGGAAATTAAAAAAGATATTACTTTGAAAGGAGCAGTTGAAAGATATTTATATTTAGCCACCCAAGCCGCCATTGATTTGGGCGAAGCGATAATCGCTTATAAAAATTTCAGAAAACCGACAACTATGTCAGAGGTCTTTTATATCTTAAACGAGGAAAAAATTATTTCTGCCGATTTGACGGATAAAATGGTAAAGATGTCAGGATTTAGAAATACAATAGCGCATGATTACGAAAAGGTAAATTACGACATTGTTTACGATGTTCTGCAAAATGGATTAAAAGATATAGAAAAGTTTTTAAAATCCTTGGCAATTTTATGAAAACAAAAAAATTTACGGGAAACAAAAACTTTTTACTCGCCGTCTTGGGGGCTGGGGGTAGCGGTTTTGTGTTTTAAACTAAAAATGATATACTAAAGAAATTCGGAAAAAATGGAAAAAAGAGACCTAAGAGAAAAAGATATTCTAAAAGAACAGAAAAAAATCTAGCGAGAAAGGGAGCGTAAGATTTAAAATTAAGCAGGAAATGAAAAAATTAACTAAAAAATGGTTAGATTTTGCCCGAGCTGATTTGGAAGCGGCCGAGGTATTGTTAAAATCAGGTAAAACCCACTGGTCGCGCCAGTTATCCGTTCTGCACTGCCACCAGGCGATTGAAAAAATTTTAAAGACAGTAATTATTAGTAATGGAGATGAAGTGAAAAAAGTCCATAATTTAATATTTTTACTTAACGAAAGTAAATTAAAAGTTCCTCAAGAATTTAAACAATATATTGAAGAACTAAATCCTCATTATTAACCGTCGCGTTACCCCGACATTTTTTACAAAGGGCCTATTTTGAAATATAACAAAGAAATAGCCCAGCATCATTTAAACAGGACTAAAGAAATATTTTTATGGATAGAAAAAAAATTGCTCTAAAAAAAGTAATTAAAATCTATCTGAAACATATTCCTTCTAATATTAAAGTCAAAGGCGTGTTTTTATTTGGCAGTTATGCTACTGGTAAAATCCATAGAGACAGTGATATAGATTTTATTATTATTTCGCCAAATTTTAAGAAGATAGATTTTATCAAACGGTTAGAATTATTATCTCATGTTCAAGGCGCATCAAAAATCACCCGTTCCGTGCCGATGGATATTATTGGCTACACCCCTGAGGAATTTAGAGAAATTGACAAAGAATCAGTTATTATGAGGCAGGCCAAAAAAGAGGGCAAAATGATTTTTATGAAATAACGTTTTGGGTTTTAATTCAGTAAATTTTCTATGATTTCAAAAAATTTCTGGCAAAACAAAAAGTTTTTAATAAGTGAGGGGTCGGTTGAGGTCTAACCTCAACATTCCTCACTTTCAAACCTAGACCTAAAATACCTGTTTAATTTAAGTAGTGAAACCCGACGTCCCGACGCTGAATTAGAGATTTAAAGTGAACTTTTTGATTTTTGGTATAACAATTTTTTTATGATTTTAAAAATGAACAATAAAAACTTTTTGCTCGGCGTCTTGGGGATTGTTTTTTTGGGTTTGGGGGTGTGGCTGGCGCAGGCGCCAAAAGCTGAGGCGGCAGATTATCAATATTTGCATATCAAATTAGATACAGAAGGCGGTAATAGAGATGGAACTTGCGGAACGTTGGAAAACTGCGCCCAGTTATGGCAATTTCATGGCTTTAATTCATTGACTCATGACGGACTTGAAGCCGCATCCACTCCTTCGGGTTATCAGTGCCCAATTTGGCTAGTAGAAGAAATTTATGGCATGGACGACGGCGGTGGAGTTCTTTGGACAAAGAAAAGTAATAAATTATCCAAAAACGGCACAAGTGTAAGTTCAGACCTTACCGATGAAAGTTATACTGCCTGCGCTGATACAACGGTATCCAGTGGATGGCACTGCAATACAGTTGATGCTGGCGGTGTAGCAAGTTTTACCTATGGATTGATGGATAATAGAGGGGGTACAGAAGATATAACGCTCTCTGACGCCGTGGCTACCACCTATCGTCCCGATGTTGACATTTTGTGCGCTGGCGCTAATAATTGGAAGACTTGCGAAAGTAATTCTTGCGCCAGTGTTGTTACTGCTAATGATTGGGCATGTAATGGAACTTCGAAAGTTTGGACCCCGTGCACATCGCCTAAAACTTGCAATGCCGCAACAGGCGCGTGCGAGGCGGCGGCAACTTGCGATACTAATCCAACAGTAACAATAAATCCATCTACTCAAAACGGATTAGCCGGCGCTCTTTTAAATTATACTATTGATATTAGAAACAACGATGATGCCACCTGTCCCACAGCTTCCAGGACATTTAATCTTACTTCAACTAAACCAGGCGACACATGGACGGATTCATTTACCGCTACAAGTCTTGCTGTTGCCAAGGGCGGCGGGACTAACTCAACGACATATAAGTTAACATCGCCTGGCGGGGCAGCCGAAGGAAATTATACATTTAAAGTGAAAGCCCAGGACGCCAATGGATCCGCGGAACCCAGTGGAATTTATACGGTAACTACATGTTCTGCGAATACATTTATAAAATTTGATACCGATAAATATAAAAAAAATTCAATGCTTAAAATATCTTTTGCCATTGGTTCTGCTGAGCCGACAAATGATTTTGCCAGATGCGTGTATAATCCTTCAAATACAGAAAAATGGAGTTCGCCGATTGCTCATACTGGCGGAAGCGGGGATATGGGCAGTAATATCAGCACTGCCGCTGGCGATGTGCTTGGAACATGGACAACGGCGTTAAAATCAGGAACAACTAACTGTCCGGCTGCTCCTTCGGGTTGCATTGGTTCAACAAAAGTGGTGGAGTGCTTAGTTGGCGCAGACTGTCCGTCCGGTACTTGCAATTATGTTGATAATACTTGCGTTGCCGCCGCAACTCCTAATTGTAATCAGCTTGCCTGCGGAGACGCTGTTTCCAATCAGCCTTGTATGTGCGGTTTGCAACTGGTGAGCGCAAATGGCGAGTATTGTTGCGCAGGGAATAATTTTTATGGCGCTTCAAGTACCTGTATTACTCAGCCCGCTTGCGCCGGTGGCCCGTCCCCGCCTCCTGGAGCCACCTGTGCCGCTGGCGACGGATGCGTTGCAGTGGGTTGCACTCCTCCTGACCCTGATTGTGTGGCTGCCGGCCCCGCCGTCCTCCTTAATCCCCTCAAGTGCAAGGATATTATTTGTCTAATTGACCTGGTTGTTAATTTTATCTTTTACATTGCTTTACCGATTGTCATCTTGATGCTCGTTATCGCCGCTTTCCTCTTTATGACGGCTGGCGGCGAACCCCAGAAATTGGCTTCAGCCAGAAGTATAATTCTTTATACCCTGATTGGCTTATTGGTTATTATCCTGGCAAAAGGTTTAGCCGCGGCCTTAAAATACGCTTTGGGAGCAAAGTGAAACCCGACGTCCCTACCCTAAAAGGTAAGAATTTAGTTTGACATCTTTATTTATTATCTGCTAAAATTTAATATATGGCTATTCAAACGAGAGATAAAAAACAAAATTTGATATTTCAGAATATTTTAGAAGAATTAGAACTTATCAGACAACAGCTCCAAAAACTTTTAGTTTTAATTCCAGAAGAAAGTTTAAAGGATTATAAAAATTCCTCTCAAATAAAAAAGGCGTATTTTAATGCTTTGAAGGATTTTCCTCCGAAATAACGATGGTTATTCAAAAAACCAAAGATTTTATTAAAGAATTCGGAAAATTACCCACGGGAATAAAAGAAATTTATTATAAACAAGAAGTTATTTTCAAACAGAATTGGCTTGATGCCCGCTTGCACATAAAAAGAAATAAAGAACTAAAGGGTGTTTATTCATTTAGAATCACTCGTCGCTATAGGACGTTTTTTTATTTCAGAAATAGTGAGGCAATCTTCTTTACTATTGGTCATAGAAAAGATATTTATAAATAAGCCGTTTTGAAACCCGACGTCCCTACTTTAAAAAGATGATTTTTAAAAATTTCTGGCAGAACAAAAAATTTTTATTAGCCGCGGCCGGAGTGGCGGTTTTGGTTGCGGGATTTTGGCTGGCGCAGGCGCCGAAAGCGGAAGCGGTGGCTACTGAAAGAGAATTTATCAGGGTTAAAGTAGATTCAACCGGAGGGGTGGATGGCGTTACTCAGTTATGGAATTTTTTCGCAACAGATAACGGCTACTTTGATGAGTTTAGTGTTACAGGGGGTAATTATATTGATACAGGTACTAGTCCAGATACTCCGTATCCGGATTATACATGCGGTTTACTTCTCACGGAAGAATTTGGCGGGGCAGTAAATGACGATGATTATATTTTATGGGCTAAAAAAGGAACGATATTGGGAAAAAACAACAGTCTTTTTGCAGATGTGACGGATTACAAAGCATGTTGCACAGAAGACAATCTTGTTAGCGATTCCTGTACGATTACTACTAATGGGAATTGCGAGGCGAAGGTTTATACGGATGCAAATTATGTTTTTAAAAAAACATACGGAACACTAGATAGTGAACAATGCAATGACGATGTTGATAAAGCGCCATGCGATAATACACCGGCTGATTGTTGCGAATTATCACCAAATTATTCAGCTGCAAGTTATGAATTTGAGTATCAAGCCCTATGCGGTGAAAACGGAAAATGGGTGTTGGCTGATGGCGAAGTTAGCTGCGCGTCGGATGGAACCTACCAGTATAAGTTTACCGGACTTGATGATGGCACTGGCACTTGGACAAAATGCATTGGAAGCAATCCAATTTGTTCAGACGGCGTCTGTGTTCCTTCTACTGTAGAAATCTGTGATAATGGTGTTGACGATGGCGACCCTGATACTGACGCCGACTGTAAAGATGTCACAGATTGTCCGGTTAACACTGTTTGTGGTCCTGACAAAAAATGCGATGCATCACAAAATTGTGTGGGGGGCGGCGGTGGCGGTGGCGGAATTGTATTTGAAAGCCCGAGCAAGTTCACGGACTTAATGGAGTTAGTTGGTTCTATTGTTAATTCTTTATCTTATCTTGCCATAGCTCTGGCTGTCTTAATGCTCGTTATCGCCGGTTTTATTTTTCTGACCGCCGGCGGCGAGCCGCAGAAAGTGAACACGGCAAAAACATTAGTTTTTTATACTCTGCTCGGTCTTATAATTATTATATTGGCAAAAGCAATAGCAGCAGCTGTAGATCTCGCCCTCAGCTAATGTTTGAAACCCGACGTCCCTACACTAAAAAACTAAAAAAGAGGCAAAACTGCCTTTTTTTATTGGAGCGGGTGATGGGAATCGAACCCACATAAATAGCTTGGAAAGCTATCACACTGCCATTGTGTTACACCCGCAACGTACAAATTTCTTTGAAATTTTACGTTGCTGAAACGTGTAAATTTTAAAAGAAAACTTATTACGTTTCGCATTCGGGGTGCTGGGAGTTGAACCCAAGCCGCATGCTCCTTCACCCGCCTAAATTTTTCTTATCGGGGTACCCAGACTCGAACTGGAACTAAATCCTCCCAAAGGACTCGTGCTATCCAATTACACCATACCCCGAAAAATTTTTGGCGGGCAAGAAGCATACATACTACCGTTATACGACACCCCGCTAAACGATATTCTAATGGAAAAATTCCCTTTTGGCAAACCCTGTCAAAATCCTCTACTGGGTTTGATTTTTAAGATATGATATAATTAATTTATGAAATTCAAGGAAGTATATCAGCAACTCAATATTTTTTCTCAATGTAAAAGATACGGGCTTCCTCTTTGGCAATGCCCCCAATTTCTTTTTGTGGTAATGGGCATATTTACAATCGCCACCATTTTTACCAGTTACGCTCTCGGCGCAAAATATGTCTCTGACCCTCAAATTGTTATTTTGATTGTTTTTTTAATAACCGCCATATTGTTTATCATTTCTTTTATTATCACCCAAAGTTTTGAACGGCTGGCCGAAGCAAGCAGAATGAAATCGGAGTTCATAAGGATTATCTCCCATCAATTGCGCTCTCCCCTTACAAATTTAAGATGGGCGGTTGATTTATTAGTTTCGGGAGATTTAGGCAAGATCGAAGAAAAACAGTTGGAATTTTTTAAGATTTTAAAAGAAAACGGCAGCCGTATGGAAGAACTAATTTCCAATTTATTAATCGTTTCCAGGATGGAAACCGAAAAGACAACGTCCAAAAAAACCGAGTTTTCTTTAGAAAATTTGGTTCGCGAATTAATTTCCAAAGCCCGGGCTTTTGCCATGTCCTATAATGTTGAAATAAAAGTTGAGACGGCTCGCAATTTACCAACGCTCTTTGGAGACCTCTCTCAAATTGAATTGGTTGTTGAAAATCTTTTAGATAACGCCATTAAATATATTCACCCCGTTGGGGATATTGTTTCTAATGGGGCAAAGGGGAACAGCGAAATTAAAATAAGTATTTTAAAAAAAGATAAAAATATTTATTTTGAAATCAAAGACAACGGTCTGGGCATTCCCAAAGAAGAGCAAAAGTATATTTTCCAAAAATTTTTCCGTTCAGAAAACGCGAGAAGGGCCCAAACCCAGGGTTCCGGCCTCGGCTTGTTCATCTGCAAGTCCACCATTGAGAATAACGGAGGAAAAATCGGCTTTAAGTCCGAAGAAAATAAAGGGTCGACATTTTGGTTCACTTTACCAATAAAATAAATACTACGAAATTACTAATCGCTACGAATATACGAATTCGTATATTCGTAAAAATTCGTAAATTCGTAGGGAAATTATGAAGACAATTTTATTCATTGAAGACGAATCGTCTTTGCAAAGAACGTTCGGAGAGTTTTTAAGAAAGGCGAATTATGACATAATCTCGGCTTTGGATGGAGAGGTGGGGCTAAAATTGGCTAAAGAAAAAAAACCAGATTTAATTTTGCTTGACCTCGTCCTGCCAAAGATTAATGGCTTTGATGTTTTAAAGAATTTGAAGGAAGACGGAGAAACAAAGAATATCCCGGTTATAGTTTTGACAAACTTGGAAGGAATTGAAGACGTGAATAAAGCCATTGAATTGGGAGCGACGACTTACTTGGTAAAGGTAAAATACAGTCAGGAGGAAGTGGTGAAAAAAATAGAAAAAGTCCTGAGAGAATAGATTTAAGTTGTAAGATTTAAGTTGTAAGTTATTCCTCTCGTTTCTTAAATCTTTAATCTTAAATCTTTAATCTAATGATGGTGGAACCGCAACAATTAAAGGCCTTTTTATTGGACGCCGGTTTAGTTAGTGAAAAACAATTTGACGATTGTTTTAAAAAAGCGGAAAAAACCAAACAAAGGGTTGGCGATGTTTTGGTTTCCGAGGGATTAATCACCCAGGAAATGCTGATTAAATTAGAAGCGTATATTTTGGGAATTCCCTTTGTTAATTTGGAAAAAGAAGTCGTTTCGCCCGAGGTCTTAAAAATTATACCCGAACCCATCGCCAGGTCCCATAATATCATCGCTTTTAGAAAAAAAGGTAATGATTTAGAAGTGGCAATGCTTGACCCGGAGGACTTAAGGACTGTTGAATTCATCAAGAAAAAAGAACCCGGTTTGAAAATCCTGCCGCGCCTAACCACTCCTGAATCAATAAAAACCGTTTTGCGCCAGTACGCTAAGACCTTAGAAGCGGAATTTGGAGAAATAATCAAAACCGAAGCAAAAGGAATAAAGCAAATTAAGGAAGAAGAAATTGTTGAGGAAAAAGAGGAATTGAGAAAGGTGGCCGAAGAACTGCCGATAATTAAAATTGTTGATACCCTTTTAAGACACGCCATTTTGCAAAGGGCTTCCGACATTCATGTTGAACCCCTGGAAAAAGAGGTAATTGTCCGTTATAGAATTGATGGAATTTTGCATGACGCTATGACGCTTCCCAAAATAGTAAGTTCGGGAATAGTGGCTCGGTTAAAGGTTCTTTCTAATTTAAAATTGGATGAACATCGTCTTCCTCAGGACGGCCGTTTTAAGGTTGAAACCGAAGAATACAAATATTCTATTCGGGTCTCAATACTGCCAATTTTTGACGGAGAGAAAATCGTCCTGCGTCTATTGCCGGAAACCGCTAAGGCATTGACTTTGGAGGGTCTGGGTTTATCCGGTCAGGCATTGGAAAAAATTCAAGATAATCTAAGAAAACCGGTGGGATTGATTTTAATTACCGGGCCCACCGGCTGCGGAAAAACCACCAGCTTATACGCCATGATGGAAATTTTAAATACCCCGGAAGTGAATATCTCCACGGTTGAGGACCCGGTTGAATACCGAATGCCCAGAATAAGTCAAACCCAGGTTAATCCAAAAATTGGGTTAACTTTTGCTTCCGGTCTCCGTTCTTTGCTTAGACAGGACCCGGATATTCTTATGGTCGGGGAAATCAGAGACAACGAAACTGCCTCCTTGGCTATAAACGCCTCGTTGACCGGCCACTTGGTTTTATCTACTCTCCACACCAATAATGCGGCCGGCGCCATACCGCGTCTGATTGATATGGAAGCCGAGCCCTTTCTAATTTCCTCAACTCTCAACGTTATTATTGCTCAAAGATTAGTCAGGCGGCTTTGCCGGGAAAAAGAAAAATACAACTTGAAGGACTTGGAATTAAAGAATTTGGCTAAATATTGCGATTTAAAACAATTGGAAAAAATTTTAAAAGAGGAAAAAATAATAAAAAAGAGTCAGACCCTCAGGGATGTCGTATTTTTCAAGCCAAAGCCAACCAAGGAATGCCAAGAGGGGTACAGTGGGCGAATTGGAATTTATGAAGTTCTGTCGGTTACCGAATCAATTAAAGAAATGATAGTCAAGCAAACAACCTCTGACCAAGTTGAAAATCAGGCAATAAAAGAAGGAATGAGAACAATGGTTGAAGACGGCTTTGTCAAAGCCGCCCAAGGACTAACTTCAATTGAAGAGATCTTGCGGGTAATTACTGAATAAATTTTTTAATAAAATGTCATTATCTGTCGGCATTGTCGGCCTGCCAAACGTGGGAAAGTCCACTTTGTTCAAAGCCCTGACAAAAAAACAAGTTAATATCGCCAATTACCCCTTCTGCACGGTTGACCCCAATGTCGGGGTGGTTAAGGTGCCGGATGAACGTCTAAAAAAATTGGCGGCAATGTCTCATTCGGCAAAAATTGCGCCGACCATTATTGAGTTTGTGGACATTGCCGGATTGGTAAAAGGAGCGAATAAGGGCGAGGGATTGGGAAATCAGTTTTTGGCGAAAATAAGGGAAGTAGACGCCATTGCCCAAGTGGTCAGGGTTTTTGAAGACAAAGAAATTTTACATATAGATAAAAATATAGACCCAAAAAGAGACATTGAAATCATAAATTTGGAACTGATAATGAAGGACTTAGAAGCGTTAGTTAAAAGAATTGAGAAGGTTGCCGGCGAAGCAAAATCCGGCAATAAAGAGAAAAGAAAAGAGTTTGAGGTTTTAGAAAAAATTAAAACTCATTTAGACAACGGCAAACTTTTAAACCAGATTAATTTTGATGAATACGAAACAAAAACCATAAGAGGACTGGGATTATTGACCGCCAAGCCGATGCTCTTTGTTTTTAACGATAAAATAGAAAATAAAAAAAGCGCCAAAGATTTAGGCGAAATTTTAAAGCGTCTGAATCTTAACATTCCTTTTGTCCAAATTGATATGAAACTGGAAGCGGATTTAGGGGAACTTGGCGACGAAGAAAAGAAAAACTATAAAAACGACTTAAACATCGCCGAAGACGGAGTAGATGACCTTATAAGGTCCTCTTATAGATTACTCAATCTTATAACTTTCCTGACCACCGGCGCCGACGAAACCCGCGCATGGACAGTCAAAGAAAGGACCAAAGCGCCCCAAGCCGCCGGAGTAATCCACACCGATTTTGAAAAGGGGTTCATTAAAGCCGAGGTTATTAATTGGCAGAAGTTGCTTGAAGCGGGAAGCTGGGCCAAGGCGGCTGAAAAGGGCCAGCTTCGCGCCGAGGGAAAAGATTACATTGTCAAAGACGGCGATGTCATTGAATTTAAAATCTAAAAATCAATCCCGCTTTCAGCGGGATTGATTTTAATCTGCCTGATTTTTATGAATCAATTCTTAGGCGCGGGCTACGTTTGTCGCATTGGGTCCTTTTGGAGAATCAGTTTTTTCAAAAGACACTCTATCGCCCTCTTTTAACTCCTCGTAGGTTACCCCCTTTAATTCATTCTTGTGAAAAAACAAATCTTTTTCTTCGCCATCAACGGTAATAAATCCGAATCCTTTTTCTGTAAGTTTTTTTATTGTTCCTTCCATAATATGATTAAGTATAGGTTAATTAATGTTTTAAGGTTTTACCCTAAAGTTTAGTTCCCCGGATAAGCTCGACTAAATTCTCATCAGGCAACTATCTTGCGTAAACAATGCTAACATATAAAAACCAATCAGTCAACCTACATAATTTAGAACCTGCTTAGTTTAAAATTTATTATCCCATTATCCCACCCTGCTACTCACTATTTCTCAAATAATACTTCCTGCTGTTTTTCTTGCTCTGTAAGGTCTGCTTCAATAATTTTAGTCCATAACTCTTTAGCTTCTGGATTGCCTTTTGTCATTTCATTATAAACTTCTGTTTCGTTGGAGTAAATTCTAAAGAGTCTTTGCTCAATCTCAGTTTTTAAATCATCTTTTTTAATTGGGCGCTGTTTCATCACCAAATCCCACGCTTGGGCATTTACGATATAAGCATAATTCTCGGAATCAAAAAGTTGTGTTTTAAATTCCTCAAAGGTTTTTGCTGGATTTTTACTATGCCAGTAGTTATGTGCTACTTCGTGATAAAAAACTGGTATCCATAATTCTTTTTTTAATTTTACATCAGGGTTGATAAAAACTGATTGCGTTTTTGCTCCGTGATACATTATCACTTCTTTTTTTAATTTTGGGTCGGTTCTATAAAGTTTGCCCTCTAAAGCCCCGCCCCATAAATACTCGTGGGTTTCTAATAACTCTGCCGGCATTTCGCTTTTAACGGCGTCCATTAAGTTTATAACCTCGTTTAATTCTACCAAAAGGTTTTTGATTTGTTCGGCTGATTTCTCTTTGGCTTGTTTTTGTAAGTAGAAATAAATTGATAATGAACCAATAATTATAATAATTAACAGAAAAATTAAGGTCTTTTTCTGATTAGACATATTGTCGCAGTGGTTTTTATTGGCGAGCGGACAATAGAAAGGGGTATCCCCCCTCACCG
>Ga0066637_10002776_pt1 | contig 11726 bp, 11 predicted proteins | sample CryGeyCG2014_020_FD_62737 | JGI IMG/M metagenome (GOLD analysis project Ga0066637, IMG submission 62737) | Groundwater microbial communities from aquifer - Crystal Geyser CG08_land_8/20/14_0.20 | ecosystem: Environmental > Aquatic > Deep subsurface > Groundwater | place: USA: Utah: Grand County...
CAAAAATTCCCAAAGCCGGACGCTGATATTCTAAATAAATAGTGCTGATGCCATATAGAGAATTTTTTAGCAGGCGAGAAAACTGTCCGGCAGACGATTCAACGACAATAATTTTTTGCGCTCGTTTGGCAAACATTTTTGCCTGCGAATCAGGAAAAGGCTGTAATGTTATGGGCCTAAAAAGCCCGACATTTTTCCGTTCTTTACAAATCTCAAGGCAAGCTGCTGCTGCAGAGCCGTGAGCAAAAATTATTGTTTTTGAATGAGTGCATTTATATGTGTCATAATCAGCGATATCGCGGCTTATGTGTTCAAAATCGCGAATATTTTCTGATAAAATTTCATTTAATTCTTCTTCCTGCGAATAGGTGTTTCTGATATTAACAATTTTTCTTGCGTCACCTAAAATATGCTTTGTTGTGGATATATATTGGGGACGATATATCTCTACTTTTTGCCGAGCTTTTGCCATATAGCCATCAGAAAGTAAAAAAGTCGGAAAACGATATTTCCAAGCTGTGTTAAATGTTTTAATAGTTAAGTCGTAAATTTCTTGTAAACTGCTCGGAGAATAAACAACGCGCAAACCTTCGCCATTGCCGCCACAGCAGGTAAGTGTTACTTCCTGCTGTGAATAAATAACGGTTCCAGTTGATGGGCCGCCGCGCTGAGTGATAATGCCAACAAATGGCAGACGCATTGCTTCTGCCATAGAAATTGGGTCCTGCATAAGAATATTTCCCGGACCACCCGTGGCAGTAAAAGCTTTTTCGCCGCCAAGGAGTGCGCCAATAACTCCAAAACCTGCCGAAGTTTCATCTTCTGTTTGAATAAATTTAAGCCGCTCATTTTTTTCTGCTTTTTTTGCAAATTCTGTTGTTATTTCAGTTGATGGAGTAATAGGATAGCCAAACATCATCCTGCCACCTGCGGCAATAGCAGCGTCTACAACAACTTCATTTCCTGTTAAATATTTTGTTTCCATAAAATGCCTGCGACACATTAATTTTTTTAATAAATCTGTCGCATCCTCCGATAAATTTTGGCACGAGGCGTGTATGAATAATACCCATAAGCCGAGTGCGAAAATAAGGAGGACCTTCCCTAATATAAATATATCACAAAAAAACCCGCAAAAGAAGATGCGGATTTGAAATCTGCTTTTTTTAATTCAATCTATCAAGGATTTCTTGATACGCCGCAGCTGTTGTTCTGTGTAATTTATTTTTGGCTCTATCTCGCAAAAACGCAACGATATACTCGATATTGCCCATGATTCTATCATGTATTTCTTGATCCGGACGATTACCTGCACAATATAAATCTGCATATGTTTTTACAACTTTTTCATATCTCTTACAACGCTCAAAAACTCTAACGCTTTCAATACCAGGTATAAGTAAAACTGTCAAATCATCTACAAATACAAAGAATTCGTCTACGCTTAAAGTAAGATGCACACTGCTTGGGGACGTACTTCCCTCATATCCAACCGCGATTTTCATCGTCTCACCTCTACCTTGTTGTTTGGGTGCAGGGATAAAATATACCACAGCGAAAATTGTTTTGTCAAATTATGATATAATATAGTTAATAGCTAAACATGGCCCGCTACCGCGGGCAGGGGGGATTTATGTGTTTCAAACCAGATCCAAGCAAGGGATTTTATGGTGTAGCAATGTTTCTGATTATTTTGGGTATCATTGTTTTCGCGTATGGTGTCGTAGCCGGCGTTTATAATTACGCTGTCAATCAAATCTGCTTCGCATTTCCAGCAGCCAAAGCAGTCGGTGGATTAATTGTAATGTCGCTTGGCTACATCATCCTTGAGTTAGAACTCTTAAGGAAGAAGTAAAATTATCTCTTAAATATTTCTTTGTAATTTAGTATTGACATCGCTATTGCCGCCCCGATTAAAACAGTCACAAGCTGCATGTATCCCATCATCGCGGCCGCCTTTAGGACAACTTGTGGTTGTTTTATTAGTGAAGCAACCAAGAAACTCGCGCCATAAATTACTACAAATTTTGCTAAAGGCGCTATAACAAATCCAATTTTTGGTTTATGACGAAAAATATCAAAAGTCGCGACCAGCGTGGCATTTGAAAGCATTATAAATGGAATCATCGGCGCCAGAATAATTGGCAAAAGGCCGGTTGAAATTGAAACCAAACTCGGAATTAAACAAATCATCATTGCTTCGCGAAGACCAAGAGTAATAACCGCCATAAAAAGCGTGGCATTAACAATTGAACCGGTTACAAGCTGGTTTCTTATATACGGCGCGGCGACACTTACCCCCAAAAACCCAGCAAATAGTAAAACCCTAACATCTACGCGCTGTAAAATTGTTGTTTTTGTATTGTTCATAAAATCTCCTTTGTTATAAAATATTACACTTTGGACTATTTTCAAATTTTTCTATAAAATAGAAATTAAATGAATAGCAAGGAGGGTTTATGAAAGTTAACATTATTAAAAAGAAAAAATCGGATTTCGTAATACCGCCGAATTTACCGGATTACGAAAAAACTTACAGAACATTTATCTGGAATAATGCAAAAAATGAGATTGATTGGTTTTCTAAAGATAAACTTAATATTGCGTATAATGCAATTGACAGACACACAGAAGGCAAGAGAAAAAACAAAGTAGCATTATATTGGGAGAACGATGCAAATAATAAAAAACAGTACACTTTTTGGCAGCTCCGCAACCTATCAAATCAATTTGCCAATGTCCTAAAAAAACATAGTATAAAAAAAGGAGAGCGTGTTTTTATTTTTCTTCCGAGAATTCCAGAACTTTATGTTGTTTTTTTAGGAACATTAAAAACCGGGGGAGTAGCAGGCACAATGTTTCAGGCATTTGGGCCATCTGGACTTTTGGATCGTCTTTCTATTTCCGGCGCAAAATATTTGGTTACTAATCGCGAGCTTTCTCAAAGAGTTTATAAAGTCAAAGATAAACTGCCTCATCTTAAAAAGATTTTTATTGTTGATGATAAGCCCAAACATACCTTTGAAATTGACTTTCAAAAAGAAATGAGCACAGCTTCAGAAGATTTCAAAATCATTCAAACAAACAAAGAAGACGATTGCTTTATGCTATTTACTAGTGGAACGACCGGAAAACCCAAAGGTGTTGTTCATGATCATTTGGCAATTTTACAGGAACATATGACTTCAAAATGGGTTTTGGATATTCACGATAGCGATATTTATTTTCCCACAGCTGATCCGGGCTGGGTTACAGGCATTGCTTATGGCATGCTCGGAACATGGTCTATTGGCGCTTCAATGGTAAGTTTTAACGGCCGCTTTGATCCGGCCAAGTGGTATGAAATTTTAGAAAAATACGAAATATCAGTTTGGTACACAGCCCCAACTGCAATTAGAATGTTGGCAAAAGCCGGTGTGGCGCTTGCTAAAAAATATGACTTGTCACATTTGCGTTATTTGGCTTCTGTTGGTGAGCCATTAAATCCAGAGCCAATACGATTTGGCCTTAAAGCTTATGGTTTGCCATTTCATGATAACTGGTGGCAAACAGAAATTGGCGGAATTTGTATTGCCAATTTTCCTACACTTGATATTAAAATGGGTTCAATGGGCCGGCCTGTTCCAGGAGTTTATGCAACAATTGTTGATGATAATGGCAAAGAGCTTGGGCCAAACAAAGAAGGAAATCTTGCTCTAAAACCCAATTTTCCCTCGTTAATGCATACGATTTGGCGCCGTCCAGAAAAGTTTAAGAGCTATTTTTTAGGCGGCTGGTATATTTCCGGAGACAGAGCATATAAAGACAAAGATGGGTATTTTTGGTTTATAGGCCGTGCTGATGATGTCATAAAAACCGCTGGCGAACGGGTAGGTCCGTTTGAGGTAGAATCAGCTTTAATTGAACATCCTGCAATAGCCGAAGCTGGTGTTATTGGAAAACCAGATCCTGAAAGAGGCGAGATTATCAAAGCATTTTGCGTGCTTCGGCCTGATTACAAACCAAGTGATAAATTAAAAATACAGGTTTCTGCTTTTGTCAAAAAAAATCTCGCTGGTCACGCATACCCGCGAGAAATAGAATTTGTAGATAAACTGCCAAAAACTCGTTCTGGAAAAATTATGCGCCGTGTTTTGAAAGCCAAAGAGCTCGGGCTGCCAATAGGAGATACAAGCACACTTGAGGAATACTAATCAATAATTTTTAATTTCTAATTTTCAATTTCTAATAAATTTTCAATGATATAATTTCCAATTAGTTGTTTAAAAATTGAATAATTGAAAATTGAATGAAAATTAATAATTGAGAATTGAAAATTTTACTTTAAGTATCTCAACAAGCTTTGTCCTGTCATTTCTTTCGGTTTTTCTATTTTCATTAGTTCTAAAATTGTTGGGGCAATATCAGCTAAAGTATATTCAGATTGCATAATTTCACCTAAGATGTTTTTTTGAGAAAATTTTGAAAGCAGGGCAGGTGATTTTTTATGATATTTTTTATTAACGAAAATAAAAGGCACAGGATTTAAGGTATGCACAGTTTCATCTTCATCGTGATGAAAATTAATCATTTGTTCGGCATTGCCATGATCTGCAGTAACAATTAGCGTACCGTTTTCTTGCAAAACAGCATCGCATATAAATTTTACTGCTTCATCAGTTGCTTTAATGGCATCGGATACAGCGCCAATATTTCCAGTGTGTCCAACCATATCAACATTAGCAATATTGGCGCATATAAAAGGAAATTTTTTCAAGTTTTTCTTAATGCTTTTGGCTATTTCCATTGCTTTCATTTGTGGCGTTTTTGCAAAATTATCAACACACGGTGAAGCAATAATTAAACGCTCCTCACCTTTATATGCTTCCTCCCTGCCTCCATTGAAAAAATAGGTGATATGGGCATATTTTTCACTTTCGGCAACATGAAACTGCTTAAGATTATGGTTGGATAAAACTTCAGTTATTGAGTTTTTAATTTGTTCAGGGGGAAAAACAATATCAGATGTTAAGCCTTTTTGATATGAAGTCATTGTAGCAAATTTCGCATGGGGTTTATGAAAACACCACAAAGGACGGAAGTTTTTATCAATAAAAGCTCGTGAGAGTTCTCTGGCTCTATCGGCCCGGAAATTAAAAAATACAACACCGTCATTATCTTTAATGAGTTGTTCTTGATTTGTTTTATTATTATTTTCTGTAGCTAAAACAACGGGAGGGATACTATCATCGGAAAAACCTTTTTTATAAGCCGCGGTTATTGCCGCCAAAGCAGACTCTGCTTGAGGGGCTTTTCCTTTTGTCATCGCCAAATATGCCCGGGAAATTCTATCCCAATTACCACCTCTATCCATTGCAAAATAGCGCCCTGAAAGAGTAGAAATTTTTCCAATACCTATTTTTTTGATTTGGTGCATCAGTCGTGTTAAATAAATTGTAGCAGATGTTGGCGGAATATCTATGCCGTCTAAAATACCATGAATATAAACGCGGAAAACGCCTTGTTTTTTAGCCATTTTAAGTAATGCAAAAAGATGATCAATGTGACTGTGTATTGCGCCATCAGATAGCAAGCCAATAATATGTAACGAAGAATGATTATCTTTTACAAAATCACAAACAGAAGTTAATGTTTTATTCTCAAAAAAAGAATCATTTTTGATTGCTTCATTAATACGGCTAATATCTTGATAAACCAATCTCCCACAACCAATAGAAGAGTGGCCGATTTCCGAACTTGCAATTTTACCTGTCTTGCCTACTATCTTGCTAAAAGCTTGTAAAACAAAGTGTGGATATTCGCGCCAAATTGAGTTAATAAACGGAGGATTAGCCATAGCAATAGCGTTACCACCCCACGAAGGTGATAAACCCCAGCCGTCTAATATCAGCAAGACGATCGGATTAAAGATGTTAGACGATGCTTTTTTCAATTTTTGCCCCTTTTTATTATTTATACCAAGCTTTTTCCTGTCATTTCTCTGTGAATTTTTAATCCCATTATTGACAAAATGGTCGGTGCTATGTCGGCAAGTTTCCCAGAATTTTTAATTTTATATTTAAGATCAAAAATGATAAAGGGTACAGGATTTTCTGTATGCTCTGGGTTTGTTTCGCCGGTTTTAGAATTGACCATTTGTTCTGCATTACCATGATCACCCGTAACAACAACAGTATAGCCCAAAACATTTAGTTTTTCTACTGCTTTACGCAACTGTTTATTGACCTCTTCTACGGCTGTAATTGTAGATTTTAAGTTACAACAGTGCCCAACCATATCAACATTGGCAAAATTTGCAACGACAAATTGATATTTTTTTTGTTTTATTTTATCAATCATTTTTTCAGTAATTTCCGAGGCTGACATTTGAGGAAAATCAGCAAAACTTTTTACCTTTTTTGATGGTATCATTAATCTATCTTCTTTCAAAAAAGGTTTTTCTATGCCACCATTAAAAAAATAAGTTACATGGGCATATTTTTCTGTTTCAGCAATATGAAATTGAGTCAGCCCATTTTCTGATAAAACTTTTGCAAGGGGCATATTCACTTTTTCCGGCGAAAAAGCAAAAGGGACTTTTGACAAATATTCACCGTAAAAAGTAAAAGTAGCTAAAAACAAATTCTTATGCTTTTTATCTTGATAAAAAGCCGATGCTAATTGACGCGACCGATCGCCGCGCACATTAAAAAAAATAACCGCATCATCGTTTTCTATTGGTTTCGGGAAAATAACAGTTGGGTTAATATACTCGTCAGTCTCTCCCCGCTGATAAGCTTTAGAAATGGCACTGCGCACATTGCTTTCCTTCATGCCTTTTGCTATTGACATCACTTCGTAAGCCCTGTTTGTTCTTTCAAAATGTCTGTCTCTATCCATAGCAAAGAAACGGCCGGATATAGTAGAAATTTTACCGAAATTAAGACTTTTCAGTTTATTTGTCAGTTTTTCCATATAACTTAAAGCTTTTTGCGGCTCAGTGTCTCTTCCATCACAAATGGCATGGATAAAAACATTTTTTACTTTTTCTTTTTTACACAAATCAAGCAAAGCAAAAAGCTGATCAATGTGTGAATGAATGCCGCCGTCTGAAACCAAACCAATTAAATGAAGGTTGCTTTGATTTTTTTTGACCCGGCTTAACGCATGAAGCAAAACTTTATTTTGATAAAAAGAGCCATTTTTAATAAGATCAAAAATATGTTTGACGTTTTGATAAACAACTTTTCCCGCACCAATATTAAGATGGCCGGATTCAGAGTTGCCCGGTTCACCTGGATTTAGACCAACATATTCACCGGCGGCTTGCAAAGAAGTATTGGGAAATTTTATTAAACTTTCATCATAAAATGGGGTTTTGGCTAAAAAAATTGCATTTCCCGCCCATGGTAAACCAATGCCCCATCCATCTAAAATTAAAAGGGCTACTTTTTGCATATCTTATATTTTATTAATTTCTTCCTCTATCTCAAGCAAACGATTGTACTTTACCACCCTTTCTCCTCGTTCTGGAGCGCCCGCTTTAATATAATCTGCACCTATAGCAAAAGCCAAATCAGAAATGAAAGAATCTGTTGTTTCTCCCGAACGATGCGAAACGACAATTTTATATCCTGCTTTTTTGGCAATTTTAACTGTTTCAAGTGTTTCTGACAATGTACCAATTTGATTGGGTTTAATAATTACAGTATTGGCAACTTTCTTTTCAATTCCTTTTTTTAGCAACATTGAATTAGTTGTAAAAACATCATCACCAACCAACATAACATCTTTGCCACAAATTTCTGTCATTTTCTGCCAACCAGCCCAATCGTCTTCACTCATTGGATCTTCTAATAAATGAATAGGATAAAGTTTCATTAAATTACGGTAATATTCAATCAAACTATTGCTGTCAAATGATTTCTTTTCATTAATAAAAATATATTTTGGTTTTTTCCAAAAATGGTTTGAAGCCAAATCAAGGCCGATAAAAATATCCCGCTCGGGAATATAACTGGCTTTTTGAATTGCTTCAAGAACGATTTTAATGCCATCCTCGTTTGAAGGAAGGCTGGGGCCATAACCTCCTTCGTCCCCTAAAGTTAGAGGATAGGCTTTTTCCTGCAAAACATTCGTCAATGATTGAAATATTTCTACAGCAATTCTAATTTGCTCATTAAATGGCCGCGTTTCGGGAATAATACAATATTCTTGAAAATCTAAGTTGTTTTTGGCGTGCTGCGCTCCATTTAGCATTACCAAAAACGGTGTTGGAATTTTATCATCTTTTTTTCGCGTCCTAAATCCTGCAACTTGTGAAATATATTGATAAAGCGGCATTTTTGAAGATTGTGCCGCAGCTTTACAAACAGCAAGCGATATACTCAAAATGGCATTTGCTCCTAAATTGCTTTTGTTTGGTGTACCGTCAATTTCGTTCATTAACTTATCAATTTCTTCTTGACGCGCCTCTTTATCTTTTAATGCGTCAAAAATTACTCCGTTGACATTTTTGACTGCTTTAGTTACGCCTTTGCCGTGATACCTTTTTTCATCACCGTCGCGAAGTTCTAACGCTTCACTTGTGCCTTTTGACGTTCCTGCTGGCACAGAAGCGCGACCTGACGTTCCATCAGACAAAAAAACATCTACCTCAAGTGTAGGGTTTCCCTTTGAATCTAAAATTTCCCGTGCATGAATTTTTTTTACTTCTGCCATTTTGCCTCCTCAAGGCGTTTTTTAAGAAATTTAATATTTTCAATTGGACTCGGATCAACTTTATTTAATATTGATAAATAATAACTGGTAAAATCAAGTAAATAAACAAAAGAAAGCATTTCCGATAAAATTGATTTAGGCAAATCCATTTGAATCTCATCAAAAGCAATATTGCTTCGCTTGAATATTTCTGAAATTGCTTTACGCCTAACAATAACTCTTTGGTGGTCATACTTTGACGATAACATTAAAATAAATAAATTTTGATGAATATTTTCAGGAAAATCCAAACCAATAATAAAATTATGACAGGCCTCTGGAAGAACTTCCCAAAATGCCATTGTTTTAGCATTTTCATTTAATTGAGTTTTGAATCTCTGCGCTACTGTGGACAAATATCCTGAAGCCATAGTAACAATGATTTTTTCGTGTAGGTTTATAGCAAGTTGTTTTGCTTGATTTTCTGATGTTACAACCTCTGGATTAATTTTCTTTTGAATTTCTTTAAGCGTTGAAACAGTTTCTTTCCATTCGTTTTCTTTAATATCTATTAAAGCCAGTTTATTTAATATTCCTAAAATTCCGCCAAACGAATAACCCAGTGCCTGACGCGGTTCAGACGGATAATTATATAAATAAATTGGGAATTTATATTGACGAGCCATATCAGCAATTTCTCCGCCCGTAGAAATTGCAACAAGCTTAGCTCTTTTTTGTATTGCTTGCCTAATTGTTTCCAAGGTTTCTTCGGTGTTTCCTGAATAACTGTTGCCAATTACCAAAGAATTTCTATCAATAGAGCCGGGAAGATTATAATCTCTACAAACAATCACCGGGATAGAACTTTTTCTTTCAATTAAACATTTTGTTAAATCAGCTGCGATTGCCGAACCGCCAATTCCCAACATAACAATCTTATCAACTTTGGTAAAATAAGAAGGTAAAACAACTTTTTGAACCTCGTTATGAGCGTTTTCAAACTGCATAGGCAATTCTTCTACTTGTTTTAATAAATTTTCTTTATCAACACTTTGATAATCTTTTAGATTGTCTAACACACTCATAATAAACCTCAATTTCAGTATATTTCTCTTTTATTGTTTTGTCAAAAAAGGTAAAATTGAGTAAGAAAGGATTTTTATGACTGATTCTTTTTTCCACACCCAAAAAGAGCATAAAAATTGGTATGAGCCAAATGTTATGGGAAAACAACGGGGTAAGCCAAGATATGATTTGAAAGAAATTAAAAAAACTGCCTATAAAGGTATACGAAAAAAATAATTAAACTTAAAGATGGTAAAAATCAATCCTAAAAAACCAAGCCCAAACGTGATCAAAAAAGCCGCTTCTATTCTTAAAAAAGGCAGCATTATTATTTATCCCACTGATACTTGTTATGGTCTGGGAGGCGAGTGGCAAAACAAAAAAGTTATTGAAAAAATCTCTACTATTAAGCAAAGAAAACCCGGCAAAAATTATTCTGTAATTGTCAAAGATATTAAAACAATTTGCTCTATTTGCAATGTTGATAAGTTTCAGAAAAATTATCTTAAAAAACATTTACCCGGACCATATACTTTCATCTTAAAACTAAAAAATCTAAACGAAACACTCGGCGTGCGAATTCCAAAAAATGTATTTACCCAAAAACTCGCAAATGAATTTCAAAAACCATATTACACAACATCTGCTAATATTTCGGGGCAAAAAGAATGCTATGATATTGACAAAATTAGAATAAAACCCGACTTAATCATAGACGCCGGCAAACTACCCAAAAATCCGCCTTCAAAAGTCATTGATTTAACAAAAAAACCATTCAAGGTTTTACGAAACTAAAAAATCATTGATCCCACTCCGCTTGCCGCTCTCGTGGTCTACGTCCACGCATCGCGGTGTCGCTACGTTAGGGGTCTACGCCCCGCCGAATCGGCGGAGGCTTGACAAAATTCATAAAATTGTTCTAAAATAAAGAGCCAAAGAGCTGCTGGTTTTTTAGCAGCTGGCACACTACAACCAGGAGGTTGCGGAAATGCGAAGAAGAATGTCACTCTACATTCTTATAGTGACAATTGTGTCACTGGCTTTTGGCTGGGTTTTTCTTGGTGTTCATACTGAGAATAATCTATCCGAGGCATCGACAAAACTGTCGGCAAAAACACCGACAAAACCTGATCCACTGGTCCAATGGCAGATTTATGTCATGTTTGACAGGTCTGCTATTACAGAAGTCAGCGATCCATCTGGTAGGATTCTGGCAAGTCCCAAGTCGCCAACTGAGAACATTATGTTCGACTGCGGCGACACGGGTCAAGTCGTACGGGTGGTGATTATCAATTTCGCCACCATGAAGCAATCGAAGTTTGAGAAGCTCTTCGGGGGTTACATCGTCAAAATCACCGGAAAGCACTCAGAAGACGATGTAGTTGTTCTTCTAACGGATCAGTTATCGGGAAAGCAGATCCGTGACGATCGACGACTAGAGCTGAAGAAAACTTCAAATCGCACAAAAACCGGCTTAATCAAGGTTTTCTTCAGAGACGGCAAATTCACAATTATCGGCGGCAGGACCGAAAAAGGAGGCAAACGATGAAACGGATATGCCTCCTTATTTTGACTTTACTGCCCAAGATAGGCCTCGGCGACGGGTATGTTGTTGAGTTTCCGCCGCCAAACGGGGCCAGCGTGTCTTTGTATCAACCGGCGTGTGAGCCGTTCATACACTCGTCGGCAACTATCCACGTGGTGGCGCCCTCTCATGGGTTTGCCATCTATGATTCGGCGGAGAGTCAAGGGAAGATTACCATCGGAGATGTCGTCTTCCCATCGGTAGTTGTCTATAACTACTACCGAGACTACCAATTCCCTTATGGGTATAGGGACAACTACAAAAAGGTTCACAATACAGCCGACGTTCCTGTCGGCTTTGCTAACGGCAACACGCCGATAGCCATTGTCAGCAGCGAAGGATACGTCGGCTGCACCGGTGAAGCGGGGGCAATGACTCCGCCAATCGGGCTACCTCA
>Ga0066637_10002777_pt1 | contig 11721 bp, 7 predicted proteins | sample CryGeyCG2014_020_FD_62737 | JGI IMG/M metagenome (GOLD analysis project Ga0066637, IMG submission 62737) | Groundwater microbial communities from aquifer - Crystal Geyser CG08_land_8/20/14_0.20 | ecosystem: Environmental > Aquatic > Deep subsurface > Groundwater | place: USA: Utah: Grand County...
TAATAGTGGTTCACGTGTTAAAACCTTAATTTCTGTTACATCTACGCTGCACGGTTTCACATTCTCTAAATCTATCGTTGACCACTTTCCAGATTTTCTATGTAATCCTAAAGGTAACTTCACCAGATTGCCTAACAGTTTTCCAGTTAAGGTCGTCTGCTTAGGAAACAACTCTACACCTGACAGTCCATTCAGAACTTGTTTACCTAAACTTCGTGCCTGAACCGCCTGAATAGGCTCTGCAAAGAATACCCATACGTGAAAGTTATGCGGAGAACCTGATTCTTCAACTCGCACCGCTGAACTTCCGAACCTTTGAACACATCTTTCTGCGACAACCATGCACGTTTCTTCAGAGTTTTTAACATGCGCACTGTCTATGTCAAAGCACATCCATTTTACGGTGTTATCCGTATTTAATGCGTAAACTCCAAGTGTAACTTTACCGTCAAGGTGCCGCTGAACTTCTGTTTCGGTTAAAACTTCATATCTCGGTACGTAGATGCAATTTTCACCGACCTTTACCTGCACTGCGTAAACGTCTCTGCGATGAACAAACAATTTCATAATTTCACTTGCTTTATTCACCTTTAACCATCTCAACGATTAACCGTTCACCGTCAATGCGCACTTTAACTCTGCACGGTATTATTCTAAACGGGAATGTACTGTCTTTAACAAGGTCTGCTGAAACGTAAATCAGCGCAGCTTTAACGCCTTTCACGTAAGATATGCGCCCAGGCATTTCTTTCATGGTTACTACACTTTTCCATGTTAAACTTCAAGGGCTGCCTTACTTAAACTTTTACGTTTGTTTAATAAATAATGTTTAACGTTAAACGTTTAACAATAATTGTTCAGAAATTTTAGAAAAAAGTGGAAGTTTGGCTTTCCGCTGCATTGGATTTTACCTATCCGCTTGGAGTGTCGAACGCTTTGACAAGTATCGTAGGCGTGAATGTGCCGAATTCTGCACTATTCAAAACTGTAACTTTGAAAAAAGAATAGAGCGCTTGAAACAGGAAGAGGAGGTGAAAGCAAAGAACACTTAGTGTGTGCGTGTGCAGAGAGGCCCTAAGAGAGACTAATAGAGGCTTAAGATGCAAGGATTAAGGACTTGGTTGGCGGAGACTGAGGAACCGTCAGATTCGCAAGCCGCTTCTAACATTGGGACTAATAACGATTGAGCAGAGGTTTGGCGAGAAGCAAGATTTTGATGTGAAATCGTTCGTTGTCCGAGAGAAGTATGTTCTTGTGCGGCAGCCCATTCCGAAACGACCGCCTGACGGCTTAAACCTGCCAAGGCTCATGTGGACAATATGTAAACGTTGGAACGACGAATTTTTAGAGAAGAAACATGATTCTAAAGAAACAGAGAGACTATAAACACCGTGCGAAGACTGCACGCACACACGCACACGAGTTCCAAGGTTGGAAAGAAAGGATTTGGTTCGTCTAAAAACATATCGAGGATTTCTCCACAAATCATAAAAACTGAAGCGATGCATATTCAGAAATGACGAAATGTGAGGAAAAATCTATGAAGAAAGCATGTATTATAACATTGGCTCTGGCGACGTCTCCCGCACAATCCCTCTTTTTTCTGTCTTGTGGTTTGCACTAAAACTTTTATGAAGCCTCTAAAATGTAGCCCGTATTATGGAACTCGAAAAGGCGTGATACTCAAATTCAGTCTGTTCATCGTGTTAATTTGCTAACCTTAGCCAGCAAAAATATTCAACTTTAGTGCGGGGGGGTTAGGTTTAAAACTCGGTTTAAATTCTCGGTTCTTGATATTTTAGGAAAAGTTGCAACGAGAGACCAAAAGTATCAAAAATTGAATATCCACCAGCCCATGGAATAGGTTAAATATTGTTTAAGACATCAGGGTTAAGGCTCGATTCGTTTTCCTTTCGGTAAAAGTCTACTATTTAGGAAAGCTATATTGGTTGTCGCCTTGTCCAGTCTTGCCATACATATGTCGAATGGGTAGACCAGTTATTGTTTAGATTCTGCTTAAGAGCCATGGCGGGTATATCGAATAGCGGGATTTCCCTGTTCTTCTTAGGAGCCAAAACAATGACTGATGCGAACATGGCGAATGTGAAGCCAGCTATATGTAAACCATTAATTGATTCCAACTCATTGCTTCCTGGATTTGATCCACTATATCCTATATAGATGATAGTTATGCGAGTATTGTCGGTTGGGTCTATATCGCTCGATAATGGTGCTTCTGCCCTGATTTCATATCTGCCAGTTGCGTTAGCTGTCCAAGTGAAGGTTAGTGAGGTGTTTTCTCCACTTGCTAGGGTTATGGTTTGTGTTCCGATTAGAGGATCCATTAGGAGAGTGTAGTATGTACTCACATCAAAAGTCTCGGTTTCCGTGCCTTGGTTTTCAGCGGTTACGAGAACCGTCGTTTCCGAAGCTACAAGGTTTATTATGGCGACATCGTATATGGGAGTATAGTAGTAGCCGTCATTTGATGTATGAGTTATGGATTGTTTTTGTGAGTTGACAAGTATTGTGTCATAAAGGTCTAAGACAGATTCTCCAGAAACCTTCACATAGAACTCGACAGTTGCCAATGTTCCATTCCCACTCACTCCTGAAACCTTGCCCAAAAGTGTGCAGTCTAGAAGCATGTGGCCTTCTGTATTATTTATTTTAAACGAGTGGAAGGTGTCGCCACCCTGCTTCAGGAATGGCCCCTCCACAACATTCTTAGCCTCTAAAATTGTAGCGGTCCAATTTAATCTTAACTCCCAACCATAAAGGTCAACAACATTGGAGATGTTTATATTAATTATGAAATTTTGGCTGACTGGTGCCTTGCTTGTCGCTGGAGCCACGAAGATTGTGACTGTTGCAGATGCAACACCTACAGGCACTATGGCTCTATAAACGAGTAACGCGGGTAACAAGAGCACCAATAAAACAGCGAGTGAAACGGTTGCCTTCTTCACTGTTTTCATGTAAGCTTCCTTCAATGTTTATCCCATGTTCCGTCGAATATTTACTTTATTCCCTTTCAAGAAAAAAGGGGAGAAGAGAGAAGTTAGTATTCTTCTCCCAAGTTTGCTGCGAGCGTTGTCAAGTCGTAGATGTCTACGGTGAAGTCAAAGTTCAAGTCGATACTGAAGTCAAAGCCTGGCATAGAGGGATTTCCGGGTGTGGATCCGTAAGCTTGAGCTACCTCTACCAAGTCGTAGATGTCGACGCGGTGATCAATTTGTCCAATTGGTCCAGTTATGTCGCCTATAGGAATCGGCCCCACTGACGTTACATGATAGAACATGACTGTGCCACTGAGCAATTCTATGCCCGTAATCGATATAGTGAAAACCTGCCAGTTACTGGTCACAGACAGTTCTCCTGGTGCATCGTCCACAACTACTTCTATCGTCTTGCTGAAGTTCCCATTAATATATTCAAACGTAAGTTTGTTGACATCCCAGATGCCTGAAATGTAAAAGTCGTAGCCAGTATAGTTCAGTTCCACTACAGACGCGTTGACCAACCTAGCCGCATAGAAAGAGTACGTAAAGGTTATATTTAGTCCTCCGAAGGTCGGCCCTAGACTCAATGGAATCCAGAAAGCATATGCGTTTGCCCATTCTCCAATCTTAGCGTAAGCCCAAGTCATGCCATAAGTTGCTGGTACACCGCCATAGGAATTTATCATTCCATGCATCATAACCCAGGTCTCTGCTGGTTGAGCAAAAGCTGGTTGAGCAAAAGTAGGAATCATTAGTGCCAAAGTCATCGCAAGAACACTTACCCAAATTGCTTTTTTCATTTTCTCTCACTTTCCTTCCAAGTTTATGCAATAAAATACTTTGAAAAAGCCAAATATAAACGTTTTCTAGCCGTTTTTTGGAAATTACCTTTGATTTTTGTCTATTTCTGTTGAATATTGTTGAAAACCGTTTATTTTTTGTTGAATGCCCTAATTTGAGGCCTTACTATCCTTTCTTCAGAGATGAGTTATACCAACTAAAATGCATGTTGAGATAGCTAAAAGTGGCTTGTTCATGGTGCCCAATGTTTTCAGAGTAAACATGTTTCTTCATACTTATTCAATATACATATTTCTTAAATAAACGGGGCAGCATCAATTGAATGAAGAGATATGGCAATGAAACTGTACATAATGCCCTTTCTAGTCCTAATTCTCACAGTTTCCATGTTTGTCAGTACGGTTTGGGGTGCACACCAGCTTGAATACAGCATTGAAATATATGCTGACGGTTCAGCTAGATGGATTATTGAACATAGATTTGCTAAAGGAGAGGATGAGGCATTATTCAGGCAACTATCTGACCCAACGTATTTTAGCGAAACCTTCGTCAAAAACATAAAGTCGCTCTTGAACGCAACCAAGTATAAAACGGGCAGAATGAACATGACTGCCGAGACCTTCATTATGACAGTCAATGTTTTAGGTTCTTACAGCGTCGTGAAATACCAGTTTCTCTGGAGAGACTTCGCCAAGACAGAAGATGCGCTGATTAGAATAGGTGATGTGTTCGAGGTGGAAGGACTGTTTCTCGATGGTGATGGCACAGTGAACGTAATCTACCCTACACGATATGCAATTGAAAGCGTTTCTCCAATGCCAAATGTCGCGTTAGGTCAAACAATCACATGGTATGGAATTAGAGACTTTGCAGTAGGAGAGCCAAAAATTGTGCTTGTAGAGAAAACTCCTTTCAGCTTTATAGATGTCATCAAGGAAAATGCGCTCATAATTGGTGTCTTAATTACACTTGCCAGCGGACTTTCTATCAGTTTCTATTACTTTAAATTGAGAAAAAAAGAAGTGAAAGAGATAGTAGTTGCTGAGGCGCCCGTGCCTCCAAAGGTTCCAAGAATAGACGACGAAGAAAAAGTTGTTAATCTACTTAGAGCCGCGGGTGGAGGCTTATATCAATCGACTATAGCAGACCAATGTGGATTTTCAAGATCAAAAACAAGCAAGCTTCTGGCAATAATGGAAAGTAAGGGAAAAATCCGAAGAGAGGAAAAGGGAAGGGAAAAAGTGGTAACATTAATAAACAAAGTTAACGAATATGAAAAGACAAAACGGAGAAATTCTCATTGAAACTCAGCTCGCGCACAGTCAGAAAAACATTTTTTTGGATAGCGCTGTTGCTGGCGTTCACTTTTGTACAGATGGTTGCAGTTGATGCTGCCTCGGAAGCTACAATAAGAGTTGAGCCCTATGCAAACTTCGCAAATGTAGGTGAATCCTTCACTGTCAACATCACGCTCACAAGTGTTCAAAACCTATACGGAGTAGAAGTTACCCTCTATTGGAACGCGTCTATCCTAAAAATCGTCGACGTGAATGTTCGATTAGGTGTTGAATCTCATCCAGATGGAGTTCTTCACGAAAATGCCCAAGTCTTCAAAAACGAAGCAACACAAGCGGAAGGAAAATACCTTCTCGCAGGCGCCTCAACATCTCCTGCTCCCCCCTTCAGCGGCAACGGAAACATCGCTATAATCACCTTTAACGTCACTAATATTGGATATTCCAGATTAGATTTAGCAACCAAACTTTCTGACTGGCCCCCACCAGATAGAGAGCCCCGGATCTCTTGGCCAATTGCACACAATACAGTTGATGGATTCTTCGGCCGCTATATTGGGGTATCTGCTTATCCTACTGTGGTTGGCATAAACGAAAATGTTACTGTAAGTGGGTTTGTGGTTCCAGCTCAAGCAGACATAGAAGTAACTGTTACATCTCGACGTGAAGGAGAGACAAACTGGAATAACCTTTCCTCCATAAGAACCAACGAGCAAGGAAACTATCAATTCATTTGGCAACCGCAGCAAGCTGGAAAATACGAGATAAAAACTACCGCTCTCATTGGAGACACATTAGAAACAAGCTCTTCAGTTTTCGTCACCGTGAAAGCGCCAGAGTATATTTGGCAATATGTTACCATTGCAGTAGCAGTCATCCTAGTAGCGACTGTAATAACGATATTAATTTACCGTAAAAGAAGACGAAAAACCCCAAGAACGGGGAAAAGAGCCTTAAAGTTAGCTTCATTATGGATGGTGCGGCTGCCGGGATTTGAACCCGAGTTGTCGCCTCACTCCGAAAAACGTTTCATGGGAAGCCGATGTCTTAACCAGAGTGGACTACAACCGCAAGTCAACAATATCTATGCAAGCAGACTAATCCCTATTTGAATACTTTAACTTTTCAAGTTTAAAGAGTAGGCTAAAAGATAAGACAAAATTGAGTTATGACATGTAATGTGAAATAGAAAAAATAATAGCCAAAAAGAAACTGCTCACAGCCAAAGACTAAAGAACATCCGCACAAGCTTTCGCGACATATCATGTTGGTGAGAATTCTCGATCTCTCGGGTGAATAGCGAAAATGCTAGTAAAATCTAACTGTTTTGATAGCAATATTGCTAGTTCTTACTCGTGAAATGATAGTAAGCGAAAAATGTTTGAAGCGAGGGTTCGAATCTCTCCCGTGCTACCAAACTTTAGAGTGTAATTTATACTAATTTGCCGAGGGTTTCGCTTATTTCCCCTCTTTTTCTCTCTTGTTTTCTGTTTTCAGGTGATTTCTTTTGGATAATTGTAAAGCGTGTTTGAAGTTTAGGACTTATGAGGAGTTTTGGCGTTTCTGGTTATGTGGATGTCGAGTTAGGGTTGGTTGTGCAGCCAGCAGTGAGTACAGAAAGAGGCTTAGGTTCGCCTTAACTGGGGTAGTCCCCCGAGACCCCAGAGGTGGTTATAGCTGATCTCATAAAGGCTGCAGAATTGGGCCTTATACGCCCAGAGGAGTTCCGCAAAAACGCTGTAAAATTCGGATGGGAGCGGTGGCAAGAAACTGAAGGGGGGTGAAATAGTGGGATTCCGATTCAAACCAAAGTTGGCTGCTGTCCTCGCTGTTCTTAATGGCGTCTCAGTGGGCTTAGTCTACATCGTCAGCCAAGGAAACATAACCGTGACCATCGTATGGTTCGCCATAACGACAGGCGTTACAGCAGGACCAAGCTACTACAAAGAAAAAAAGTAGTTGCTTCTTGATTTGTTAAGCTTTGATAAAGCCTTTGCCTTTCTTGAGTTTTAGGGTAAAGCTATGTTTCCCTGCTTTGGTGTACTCTCTGAAGTCTGTGCCGCAGTCGCATGAAAAGGCTTGAACTGCAAATTGTCCATAAGTCCATGTTTTCTTTGGTTTGGCGAGCTCTTTCTTGCAGTTTGGGCATCTGACCATTAATGTTCCCTTTTCTTAGTTACTCTGTATGCTTAATAAGAGATTTGCTAAGTTTACTCAACGCGTTGTTTTACTTTCAGATAAACGCTCAATCCTTTGTCTAAAAAGCTCTCCCGCACTATGGCAAATCTCCTCCATTTCGGTTTTTGTCAGTCCAAGGATTTTGCAAAATACAATTTCATCGAGTTTCTTTCTTTGAGGCAGAGTTATTTCTTGAAAAATAGGTTTAACTTCTTGAGTTTCAATTGCTTCTAAAGTGCTATCGAGCTCAGCAATGAGTGTTGGAAACTTCTTTTCAATTATTGTTGGATTTATGCAGGGAATTTTCCTAAGCTCATATATTTTTATTTCATTAGAGATCGTCTTGTCCCTATTTTCGATATACCTGCCACTGAACTCATAGAACAATGCTGCAAAGGTCGAATTGAGTAGAGTTGCCAAGATGTTTGAGTATTTTTCTTGAAATGGTCTTATTTCATCTAAGCAGTCTGTTGCGTAGAATTTTTTCTTGTTGTGAAAAACAATATGTCTCCCCCAAAAAATGCTTGGAGATAAAATAGCACTTTTCGGTCTATCGTCAATCGAATACCAAGGAGTTCTTGATGCACATGTTGGTCTTTCGTGATACCCGTTGTACGATTTGTTCCTCCACGTATGCTCTCTTGTCTCTCCGTATTCAATGTATTCCAATACTTTCTTCTTTTCGTGTCTAAGCTTATTTTTGGTTTCCCTTAAAGTCAAAAGATAGCCATCTGGCTTAAGATTAGCGATGCTTCTATGTGGCTTAATCTTGTTCAAGACTGGGCTTAGATACTCCTTCTCGATCCAAAATCTATCCTTCTTGGTGCCTTTGTCCACCAAGACTATGTACGGATTTTCTTCCCTAATTCTAAAGAATCGGTTTGGAAGGCAGAAAAACTCATTTGCTCCTGTCTTTATAGCGTACTTGACATCAGCTATCTTCTCAAGAGGCACAACAAAGTTTTTTGATTGTTCAAGCAACCTAAAGAACACGGATGGTGCGACCAAATATTTTCCCCATTTGGTATCCTTCTTCAAAGTTTTCTGGTCGACCATGACTATTTTGAACCGATCGTTTTCATGGACTCTTATCTTCCTTCTAAAAAAATCAACTTCTTTGAACTCAAAAAGGTTCTCAGCATTCTCTATCTCATTGACGAATGAATCTATTTCTTTCCACCGATAGATTTCTCGAACCATATCACGTTCTTCCATGATAGGCGGAACAAACTTTGAGAGCGGTGATTTCAATTGAACAAACTTAACCATGTTTTGATCTCTTTCTCGTTTTGAGTTGCAGATTTCGAGAACTGTTATACAAGGCAACATCTGAGCTTCATGAAACCATCTTTCCTCTCTAGACTCAACAACCGCAACAATTTTGCAATGATTTAAGAAGAAGTTCTTTAGGGCTTCACCGTAGCTAACATCTAACCAAGACCGCAAGGTAACAAATCCAAGTCTGCCTCTCACATCTAAGAACTTCAAACCATGAACAAAGAAGTATGCATAAATGCTTGCCCTGAGCGAAAGGTCAATTTTCGGGAAATCTTTCTGAATTGTAGCAAGAAGCGTTTCTTTCTTATAATCTCTTCCAAATAATTCTTCGAGCATTTCCTCTTGCCGAGTATATGGCGGATTTCCTATGACCGCAGTCATAAGTGGAAGTTGTTTCTCGATTATGGTTTCGTCAAGCCCTTTAACTGCAACTGTCGCTTCTTGTTCAGGCACACCATAAGCATGTAAAGTGCTTTGGACGCCTATCTTTACTTGAGTTCTTGGAAACACTTCAAAGAAGTCTCTGTAGATTATGTTAGGGTAATTTTCTCTAACAGATAAGTCTTGAATAGCCATGTTTATTGTGCTGAGATGTGCGGGAAATTTTGCTATATCAATCCCCCAAAGTTGTTCAAGCAACTGAACATGGGATTTCTTTCCTTCAAGATACTTCAATCTGTAATACGATTCAATTAGGAAAGTTCCAGAGCCACACCCAGGATCCATAATCACTGCGTTTGGATCTTTGACACAGAATCCGATTATCATATCTACTACATCTGAACGAGTAAAATATTGACCAAGGGTGTGTCGTTCTTCTTTAGGAATTAGCTTCTCAAACACTTTGCCTATTATGTCATAGCCCAGTACTGAGTAGTCAAGTGATTGTAAATATTGGATAATCTTCAACAGTTCATTAATGGTGTTGGTTGGTGTCGGGATCTTGTCAACGAAGTTTGTCTGAAAGACAGTTTGATAGTTCCTTGATTCTCTTATCGCAATGTTGAAATACGTTTGCAGGAGGGTATAGAAGTTGTCTGATGTTAACCCCTTCGGGAGAACAACGTTTGAAAGACTGGGATACCTTTCCCTAAGAACATTGTAGAACAATATTTTATTCACAAATATGTAGGTGTATTGTTTTGCTAAAGTAATGCAATAACTCTCAAGTTTCTTCTTGTCACCTCTTGGGTCTTCCCAACCATTATCCGCTAGCCACACCTCAAAATTTTTTCTAAATTCGACATCTTTCACGTAACTATCTACAAGACCATTAACTAAGTCAGTGGTATTTACTGTTCCTCTGATGTAGTTATGAAGAACCTCCGCTATACTTTCATCAACTCGCTTCGGGGGTTCGCCTTGCAAGAATCTTGTATACCATTTCAGAAACTTGCGGAAACTGTCCTTTATTTCATCTGTCTTTCTTAGGTATTCATCAAGTTGGGTCAGATATGTGACCGCAAACTGGTCAACCCGCCTTAGCGTCACCGCGTCCCACAAAACGAGAAAGTTGACATTGTGGGTCGCAAAATGCCTCAAAAACGGCTTATATTTCTCCGCATACTCAGTTGCTTGTTCAAGCACTTTGGGGTCATAAGGAGCATCAGTTTCTTCTGGTCGTTTGACTTCGATAATAAAAACGCAGTTGTCGCTTTCATCAAAAATCAGTATGTCGGCACGTTTTCTTTCCTTAATCATTTCAACCTTTACGGATTTGAACGGAAGATTCTCTTCTCGTATGATTTGACCTATCAATTCCTTCAAATCGCTCGCATATGTCTGTTCTGTTGGCTGTCCCTTGGCTGTCATTTTATCCCACTAAAGATGACCAATTCTATTTGCTCATCTACGAGTTAAGACATTTGGTGTTTCGAGACGTCGGATGGCTTCAAACATCTCAAGGAGTCTTAAAGATGAAGCATTATCTGTAATTGGAAGAGAATAGAGGATTCTTCCATGCAAGTTTTTTAGTGAGTGCGCCAAGATTCTACTTGGAGATGGCTGAAGAGAACTCGGCAATCCAATTTCGTTGTTCGGGAGATATCCCCGTCTACTAGACTAGGCGTATTTTCAGAAAAGAGTCAATTTTTATGCCCTGAAGAGGCATATCTCAGTAATTCAGACCAATTTTTTAAATAGACCTGAGCCTACGTCTTTTATGTCGCAAAGCGACACGCAAAGGCCAAAACGAAAGCAGCGCCACAAACGCAAACGTAACTTAAGCCTGAGCCAGTGCGGGTTTAAGCGAAATAAACGAAGAGGCGTTAAACCAAAGCCGACAAACGTTTCGCCCATCTCCCCTCGTCCGCACGGGCTAGGGTAAAGGTCAAGCGAAACACCCGAGGCAGCAGCCGATTAAACCTCAACCCCAAGGCGCAGACCGCGTTTAGACGTTTAATCGATCGGACGCGTGACGTCAAGGTTGCAGGCGATCGGGCGGCGTATAGGACGGTTAAAGGCGACTAATCGTTAAGGTTGCATAAGCTGAGCGAATAGGCAGCAACTCAAAGGCGTGCAAAGTAGGTTAAGTGGCAAACCGAAATGCAAAGTTTCCAATTTAATCTGGACCCGAAAGGTCTAGCCTTTTTCTCATTGCTTGTCGGCATAAGCCGATAAGCGGGTTAAAAGGAGGTTGATAAAATGAATGAAAGCTTAACCCAAAAAGAAGGTAAGGCGCACAACGAGGGTACGGCAAAGGCAAATAGAAAAATAAGATTACCTGAGAAAACTCGTGAAGCCCTCGAGAAAAAAGCGAAAGCGGAAGGAAAAAGTGCTAACCAAAAAGCTGCAGAGATCATTGAAGCTAAAGCCAAAGAGTCTCCGTTTCCAGCAGATGCTAAAATCAACGACTACGGCTTTCTGCACTTCAAAAATGGATGGCTTGAAAACTTGGGCTGTGCAAAAGGCATGGCGCTTAAAGTTGACAAAAACCCAGACGGCAGCGTGACATGGAGGAAAGCGTAGTACGGCGTAAACCTTTATACGTAGGCATTGAAAATAGTAATGTTCGCGGCTGTTTGAACCTTCACCTTTAAGTGAAGTCTAATATGTAAAATAGCCGTGATAGTCCACACCAAGTCCTGAAAATCTTAAGGGAAATGCAAAATGTCGGTTTGGCACGGTGACCTGAGAAAGAGAAAGCGTTCCGGAGGCAAAATAAGAGC
>Ga0066637_10002778_pt1 | contig 11719 bp, 11 predicted proteins | sample CryGeyCG2014_020_FD_62737 | JGI IMG/M metagenome (GOLD analysis project Ga0066637, IMG submission 62737) | Groundwater microbial communities from aquifer - Crystal Geyser CG08_land_8/20/14_0.20 | ecosystem: Environmental > Aquatic > Deep subsurface > Groundwater | place: USA: Utah: Grand County...
AGTCCTCACCCTCATTCTTATCCCTAAATTGGGCAGTGTAGGATTCGAACCTACGACCTCCTCGGTGTAAGCGAGGCATTCTAACCAGCTGAACTAACTGCCCTTAATAACTAACAAAACATCCCGCCTTTGGCGGGACTACAACTTACAACTAACAACTTAATGATAACTTATAAAGACAAACCAATCAATCTTTAGCCCTAGCCTCGCCGGATTTAAAAAGGGCGTATTTGGTACAAATTGGACCAATCAAGCCGTCGGAAAAAACTATGGAGATAAGGACAATGTTAATGATCATGGTCCGATACTCAAAATAGCCCGAGGCCTGGCCGATTAAAAGCGAAAGACCAATCGCCACCCCAGCTTGAGGGATCAAGGTCAAACCCAAATATTTTTTGACCGTGACCGAGGCATTGGCCATGATAGCACCCAAGTAAGCCCCGGTAATCTTGCCAAAAATGCGGGCTACCACAAACAAGCTGCTCCAAATCAGCATTAGTGAACCACCGGTAATAAATAAATTAAAGTTAAGATGGGTCCCGGCCAGGACAAAAAAGATGCAATAGATTGGCGGCGTGAGGCGTTCTAAATTGACCAGCAGCTCTTCAGTTTTGGCATAAAGGTTGATCAACGTTAGCCCCAAAAACATGTTCGTCAAAAGCGCGGAAACATTAGAAACCGAAGCGATCCCAATCCCTAAAAGGAGCATTCCCAGGACAATGACAAAACTGTCGCTGATCTCTTTGGTCGTCTTAAGAAGCAAGGTCGTCAGCCCACCCAGAACAATCCCAATAACCGTGGCTGCCAAAATTTCCAGCATAGAGGTAGAGAGCGACGCCAAGGCAGTTGAGCCAAAATTCGACATGTGCTCGACATTAAGAGTCAAGACCAGGCCAAACAAAACAATCGCTACAGCATCGTCAAGGGCCACGACCGCCAAGATCGTTTCTGTCAGCGGCCCGCTAGCGCGGTACTCACGAATAATGGCAATGGTGCCGGCTGGAGCCGTGGCTGCCGAGATCGCGGCCAGCGGCAAAATAATAATCAGCGGCGCTTTAAAGAACAAAAGTAAAAAGAAAACCACGACAAAAGCGCCAAGCGACTCAAGCAGGGTAATCAAAATCAGCCCAAGGCCTAAGCGTTTGATCAATTGGAAGTTAAGGCCTGCCCCAATGATCAGGGCAATGATTCCCAGCGCAAATTGCGGGAAAAAATCAAATGAAACTAAGGCTTTTTCACTAAGTAGCCGCAGCAAATTGGGGCCAAAGATAATCCCAGCAAAAATATAGCCTGGGACACGCGGCAGGCCAAGCTTGTTAGCCAAGCGGCCAAAGAAAAAACCCAAGAGCAGAATTGAGGCTGCGGCAAAAAAGACATTTTGCTCCAGCAGAGAGAAAGAGAATTCCATTAAAGCGAGCCTTCTTCCAGTAAGATGCTAGAAATAGTGGAACGGTCAGCAATACCAACCAAACGTTTATGACGAGTGACAGGTACGCGTTGCAGGTCTTTTTGCAGCATGATCTCCGCCACATCAGCCAGGGTAGCTTCTTCAGAAACAGTGTGGACCTCTTTGCTCATGTAATCCTTGACCAAGGCCTGGCCAACAAGGCTTAATTTTTTGACCAACTGCGAAAGGTTATGAAAGCCAATCATATCCGGATTTTCCAGCCGCAGCTTCTCTGGAAAAATTGAAGTCACAATGTCTTTTTCAGAGATAAATCCGATAACAATATTTTCCTTGTTAACGACCGGCACCCCTGATAAGGCGTGGAGCGATAAGAGCTCGGCCACCTCCCTAAGCGGGGCCTCTTCGGTCACTGAGGTTAAATCACGGGTCATAAAATCTTTGGCAATTTTCATCTTAAGCCACCTTCCTTACCTTGGCCATGAGGCCAAATTCTTCAATTTCAGCCTTTGAATTCGGGTAATTCCGGACATTCTTGGCAGCCGAGCGGCCGGCACCAAGTCCATATTTTAAGGCTTGGCCCAGATCCGTGGTCTTTAAATAGTTAGCAATAAATCCGGCCAGCACCGCGTCGCGGATCCCGATCATCACGCTTTCAGGCTCAAGCTCCAGCTCGCCGTGCCACACCTCTGTGCTAGAAGCCACGGTATAACCTAGGTTGCCATGCTTTAACAGGACAAGTTCTGCCCCACGTTTGACCAATTCTTTGGCTATCTGGCGGCGAGAACTTTCCTGGAAGATATCCTGGCCAAACATGGTTTTGCTCTCGCGCAAGTCCGGCTTAACAATAAAAGCTTTAGCGTGGCCTAAACATTCAAGCAATATCTCTTCCGCTAAATTTAAGACGACCTTAACCCTCTGCTTATTGGCTAGGCTGACTAATTCTTTAAGCAAGCCGCAAGTCACCCCATTAGGGAGACTGCCGCCGATCTCAACTAATTCTGCACCAAAGAGGAGCCGCTCAAAGTTGGCTTTAAAGCTATTGATATAACGGGCCTCAACCTCAATCCCCTTTTCCACGATCAGGCTCTGGCGGTTCTTTCCCTTTTCAATCACAAAAAAATCAGTGCGGATCTCCTGGTTAACATAGGTAAAATTAGTCGTCACCCCAATTTTGCGCAGCGCCGGCTCAAACATCCGGCTCCCTTGGGCCCCTAAAAAGCCAGAGGCAACCACCTCTTGGCCCATAATAGCCAGGGAGGAGGCCACATTGACCCCTTTTCCGCCTGGCATCCGGATGGTCTTGGGCGAACGATTAAAAGTCCCCAGCTTCAGTTCAGGCAGGAAAAGGATGTGGTCAAAAGCCGGGTTGAGGGTAACAGTTACAATGCTCTTAGTCTGGGCCAAAGCCTCTTTTTTTTGTTTGAACATGATTTTCTCCTGTTTCGGCTGTTTAGAATTGGGCGATACTGGGATCGAACCAGTGACCTCCTGCGTGTGAAGCAGGCGCTCTAACCAGCTGAGCTAACCGCCCTTTTTTTAATCTTAACACGGCTTGACTAGACGGGCAAGATGAGAGGCGATATAATAAACAAAGACAAAATTTACCAGGGCCCATAGCTCAAGGGTGGAGCAATCGACTCATAATCGACAGGTTCTAGGTTCGAATCCTAGTGGGCCCAATTTAAATTTGCTATTATAAATAATATCTCGGGTCATGCCATCGGTTATATAAGAACCACCCAGACCTCACAGAAAAAAATGTCAAATGACAAATGTCAAATTAATGAATTATATCCCATTGATATTTTCGCCGCGCTCTATAACGGCAAAGGCAGCTTTCTACTAGAGAGCCCAACCGGCCAAGGGAAGCTCGAGCGATATTCTTTTATCGGCCTCAACCCCATTAAAACAATTACCTCTTTTGCTGAATTAGAAACAACCGATCTCAAGCATGGCGCCTTTGGTTTTCTCTCCTACGATTTTGCTTGGGAGCTTGAAAAGCTGCCAAACCTAGCCAAGGATGATCTGCTGCTGCCAAGGGTTTATTTTGTTATTCCAGAAACGCTCATTGTCTTTGACCATGTAAAGCAGGATTTCACGATTCACGGAAAACAAATTTCACTACCCCCATCCCCTTTTTCCCCTTCCCCCTTATTAAGGGGGAAGGGGATAAGGGATAGGGGTTTGCCAAAATCCAACCTTAATAAACAAAAATTTGAGCAGATCGTCAAAAAAGCCAAAAACCACATAGCAAAGGGCGATATCTATCAAGCCAACCTCTCTCAACGCTTTGAAGCCCCAATCAGCGACCAATCATTTGAAATTTACAAGCGCCTAAAAAAAATCAACCCCTCCCCTTTTGCCGCCTATTTTGACTGCGGTGATTTTCAAATCTGCAGCTCTTCGCCAGAACGGTTAATCAAATTAGAAAACGGGCTTGCCGAAAGCCGCCCTATTGCTGGAACACGCCCGATCACGGCCAAAGAAGAAGAACTCCTGCTTGATCCCAAAGAACGGGCTGAACACATTATGCTAGTTGACTTAGAAAGAAATGATCTAGGCAAGGTTTGCAAATATGGCTCAGTTCACGTTGATGAAACCATGATCATTGAAAAATATTCACATGTTATCCATATAGTTTCCAATGTCAAAGGAAAACTACGACCTGACAAAAGCAAGTTTGACCTTATTCGCGCCATGTTTCCCGGGGGGACCATTACCGGCTGCCCCAAAATCAGGTCCATGGAAATTATTGAAGAGCTCGAACCAGTTAAAAGAGGGATTTACACCGGCTCGATCGGCTACATCATGCCGGATAAAATGGACTTAAATATCGCTATTCGCACCATCGTTATCAAAGATAAAAAAGCCTACCTCCAAGCAGGGGCAGGGATTGTGACAGACTCAAACCCTCAGCGAGAATACCATGAAACCCTGCATAAAGCACAGGCCATGATTGAGGCGATATAATAAATCCGCTTATTTTACCTGAGTCTCTGTCCCCGCAGAAAGATCATAAAGATAAATACCGGTCGTCTCAGTCGATTTGCTGTAAGTAAGCAAGGTGGTATCTGGCGACAGCCGAGGGAACTCGCCAGTAAACGAGGCAATCAGATCACTTCTTACCCTAGAACTAACCACAACTTTCTTGTAAGTTGAGCCCACCACCCCATAGACCTCATCAGTGTTGGTTGAGGAGATTTGCGGCAGGTCAACAGAGCTAGCAGCAGCCAGGTCGGTCCGGCCGCTCCCGTCAGCATAGATCAGCGACAGAATTTTATCAGCCCCAGAGGTACGCACAAAAGCAATCCGGCCGCCATATTTCCAAGCCACAAACTCAAGGTTGGAGTCCGCAACGACTAAAGTATCGTTGTCACCATTAATATCAACCGTGTGAATTTCTGTGCTGGTGCAATAAACAAGTTTAATCCCGTCATTTGACCAATCAAAAGATTTGATGCCAGGTGAAAAAGCTAGTTCCAACTGCTCAAGCCCTGTGTGCGTGCCGGCAGCAATATTGCGCAAGACAACCCGGCGGTAAAGGCCGCTTCTTAAGCTATCCCCATAAGCCACATAATCAGTGGTTGGAGAGCAGGTCATTTCATAAGGCCTGGCACTGGTCGTATCAAACAAAGCCCCAGACTCGCCAGTCCCACTTGGATAAATAGTCATTGTATACTCAGCGTAATTTGAGCTAAGCTGGCCGCCCAAAATATCGCGGTTAACGCTCTCTGTCGCCCCTAAATAAATGAGCTTACCATCACGGGCCCAGCTGGGTGAATAATAGTAATAATGGGTTGAGGTCTGCACCCCACAGCCAGCCAGCACTGCACCAAAAAGCAAAACTAAAAAGCAAAAAACAAAAGCTCTCCCTCTGTAACCTTGATGCCTTGATGCCTTGGCCACTTGACCCCTATCTCTATTTTTCATCGCTTCGTCCTCCTTATGCATATAACTGCGGCGGCTCATCTGGGCCAGGTAAATAAATCGGGACAGTTTCGCCGCTCTTTTTAGCCTTGACCTTTTGCAGTAGCGGCTGGGACAGGGCAATAGCTAAAACCTCGGTTGCTTCTTTGACAAAATTAATGGTTAACCCAGGCGGCAGCTCATTTTTTATTTCCTCATAATCTTTTTTGTTGTCCAAAGGAATAATAGCTTCAGTAATTCCCGCCCGTTTGGCTGCTAATAATTTTTCTTTGAGCCCGCCAATTGGCAAGACCTTGCCGTGCAGGGTAATCTCGCCAGTCATTGCCACCTCTCTACGAACAGGAACCTTGGTTAAAACCGAGGCTAAAGCTGTGGCCATGGTGACACCGGCAGAGGGCCCGTCTTTTGGCACCGCACCTTCAGGAATGTGAATGTGAATATCAAGTTTTTGGTAGAAATCCTTGGCCAAGGCTAATTGCGGGGCCAGGCAGCGGACAAAGCTTAGCGCGGCCTTGGCTGACTCCTGCATCACCTCGCCCATTTGTCCGGTCAAGGTCAAATTCCCCTTGCCTGGAAAAACAGTTACTTCTATGGGAATGATCTCACCGCCCATCTCGGTCCAAGCCAAGCCCATGGCTGTGCCAATCTGGTCTTTTTCTTCGGCCAAACCAATCCTGAATTTCGGCGCGCCCAGGTACTCAACCAAATCCCCTTGGCTAATCACTATTTTTTTAGGGGCCTTGCCTCGCACTATCTTGGTCGCGATCTTGCGCAGGACCTTTGCGATCTCCCGCTCCAGGTTCCTAACCCCAGCTTCGCGAGTATACTCTTGAATAATTAGGAGCAAGGCCTTATCAGCAAACTCAACCTGGCCTTTTTTCAACCCATTGCGCGCCAGCTCCTTAGTCAGCAGATATCCTTTAGTAATGCCCATTTTTTCCTGCTCAGTATAACCAGACATCTCAATAATCTCCATGCGGTCTTGCAAAGGCCTGGGGATCGGCTCGCGGGTATTAGCCGTGGCAATAAAAAAAACATCAGACAGGTCAAACGCCAATTCAAGATAATGGTCGGAAAAATCCTTGTTCATCTCTGGGTCAAGCACCTCCAGCAAAGCTGAGGAAGGGTTCCCGTGAAAATCTGTGCCCAGCTTATCAACCTCATCTAGCAGAAACACTGGGTTGTTGACCTTGACCTTATGGATAGACTGAATAATCCTGCCTGGCAAAGAACCAACATAGGTGCGGCGATGCCCGCGGATTTCAGCCTCATCGCGCACGCCACCCAAAGCCACCCTGGTAAACTGGCGCTTCATGGCATTGGCAATGGACCTGGCCACCGAGGTCTTGCCCACCCCAGGCGGGCCGACCAGGCAAAGGATTGTGCCGCCCAGCTTGCCGGTCAGTTTAAGTACAGCAAAATATTCTAAAATCCGCTCTTTAACTTTTTCCAAACCATAATGTTCAGCATTAAGGATCGCCTCAACTTGTTTAATGTCAATCTTGCTCTGGCTCTTCTTTTTCCAGGGCAGCTCGATCAGCCAATCTAAATAGGTCCTGATGACCGAGGACTCGGCGCTGAGCGGCGGCATTTGACTCAAGCGCTTCAGCTCTTTATTGGCCTTTTCCCGAACCACTGGCGGCAGTTTGGCTTTTTTGATCTTTTGGCGGCATTCCTCAAGCTCTGGCTCATCAAATTCTTCTTCCCCTAGTTCCTCTTTGATCGCCCGCAGTTTTTCCTTAAGGTAATATTCTTTTTGCACCTTCTCAATCTGCTTGCGCACCTTGCCCTGCAAATCTTTTTCAACTGCCAGCACACCAATTTCTTTGTTTAAGATTTCAGACAAATACTTAAGCCGTTTTTCAACATTGATCGCCTCAAGGATCGTCTGTTTTTCCTCCACTTTTAAAGTCAGGTACGAAGCAATCAAATCAGCCAGCCGGCTGGGATTATCAATATTAACAATAGACATCAAAGTCTCGGCCGGGATGCGGCGGTTCAGCTTAACATATTCATCAAACTGCTTTATGACCCTTTTAATCAAGGCCTCTGCCTCAAGTGACACTTCTTCTGGCTCCATGATCCTGGAAAGCGCCACTTGAAAATAAGGCGAGTCAGACAAATACTTTTCAATTCTAACGCGGCAAATGCCCTCAACTAAGATCTTAGTGCTGCCGTCTGGCAGCGCCACGAGCTGGACAATTTCTGCCAGGGTACCAATCTCACAAATATCACGCGGGGTTGGGTCTTCCTCTTCTTCTTTTTTTTGCGTGCCAAATACTAGCAGCTTTTCTTTAGCCAGGGTTTCTTCCAAAGCTTTGATCGAGCGGCTGCGGCCAACAAATAAGGGCACGATCATTTGCGGAAAGACCACCATATTACGCAGGGGAATGAGAGGCAGGGTCTCTTGCCACTTGGCCAGTTTTTCAGCTTTTTTCTTAGGGGCTTTTTTGCCCGAGGCAGACATAAATTATTTACTTTTCTTATTAACCACAGGGACCTTGGTCTGCTTGATTACCTCATCAATTAAACCATATTTCTGGGCTTCATCTGCGCCCATATAAAAATCACGATCAGTATCGTTCTCGATCTTGCTAAGCGGCTGGCCGGTATGGTTAGCCAAGATATTATTTAAGACCTGTTTAATTCTTAATATTTCCTTGGTTTGGATCTCAATATCAGTGGCCTGGCCTTGAGCCCCGCCAAGCGGCTGATGGATCATAATGCGGGAATTGCTTAGGGCAAAGCGTTTGCCCTTTTCGCCGGCTGCCAAGAGCAAGGCACCCATACTGGCTGCCTGGCCAATGCAAATTGTGGAAACAGGGGTTTTAATATACTGCATGGTGTCATAGATCGCCAGACCAGCCGTCACTACGCCCCCTGGAGAATTGATGTACATAGAAATATCTTTGTGCGCGTCTTCAGCCTGTAAGAACAACAACTGGGCAATAATCGTGTTGGCCTCAACATCGTCAATGGGCGTACCAACAAAAATAATTCTTTCTTTTAAGAGACGTGAATAAATATCATAAGCGCGTTCACCTTTTGAGGATTGCTCAACCACCATGGGGATCATCTGGGCTTTTTCAATCATTTTTTCTCCTCCTCTGTTTTAGGCTCAATTTCAGTTATCTTGGCATTTTCCAGCACAAAGTCAAGGGCTTTGCGCCGATACAAATAATCTTCAATATACTCTTGGGCACCTGCTTTTAAGCGGGCTCTCAGCTCTTCAATCGGCTCGCCAGAGCTAGCAGCAATTACTTTGAACTCGGCTTCTATGTCTTCTGGAGTTAACTTTATCTCCTCAACCTTAGCAATCTCACGCAGCACAGTTTTGCCCTTCACCCTTAGCTGGGCTGATTTGCGCAGCTCTTCGCGCATGGTCTTTTCTTCTTTTTTGATCGCTTTGAGATAGTCTTCAAAGCCCAGTCCGCTTTGGGCCAAATTAGCTCGAAATTCATCGATCATAACCTCGATCTCTCGGTCAACCATGCCCTTGGGAATATCAACCTCTGCCCCAGCGGAAACCACGGCCACTAATTTATCTTTCACGTCTGCTTCAGCCCGACCCTGGCGGTCAAGGAGCATCCCCTCATGGACTTCTTTTTTTAGCTCGGCCAAGGTCCCATGGCGACTGACTTTTTTGGCAAACTCATCATCAAGCGGCAGCTCTGCGGTTGTCCCATCTTCCTTTTTCGTGCTAAACCTCTTCTGCAAGTTCCCCAAGACCTTGATCACGTCGTCATCACTCACAGAAACCTTGATTTTTTCCTCTTTTAAGCCCTTATATTTGCCAAGCTTGATCTCTGGATAAACATCAACTTTAACCTTAAAAACAAAGGGCACCCCAGCTTTTTGCTCAACAATCTCTACGTTAGGGTAATCAACTGGCTCAATCTTAGTTTCTTTAATAATCTCTGGATAAAGGTCAGCAATTAAGCTCTGGGCTGCTTCGTTATCAAGATACTCTGGGTTAAGGGCCCGCTCAACCATGTCCTTGGGCGCCTTACCTGGCCGAAAGCCCTGGATCTTAATTTCTTTACCGGCCTTAGCTAAAACCTTTTCTCTGGCTTTGACAAAATCAGCGTGTGGCGACTCGACCTCAATCGTAACAGTGTTTTTTTCGCGATCCTGTGATTTTATTTGCATAGTTATCTTATTATACAATAGATCACTAAAAATTTCGAGGGCCAGGCCCTCCTTGCTTGCTAAACTAATTCCTTAAGGGCTTGCTTGATGATCAGTTCAACGCTAGCGGCATTTTCCAGGTCAACCTTTAAAATAACTTCGCGGGCTTCATGTGGGGAATAACCCAGGGAGATCAAGGCAGAGATCGCATCAGACACCAGGCTTTTTTCCTCTTCAGCCAGGCCAAGGATCAGATCAGACGGCTTAACAGCAAAAGCCTTGGCAACTTTTTCCTTCAGTTCAATCACTAACTTTTGGGCGGTTTTTTTGCCAATGCCTGGCACAGTTGAGATCAAATCAACATCCCCGCTGGCAATGGCCGCGGCTAATTTTTCAATTGGCAGGGCTGACAAAAATGCTAGCGCGGCCTTAGGCCCTACCCCGCTCACCTTGAGCAACAGACCAAAAAAGTTTTTTTCTTCCTTGGTTAAAAAACCATAAAGTGAAATATCATCTTCGCGCACGAGTTGATGAGTAAAAAGTTTGATTGTTTCGCCAACTCTGGGCAGCCGCGCCAGGGTAGAAGTGGCAACTTTAACGTGATAGCCAAGGCCAGCTACCTCAACTACCAAGTAGTTCTTATCAACTAATTCCAAAATTCCCTGCAAGTGAGCAATCATAGGCTTTTTATTTTATAAGAATGATGATGACAAATCGCAATCGCTAAGGCATCGGCAGCATCGTCTGGCTCAGGCAAGATCGCTAGCCCTAAAAGGCTCTTGACCATGTGCTGGACTTGCTGTTTATCAGCCCTGCCATAGCCGGTCAGGGCCATTTTTACCTCTAGCGGTGTGTATTCAGAAATTTTGACCTTGAGCTCGGCCGCGGCCAACAAAACTATGCCGCGGGCCTGGCTAACTGCGTTAACAGTCTTAACGTTTTTGCCAAAGAACAGGCGTTCAATGGCCAGCCATTTGGGCTTATATATTCGTAGGAGAGATTTGATCTCATTGAAGATGATCCGCAAACGATTTTGCGAGCTCTCAGTCTTGGGGGTGCGGATCACACCGTGGTCTACCACTGTTAGCTTATTGCTGCGTTCGATCACTAAGCCAAAACCCGTGGTTGCTGTTCCTGGGTCAATCCCCAAAGTAAGCATGATGAATTAAGCATAGCATGAAGCCCTTGGGATTCAAAGCTTTATCTCCAGGTTAGCTGTAAGGTCTATCAATCTATAAGCGGGTTTTAGCCCAACCTCTTGCTGCAGTTGAAAAATAAAATCAACAAACTCGCTCAAGGCATACTTGGTTTTTAGGTCGTAATTATTCTTGGCTGTTTCACTGCCTGAAAAGGACTTAGTGTACGTGTAATCAAAATCAATCCTAAGCTGGTCGCCAAAACGATAAATCAAGCCTGCCCCTGGCGCCAAGGTGTAGGTAACTTGAGACAGGAGATAATCAGTCAGTCGGCTATAGCTGCCAGCCAGATAAAAAGTCAGTTGACTATTGAAGCGCCAATTAAGCTTAAGTAACGCAGTGTGGTTCTTAGTATCAACCACATTGGACAAGGCCTCGCTGCTGCCCTGGTCGTTTTTTTGATAAGTATAACGCGAGTCCAGGGAAAAACTCTCTGACAAAGAGGTCCGCACAATCAGATCAAACTGCTGGTTTTGTAAGTACCCAGGCTCATAGATCCAAGGTTCCTGCGTGGCTACTAAAGTCTCGCTCGCCGCCTGCTCCAGCAAATAATTAAGTTCAAGGGACATGATCGAGAGCGGCGCCAATTTTAAAGTATAAAGAACCCCGTGGCTGTCTTGGCCACTTTCTTTAACACAATAGTTGGGATAATCATCTTTATCAACATTATAATTTTGCCCGCTTTTATAGACCAGCCCGAACAAACTGCCACTGGCCGGATAAAGATTGGCTTCAATCTGCCGCTGTTCATTATTATAGATCAGCGCGTTATTACGAGCCAAGCGGGTAAAATCTGGTTTAAAAAAGTAACGCAAACGCCACAGCGAATGTGGCCGCCAGTTTAGCGAAAAAGAGCCGGTTTGCTTAGAAACCGCTTCCGCAGTAGTGGGAAAGCTCTCACAGACTTGATTGATCGTATATTTACCTTCAAAATCCAACCCAGCCTGTCATCCCCGTTTTCAAACGATACCAGTTTCATCAACCACAGTAGTACCGCTTAATTAACCTCTTGGTTTAGTTATTAGCAAGCAATTTTTCCGATAAAACAGTATCCTCGCCA
>Ga0066637_10002784_pt1 | contig 11702 bp, 13 predicted proteins | sample CryGeyCG2014_020_FD_62737 | JGI IMG/M metagenome (GOLD analysis project Ga0066637, IMG submission 62737) | Groundwater microbial communities from aquifer - Crystal Geyser CG08_land_8/20/14_0.20 | ecosystem: Environmental > Aquatic > Deep subsurface > Groundwater | place: USA: Utah: Grand County...
CACTATGAAAGTAAATGGTATTGTTGTTGGTGACATAGCTCACGTAGACGATACTACTGCTGCTGGTTTGTTAGCTGCAAAGTTAGCAGAAAAAGCAGTATATAATGTTCCAGGTGTTGACACTACAGCTTGTGCTCTTGAGAAAGTAGCAAAAGAAGGAACAGGAACATATAAGTTCGATACATCAAAATCTAAGAAGATATCTGGTGTACAAGGTACTGTAACTGACGAACTTTTGAATTATAACAATGTTGACGGTTTATTGAACTGGGCAGACAAAAGTTATAAGATAGGAAGTAGTAACTATCAAACTACTATGAGAGAAACACTAGGTTTCCACGCAAGTCCATTTTTTAATACAGATGAGGATGTTGCTAGATTAACTGCTGAAATCGACGGTACAGATTTAAACTACACCGTTACTTTTGCTCAAGGAATAGATTTCAATAAAGGTGGTGGTTGGACTACTGGTGATTGGGTAGATAATGTATCTTCAAGAAAAGTTGAAATACCATTCTTGGGAAAAACATACATGGTCTATAAAGTTAATTCAGACTTTGATGAAATGGAATTGTTTGAAGCTAATGCTGTAAAAACATTTAAGAAAGGCGACAAAGTTGAGGGTCTAAAAGGTAAAGATGGCAAAGATTACTATGTATTAATCGACAATGTAAAATCTAATAATGACGAAGTACAATTGACATTGTATAATGCAGTAACAGGTGTTGCAGTAGCAGATTACACAAAAGACCTAGTTGGAAAAAATGACAAATTTGCTGAAGATAAATTAGAATCAAAAATCTTTGTCACTGATATCTATCATTTAGATACTGGTTCTGCAGATATTACTGATTTCGAAATACAAATGGCTGTAGGAAAAGAAGCTTTGACTTTGAAAGAAGGTGAAGGATTCCCTTACGACTCAACAAAGACTGATGATGAAGATTACGACTATTATGTATCTGACTTAGAGTTTAATGCTACAACTGCTACTCAATTAGATAGTATTACATTGAAAACTATGGGTCATTTAGATTACGAAGATGAAGAGGGTCTAAAACCTGGTGATGAAATTTCATGGTATGGTGATTTTGCAAAATTGAAGTTTACTGGTTTGTTATTGCCTGAATTTAAATCAGACAATGATGAAGAAGTTGCATTATTCAAATTTGGTGAATCAGTAAGCTATAGTGCAGGTACTGCTCCAGGAATAGAATACCTAGATGATGGCGATGTTGCACATAAACTACCTTTCTATGTAAAATTAAAGATGACTGAAGATTCTCCAGGTACAAACGGATATACAGATTACTATAAGGAATTCGAGTTTGATGGTGTTGATTACACAGCATATGTCTATGAAGATACAAATAGATTAGACATTGTTGAAGGAAGTAGAGAAGACGATTACAATGTATTAGATAGTGCTACAGATGCCCCAATAACTAAAGTTGCAGAAACTAAAGCTATGGACGAAAATTTCTCAGATACAACTTATAACTTGATAGATAGTGAAGAAAAAGAAGTGACTTATGCCACTGTGTTTGATGTTGATGACAAAACTTTGTGGTTGATGTTCGGTGAAACTGGTACTGATATGGATGAGATTAAATATGGTAATTTCAAAGTAGTAGGCACAGATTTAGATACAAATGGTGGAACATTTGATACTGTTGAAGCAGCAGATATAAACTATTATGTTCCAAAAGAAGGATACTTTAAAAAGGTTGCAACTGGCTTAGATGCAGATGATGATTCAGAAACATTCACAGCAACTAAGTTTGTATACACAGATGGCTCTGCCGACGCTGCAAATATTATTTCCATTTACTTCAATGCAGACAAAGAAAGATTAGTCAAAGTTGGAGATAAAGATGGAGATGCAGTACCATTTGGTGCTCAAGCAGTTGTTGGTGAAGTTATAGAAGCAATCGACTCTACAGGATCAGACCTTAGTTTAAACAGAGGAGAAGATGATGAAATAACCTTTGCTTACAACGATTGGGGTACAAAAACAGATGTAACTTCTGATTTCACTTTGGAAATTACTACTCCTGAAGCAAATCCAAGTGTAAGATACTGGGTATACACTAAAGAAGGTGCTGGCACTTTAGAAGGTGTTGAATTTGAAGACAAAAATGTGTGTAAAACAGTCAAAGGTGAAGACGTAAGTACAGCTTACACAGCATTGCCATTCACACCAATCTTAGCAAGCGAAGCATCAGCAACTGGTAAGTACATAGTTGTTGGTGGTTACATAGTAAACAGTTTGTTTGCGGATGCAGCAAAAGATGCTATTGAAGCTAACACAGTATTTGGTGAAGCATTAGCTGCTAGCGGAGATTCTGTAACTGCTGCTTTAGGTGGTAACGTTTACATTGCAGGTTACACTAAAGAAGACACTATGGACGCAGTCAAAGCTTTGATTGCAACATTAGATGCTGCAGGACCATAAAATCCTAATAAAGAGTTAAGTGACTTTTTTAGTCACTTTCCTTTTTTTCTTTTTTTCTAATTTTTAACTAAAAAATCATTAGAATACTCAAAGGAGGTTTTAGAATGGTCGATAAGAAAATTAGAACCTTCTCTGAAAAAGTAAAGAAAAGATATCCAGGTGCCAAAGTATATCTTTTTGGTTCAAGAGCAAGAGATGATTGGCTCAAAGATAGTGATTATGATATTATTGTGATTTCTGATAAATTTAAAGATAAAAAGGTCTTGGAAAGATCAAAAAAATTCTATCCTTTGTGGAATAATCCTGAAGATTTAGAATTAATTGCATATACCTCTAAGGAATTCTCAAGAATGAAAACAAAAAGCACTATTTTGAAAGATGCCCAAAAATATTGGAAAGAAATTAACTGATTAGTTTTAATTCCTAATTTTGAACTCTTTAATAAATAATTCTGCTTAATATGTTAATCCTATCCTCGCATTACATAAAATTTTCCGGTCTAATGTGTATCCTCGCACCATATAAAATTTTACTGTCTAGTGTGTTAATCCAATACATAATCAACAGGTAAAATTGATACATAAATTGGTCCTGTCTAGTGTTCAGATTTTGTAGATTTTATTTACAATCATATCGTAGATTTTATTTATCTGCTCTTTGATTAGGTCCGCCTGCTTGTCTGAGATTTTTGCTTTGTCTGAAAGTTCTTCTTTGCTTGTTGAATAAATATTGAAAAAATTTTCTTCTGCGTTAATAACTTTTTCTATTGTAGTTTTGTTTAATTTTGGAATCTTAGACAATAATCTATAACCTTTTACTTTCACAACTTCGCCAATTTTTTCTTCTGGTATTCCCAATACTTTTGCTATTGTTATTTTATCAAAGATTTCTTTTGAATCTGGATATAACTTTTCAATTAGTTCTTCAGGAGATTCAGTTTCTGTTGAATAATCCCTAAAAAGTGATATTAATTCTGCTTTTAGTCCTACTGTGTTTTCAAACAATGCCTGTCTTATTTGCGACCCTTCGCTTCCTAATTCAATAATCAAACAATCCAGGTCTATTTTTGCTTTTTCCAAATACAACATCTTTAATATAACCTTGATAGCATCATCATAGGTTGAGTTGTTGTTTAATTCATAATATGTTAGTTCGTTAAGCAGGCCAGTTATTTGAGATCTGTAATTTGAAATCATTTTCAAATAATGATCTGCTTTAGTTGTTAAATAAGGAAGATCATGCAAAACATAACGTTCTTTGTGATAATACAAGGAAATAACATTCCTTCTTTTGGATATTGCAACAACAGGTAAACCTGTTTGTTTAGCTGTTTGTTCTCCTGACCTGTGACGTATTCCAGTTTCTTTTGATTCAACGTTTCTATCAGGAGTCAAATGTGCATTAGCATAAACAATTCTTTTAAGATCATTTGATAAAATAATTGCACCATCCATTTTCGAAAGCTCGAACAAAGTGGAAGAATGCATTTCTGTATCTAGTTTTAATCCACCTCTTATTATGCTGTCCAGGACTATATTTGTGCCAAACACTATTAAAGCGCCCATCTCTGCTCTGAGCATTTCATCTAATGCAATTCTTAATTCTGTACCTGGCGATATTAATGTTAAGATTTCATATATGTTCATATCTTTTCTTATGCCTTGGTTTTTTTCAGACCCTAGGTTAGGATATATGTCGTCAATAATATCTTCGTATTTATCCATAATGTCACTTCTTGATGCAGAAATAATTACAAACAATAATTGCCTAATGTTTTTATACCTTGCGTGTAAACATACTTTTTTAAAGAGTTCAAATCTAATTTTGTAGTTAGTAGTAAGTGGTTGACTGACGGTGTCTTTATTGATGCTGAGGAAAGTCCGCCCATACCTATAGAGTAAATGCCCTTGAAGGGGCTAGATTTGCGTACAGAAACAAACCTCTACTAGTTTACAATGATTTTATATGAGGTGCTAGTAGTTGTGCTGAAATTTGTGAATCGCTCTGGTATGCAAGCACTGAGTGCGCATAGATCAATGTCAACTAAAAACAAAAGGTGGCTTACAACTTAGTACTAACACTAGCCTCGTAGTGTAGTGGTCTATCATGTGGGATTCTGGATCCTGCGACCTGAGTTCGAATCTCAGCGAGGCTATAGTGGAATTGCAAATTCCACAACCTCTTGAGGTTCTTGTTTTCCGTAAACGCTTTTGAATCAAAGAATCATCAAAAGGGTTTTGAGGATCTCAGTGATTTTCGAAAAGAAAGAAAACTAATAACTCTTCTTTATTTCTTCCAGCACAAACCTGCCTAAATCAGTTAAATCATAAAGCTTGTAGTTTGAATCGTTTGGGTTAAGGCATTTAACTAATTCTTTATCTAATAATTCTTTTATTGCCCTGCTTGTTGTTGATAAGTGTTTATTTATTTCTTTTGCAATTACGTTTGGATGCTTTGGTTTTGTCAATGCAAACATAACCTCTTTTCTAATTTTTCCTTTTAAAACAAAAGGTATGACTTCAAGCATATATTAGTAACTGCATAACAATATATATACATTTGCATAGCACAAAGTTATCAAAAAACCGCTCATGCGGGAATTATGCCGTAAATCTTAATGCAAGAACAAACTAAAGTTCACACCATACAGTTAAATAGTGAATGGTGGAATAATAGGGGGTGTCAGAATGGCTTCTTTTTCAGAAGAGCTTCTGACAACTTTGGAGTGTAACGAAGAGGGTGTCAGAATGGCACTTGAAGAGTAAGCTTCTGACAACTTTGGAGTGTAACGAAGAAGGTGTCAACAAAAAGGAGAATAAGGAGGATTAAGCAAGTTAAAGCAAGATTTGATAATCTGTAAGGTAAAATTAAAGGAAGATTATAGAGATGAGGTTGTTTTGGTCTTTGAGGTAGGTAAATTGCCTTATTTAGGTAAACAGTTCTTTTAGTTTTTGTTTTACTTCAATGAGTTTGGGTTCTTTTATTTTTCCAATTATTTGATTAATAAGTTTTTTATCTATTGTCATTACAAATGCGCAGTTTATTGTACTTTCTTTTAATAAATCTCCTTTATCTAGATCATTTTGTTTTAATAATACATCAAAAGGTAAACTATGTCCAATAGAAGTGATTTTTAGAGCAATTACATCAGGATATTTGCTATTAAAATTATTATTACTGATAATTATGGCTGGCCTTAATTTTGCATTTTCTAAGTTTGAAAAAGGAACAGGCAATATAACTATGTTTCCTTGTTCAAAATTTGAATAATTCATGAGCATCATCCCAATCTTTTGAAGCTTTATATAATAATTCTTTCTTTAATTTAGCATCTTCAAGCTCTCTTAATTTGATAACAGCTGCATTTCTCATTATTTCTGTCCATTTTATTTCCGAATGCTTTTTCATTAAAGAATAATACTCTTCAGGCATAGATAAAGTAACATTTGTCATACAACCACCTTATATAAGTATAATAGGTAAAATATTTAAATATTTGTTTTATATAAATAAGTAAATTCTTGCTAGATAGATTGCTGTGCCTGCGACTAAAGGTACAATTAGGTTGTCGTCTATTTGTTTGTCATTTAGATATATGTCAATTACTTCCATTATCATTGCTGTCAGGCTACCAATTAGAGCCTCTGTGAGTGGTACAAAGATCAATGCTCCAACAAAGCCTGCAATTATTCCCGCTATTGTTCCTTCAAGCAGTTTTTTGCCATTTCTGTTGAAGATGTTTCTTAATCTTCCGAATTGTACACCAACGATATGGCTAACAGAATCACCTAAAGCTAGGATCATTATACTTGCAAGAGCAATATCTTTTGAAAAAAGCTTCACACACAACAACGTGCCTAGGAAAAAGAAAAACATTCCTTTTCCTGGAAAATCTTTTTTAACATCTTCTCTTTCGAGTTTCTCAATAAACCAAGAGATAACAGGAATTTTGATTCTTCTAATTAGAATGCTTGTTATTCCTGCAATAATTAGCAAGAGAAATAGGACTAATGGTGTTATAATGTCAAAGTAATACCCTATTACAATAACTATGCCCAACAAGGCATGAACAAATTGTCTATATAATTCCTGTTTAGTAATCATTTCAAATCTATATAATGATAATATAAAAGAATAAAAAAGAGAGCATTTTATTTGAAATAGTTCGTATTATATACTTTTTGTCTTATTTTTATAAGGTGATTTAATGAATTATCCTTTTGTTTTTGGTTTAATAGTAAGTTTAAGTTTAGTGTTATTATTTTCTGGGTGTATTGCAAACAATTTACCTGATCAAAATATAAATGTAAAATCTAATGTGGGTTGTAATTATAGCAATCCTTATTGTGATTATAATACTCAAAATTGTATAGATAATCAATGTGTAACGAAAACAGGTTGTTTGTATTTGAATCCAGATTGTAACTCCGATTCAGTTTGTAATGACAATATTTGTGTTTCCAAAGAAGTAACTTGTGAAGTACCTAAAGATATTATTATTTCTTCAACAGAAATAGCAGCAAATGTTTACAATGAAACAACTCAAGAATATGTTCATGACAAAGAACCTTATGACATATATACTCGCCCAAATTCAGATATAAGAATTGTTTGTCAAAAACCCTGTTCAATCTCCCAAGAACTCCTTGAGAAAAAATATGGGGCTTTAGAAAAATCTATAACTGAATTAAAATCAATTGTAGGAATAAATTTTATTGATAAAATAACACCAATAAGTTTTCATTATACTGAAGATAATGTTTGTGGGAAATATTGGCAAGGTATGACTGGATATTACAATAATAATTCTGATGATAATTTAGGTCAAGTTTGTTTATTTAATTATGATAAGAATAATATAATTGTACCTTTAGATTTACAAAATGCGTGTAGATCTACCGGTAATTTATTAGAAGTACATGAAGCAGGACATGCTTTATTTGAAGATGCAAATATTTCTTATTGGATACAAGAAAATTTTGTAAAAATGTTTTCCTTTTATATAAGTGGATATTATAATGGTACTACTGTAAATGGTAATTCAAATGAAAATCGTTGTAACGAAACTCATGATGATTGTTTTTTATTACATATGAGTGCTTGTAATAAAGAAGTTATTGAAGGTTTTTCACCATTAAATTATGAATTGTGTAAACAGTATGGGTTAGATGTAAATTCATATAAAGATATTTTTATTGCTATGGATAATTTAAGAAAAACAAGTCATAAAGTAACAGATAATGATTTTATAAAAATTATAAATCAAGTAGTAGGTCAAAATACTCAAACAGTTTTTGATGATCAAACAATGTACAAATCATGATCTTCATAATTAGTATTTTACACAAATCACTCAAAAGAGGGCTTTGAAGTAAAACTTAAAACTTATTTTAAGTAAATATCCAAATACATTGGTAAAGTGCCTTTGGATCTTTCTTTTAATGTTCTGAATCCAAATCTTTTATAGAAATGTACTGAATCTTTTGAATGATCTTGATTTCTTTTTGCATCAACTATTAAGAATCTACAACCAACATATTCTTGACTAATCATTTTAGTTAGAATTAAAGCGTATTCTAATATATTTTTTCCTATGCCTTGTCTTTGAAATTTGTCATCAACAGCTAATCTACCTATTTTTATTGCAGGTAATGTTTTATAGAGAATATCTTTACTTTTAAAAAATTCTCTTAATTCGCCCTCTAATCTTAAAGTGTCTGTTAAAAGAGTAACATATCCTACAAGATTATTTTCATAAAAGAAAAGATAAGTTTTTGATATTCCTTGTTTTTGATTTTCTAAAGCATCTTCTTTTAGAAAACTTTCTAATTCTTTTTCATAACATTCAAAATTAGTAATAGAATTCAAATAACAATCAGATAAAATTTCTGATTTAAGTTCTTTTATAGTATCTATCATTAGCATCATTTAACATTTTTAAATACAAATCTTTGTTTTTTTCAGCAGATTTGATAAATGCAACTCTTTCTTTAGATGGATGTTCAATTTCTTCTAACCATTCTCTAACAAATCTTTTAGCATCTTCTCCTCTTAATACAGGTGTTGCTCTAATAGGTTTAGCCATAATAAATCACTAAATATATATTGTGCATAGGTTTATAAAAATAGAACTTAGTTTAGTTTTTAAAGGTTTTCTTCAAATCCCAAAGCCGTGGCTATGTAAGAAAAACTTAAAAGCCACCTGAGCGACTTAAAGCAAAACTAACATTGCCACTGATTCAATCAGTCTTTTTATATAAACTTTTTTCAAAGTGTTCATCTGTCAATAAAACTTTTTTATCACAAGCTGAATAAAGATAATTTGACATAGAGAATCTGGAATTTCTTTTAAAATCATTATAAAAAAACAATATAACTTGTATTCCTGCTTGTCTTACATTATTTAAGATAGGCACAAAATCAGTATCACTGGTAAGAATAATAATTGTTTTTATATTTTGTTTGACAGGTTCTGTAAAAAGATCCATTGTTAAAAGAGTATCAACACCTTTTTGGCTATATTCTCCATCAATTTTCTGACATCTACCTTCTCGTACATTAATACCTTTTTTTCTTAACTTATATACAAATTTATCATATTTACTTTTTTTTAATATCTCATTTTCTATAGGTTTGGCACTTTGAAATGGTGGTGCACAATAATAATAAATACCAGAACACCATAAATTAGAATTTTTAGAAATAGTATGTGCAAATTGATTTATATCTATTTTGGGATATTTGCCATTTTTATAGTACTTATTAATAACACTTAAATAAGCACCATCAATAAAAACTAAGGTTTTATTCATCATCATAAAAAACATCTAGCGACCTCGTAAGATCACTAGGGCTCATATTATATAAGTACACTCACAAAAAGTCTATAAATCTATCTTTTAAGAAATCTTCGAGTTCTTTTTCATAACATTTAAAATTAGAAATAAAATGCAAATTATTTTCTGATATAGATTCAGGCTTGACTTGAGTCAGATAACAATATCCTTTAAAGACTTATTTGTAATTATTATAAAATGAACAAAATTGATTCATTATTTTATTATAGAAGCATAAAATGTAAGTCTTGTAATGATTGGATACCGATATTTGCTTTGGGACATTATAAACCTACAGATCAAGGAGAAGATACTTTCTCTAAAAGGTGTATTGGGTTTTATAACTTAGGCTATAGTTCTTCATTATTCTTAAATGCATTTGTTGATTTGTTTAATTCAAGAAATGATATTAAATTTGATTTTGTTTGTATTATTCCAACACATGTTGCAGGAGAATATAATAAACATTTGGTTAGTTTAGTACAAAATTTTTCAAAACAAATGAATATACCTTATTTGCAAGTATTAAACCGAACAAAGACAATTAATGAGCAACATAAATTAAAATATGAAGATAGAGTTAAGAATTTAAAAGATTCAATAATTATTCCTGAAGAGTATGCCGAGAAAATAAAAGGAAAGAGTATATTGATTATAGATAATACAAGTACTACTGGTGTTACCATTAACGAAGTTAATGATTTACTTGTGCACAAATATTATGTAAGTAAATGTGTTTTTTTATGTCTTAGTTTAGGATATGACCAAAAAGATAAAGATTTTGATATTAATCCTACTTATAAAGCTAAATTCTCAGAAATAGTTAAAAAGTTTCATGGTGCTAAAACATCAAAAGAAGATAGAGAAAAATTTAAATCATTAAATAAATGATCCAAAAGGGTTCTTTAATTTTCTAATTAAATCATCTGGGTTTGAAACTTCTTTTGCATTATATTTTGATATCGCATATTTAACTCCATCTGAAGGCAATATGTTATCTTCTTGTTTTGGGCAAAATATAGGTTTTCTTTGATCATATGCTATTTTTACTTGTGTTAATGATCCTCCAATTTCTTTTGCGCCAACTAAAAATACTGCATCAGACAATCCTGATGTAATTCTATTTCTTTGTAAATAAGATATGTTACTACCTCTAAATGTAGGTAAATGTTCACTAATCAATAATCCTATTTTCTCTATTTCATTAAATAGAGTTATATTTTCTGGAGGATAGATGTAATTAAAACCTGCTCCGAGAACACAAATTGTTTTTCCAGATTCAAAATCTAATGCTCCTTTATGTGCTGCAGTATCAATTCCTAAGGCTCCGCCACTAACTATAATATAATCTTTTGATGCTAAAGAATTAGATAATGAATAAGTATAATCTATTGCCTTTTGAGAAGGCTCTCTAGTTCCTACTATTGCTATTTTATTTTTTTGATATAGTAAGTCAATATTCCCCTTTAAATATAAAGTTAATGGTGGAGATTGTAATACTTTTAATTCTTGAGGGTATTTTTCATCTAAGAAAGTAATTATTTGAATATTCTTGTCTTTACATTCTTCTATTATTTTTATAAAGTTTTCATCAGATGCTTGTTTTAGTTTATTAAATTCATTAAGCATATTTTGATTAAATACTCCAGTTTGAAGTAATTGTAAATTTGGTGCAGAATAGATTTTATCAAGACTATCAAAATCAAATAATAGTTTTCTAATCTTTTGTGGGCCTAGACCAGTTACCAAGCCGATCTTAAACCATTTGACTAACTCGCTTATTTCCCCATTATAATGGAATCTTTCCATTATAATAGAATAGTACTAAAATTTATATACTTTATGTTATTTATGAAATAATTGTTTTAAAGAAAGACTAACTGAGCCACTGGTTTTGGAATAGTTTATAAATTGTGTTTTATTATATATTGCATGAGTCCATCATATTCTTTACAAGCTTTGCCCTATATAGGTTGTGTAATATTAGTTTTAGGAGTTATATCTTTAATACAAATTTTTTATGGAACAAATAAGTATTTACAATGGCAAAGTAAATGGATCCCAGTTATTAGACTTTTAATTGCATTTGGTTTTATAGCTATGGGAATTTTATCAATTTTTAGTTTAACTTCAGCAACAATACTTGCGTTTATAGCAACATTAATATTCTCAGTTATATATTTGGGAATTAGGATATAAAATTAGATTATTTAAAATCCTTCCAATTAGGTCTCATTGCAAAGTATAATATAATTGGACTGATTAAATTAATTATTGAAAAATATGATTTTAGAACTACTAAATTGATTATTAATACAATTATTACTAAAATACAAGTTGCATAAAAGGCCCATTTTTGCCAAAAGAATAATAATATAGCTAAGATTAATCCTATAATTGACATAACTCCA
>Ga0066637_10002788_pt1 | contig 11699 bp, 13 predicted proteins | sample CryGeyCG2014_020_FD_62737 | JGI IMG/M metagenome (GOLD analysis project Ga0066637, IMG submission 62737) | Groundwater microbial communities from aquifer - Crystal Geyser CG08_land_8/20/14_0.20 | ecosystem: Environmental > Aquatic > Deep subsurface > Groundwater | place: USA: Utah: Grand County...
CAGAAATAATTTTCTTTTATAAGCCAGATTATAGAGAAAAGCCGCCTCCAAAGAAAATGTTTGGAGAAAAGATAAGCGATTGGATTAGTTAGAACCCTGCCCAGAGGGCATTATTTTAATAACTTTTCAAAGAATTGATGTAAATCCTGATTTAGAGAAACGGGTGAAAGATTTAAGACCTTATGATGGAAAATTAGTAGCAGTTAAAGAGGCTCATGAGCCAGACCTTCTTTTTGTCGGGAAAATGATAGCAGAGAGTAATAATAGGCAGGTTTATTATCTAACTACAGAAGACGAAAGCGGCGTGATAACGCGCCCTTTTAGATATCAAGATATAACAGAATTTTTTGTAGACTCTTCTAAGTAATGTTTTGTCAAGTTTTATAAATGCTTTTTCTTTAGTATTTTATATAACTTCAGTTAAGGGAAGTTGAACTAGCATTCAAGGAAGGTGACTTCTCCTTTAAAAGGAAGTTGAACGTCAAGAAACCATAGGTGTCTTACGATGGAAGAAGAAAAAAGATACGAATTAGAGGAATTTGTTCAAGAGCTTGGGAAATACAAAGGAAGGCATACTGAACTTATCAGCGTGTATGCTCCTGCGGGATATAACTTAATTAATGTGGCAAAGCAGTTAGACCAAGAAAAATCAACTGCTATGAATATTAAAAGCAAGAATAATAGAAAAAATGTTTTAGATGCTTTGGAAAGATTAACAAGGCATATCGGGCTTATTAAAAAAGCTCCTGAAAATGGAATAGCTTTGTTTGCAGGAAATATAAGCGAGACAGAAGGGCAGCCGCAGATTGAAGTGTGGAGCATTGAGCCTCCGATGCCCTTGAAAACCCGGCTTTATAGATGCGACAAAGAATTTGTTTTAGAGCCATTAAGAGAGATGCTGGAAGCAACTGAAGTGTATGGGCTGGTGGTTATAGACAGGCAGGAAGCAACTATAGGATTATTAGAGGGCAAGCAGATTAGTGTCTTACAACATTTAGACTCTTTTGTTCCTGGAAAGACTGAAAAAGGTGGGCAATGTTTAAGTCCAGATACTTTAGTTATGAAAGATAATGGAGAGATAATTGAACTAAAAGAGGGCCATAACCCATTAATTTTAGCTTCTGAAAATCTTAATACTGAAAGAAGCGAGTTGACACTTGTAATAGAAAAGTGGGAAAACGAAAAACCGCTTTTTAAAATCAAAACTAAAAATCCAGTTTTTGAAATTGACGCTTCTCAAGATCATATATTCTTCGTTAGAACAGAAGAAGGAATTGAAGAAAAACCACTTACAAACATAAAAAAAGGAGACTATCTACTTTTGCCTTCTAAAATAGATTTAAATTTAAAAGAGCAACCAATTGAATTTAATTTAAATCTAAGTGGAAAACACAAACAAGCAAGCATACCAATAACATTAGATAAAGATTTAGCAAGAATTTTTGGATATTATTTGGGAGATGGGTGTTTTGAAGAAAAAGAAAACAGAATCACTTTTTTTGAACAAAGAGAAGAAGTTGCTAGGCATTATAATGAACTGATAAAGAAAACTTTCGGGCTTTCATGTGTTTTGAAATTCAGGGAGAGTAAGAATTATTATCAAATTAGGATTTATAGTAAACTTATTTCACAATTTTTTAAAAATTATTTTCCCCAAAAAAATAAAACTCTTGAAGGTGAAATTCCTCTAATTGTTCTAAAATCTCCAGATGATATTTTAGCTTCTTTTATAGGGGGATTTTTTGATGCAGAGGGTTATGTTTCAAGTTCACGAATAGGGCTTGGAATAAATAATAAGAAGATAGCAAAACAAATTCAGATGGTTCTTTTGAGGTTGGGATTACTCTCTTCACTTTTAGAATACGATAACAGAAAAAATCTTTATTCTAAAAAGATGAGGTATACTATTGAGGTTAGTGGCATAGACTCTATGAAGATTTTTATGGAGCAAATTGGATTTATATCTTCAGAAAAAAATCTTAAACTAAAACAGATTATAGAAAAAAGAGGTAATCAAGACCATATAAATCAATTAGTAGCTAATGGCAAGGAAGTAGCTAGGATAATCAAGAAATCTAAAGAATCTCTAATGAAATATGCCTGCTCAATGTTTTTTTCAAATAAGAGGCAAATGAGCAGACAAGTTTTTAAAAGAAAAATTTTAGATAAAACAGAAAATCCCGAACTAAAGAGAAGATTGGAATTTTTCTATAATTCAAATTTAACAATAGCGAAGATAAACAAGATTATTTCTTTGAAAGTTGAAAAAACTATTGATATAGAAACTAAAAATCACAATTTTATTGCAAATGGTTTTCTTGTTCACAATTCAGCTGCGCGTTATGCAAGAATAAGAGACGGGATGGCAAAAGAATTTTTTAGGAAAGTTGCAGATGCTGTAAAAAATAATTTCTGGGAGCTGAAAAAATTAAAAGGGATAATTGTTGGAGGGCCTGGGCCCACAAAAGAAGATTTTTTAAAAGAAGGGCAGATTGTCACAGCTTTAAAAGAAAAAATTCTTGGGGTCAAGGATATAGGAGATGCGAACAGGCAGGCTTTAGAGTCTCTTGTTGAAGTAAGCCAGGATTTATTGGCAGAGCAGGAAATAACCAGAGAGAAAAAGATTCTTGAAGATTTTTTTAATAAACTTGGAAAGCAGCCTGAAAAAACAGCTTATGGCTTGGAAAAAGTCAATAAAGCCTTAACTGCAGGAGCAGTTGGCACCTTAATTTTAAGCAAGAAATTAGGGAGAAAATTAATTTATGAACTTGAAGAAAAAGCAAGGAACATTTCTTCTAAAATAGAAATTGTTTCAGAAGAAACAGAAGAAGGGCAGCAGTTTAAAAATCTTGGTGGAGTTGGGGCTATTTTGAGGTATGAGATTTGAGATTTTAAAACCTATCCACAAACTTGTTAGAAACTTCCCCGGTGTCGTTACAATGATAAACCTTATGGAAAATCTGATTAAATAGAGCATCAAGGTTCATTTTTTGTTTGATTAATTTCTTATTATTTTCTGATATTTCAAGTTGCGGTGGTTTGAATTTTTTTGGGGAAAAATTGAAACATCGTTCAAATATAGATATTCCTTCATTTAAGTAATTTTCATTTCTATCTTCTAAAAATTCATTATAAGCGTGATAAACTCCGTGCATAGCTAATTTTTTATCAAGCTCTTTAATTTGTTCACACCAGCTTTTGTTTTCAGCTATGCTTTTGTTATTGAATTTAGGTATAACATAAAGCACATCAGCTTTTTTTAACAAATTTCTTTCGCAAGAGATTTCAGGGGAAACATCGTCTAACTGCTTTTCTGAGAAAAGACGTATTAAAAATAAGATTATTATTAAAAATAAAATAAAGAATAAAAAACTGATTAGGATATCCACAAAAATTCTTTTTCTCACCATTTTCCCCTGTTTACTATGATTTTAAAGCTAAAGCTGTTTAAATAATTATTCCTCTTTGTCTTTTAATCCCAAAACCTTTAAAACATCTTTTTCTTTTAATAAAATATGAAAAAAGAGTATAAGGTATTGTTAGCAATCCTGATTATAGCTTTTATTATCAGAACAATTTTTGTCTTTTTATTTCCAGTTAGATGGTGGGATGAAACAGTCTATGCTAATTTAGGATACGACTTAAGCAAAAACCCCTTTGATTACTCTTTTAATCATGGATGGAGTGATTTTGTTCCCGATGGTATGTGGCCGAAGGCGGGATTTAGAGCCCCCCTCCTGCCTTACACCCTTTCAGTATTTTACTTTTTTAAGCTGGATTTTTTAATTGATTTTTTAATCCCAATCTTAGGAACTTTTAGTGTTTTGTTTGTTTTTATTTTAGGCAAAAAATTATTTAACGAAAAAGTCGGATTGTGCTCTGCTTTGTTTTTTGCTGTTTTTCCTTTGCATGTGTATTACAGCGGAAGAATTTTAACAGATGTTTTTTCTACTTTTTTTGTTTTACTGACTTTTGTCAGTTTTTGGAAAGGCTATGAAGAAAATAACAATAAATTTAAGATTCTTTTCGGATTTTTTCTTGCTTTAACTCTTCTTGCGAGATACACTGCTTTGTGGCTCATTCCTGTATTTTTGATTTACTTTTTAATTAGGGATAAGGGATTAAGATTTTTGAAAGATAAATACCTTTGGCTGTCTGTTTTATCATTCTTCATAACTCTCTCTCCCTGGTTTTTTTATAGTTTTTGCGAATATGGAAGTATTTTTGGAGTTTTTATGCATGGGGCAAAAGCTGCTTCTTATTGGGGAGGGGTTCAATCATGGACTTTCTTTTTTAAGTATTGGTGGCAGACTTTTTCGGTTCTTGGAATTGTTTTTGTGCTGGCTTTTGTTTATATTTTGTATAAGAGAGAACCAGCAAAAAAAGAAATCTACCTTTTGTTAGTCTGGACTTTCTTTTTTCTCGGAATGGCTATGTTAATGCCCCATAAAGAAGGTAGATTTTTGTTGCCTATAATTCCTGCGATATGTATCATTTGCGGATTTTTCATTGATAGAATCAAATACAGCAAAAGATTGATTTTAGCATTAATAGTCATTTTGTTGATTCTCTCTCTTTTTGTGAATTTTTATTATGATTCTAGAAAATCTTACACTGAATCTAATTTTTGTTTTTTACAAGGAGGTAATTTTTTAAAAAATATTAAAAGTGATTTAGTCATAACAGATGAATCCCCTCTGACTTATTATTATACAAAAAAAGCAACACATTTTTATCCAAATCCTTGGAGTCTCTCTGCTTTGAAGAGTCTTATAGAAGAGAGCTATCTAGATAAAGAAACTTATATATTTTTCACAGATTTTGACATGCCTCTAACTGAAGAAAAAAATATCCAAATTAAAAAAGATTTAGATAATTTTGATGAAGTTTTTAATTGTTTAAACAGAACAATTATCTATAAATATAGAGTCCTTAGAAAATAATAAACTTTAAAACCTCTTCTTCTTAATTAACTTATGGAACTTACAAGCCAAAGCCAAAATGAGGTAGATAATGCAGAAGAAATTAAAAATTTGAAAAAGTTAGAGGCAGCTTTATTTATCTCCGGTAGATTTCTCAGTTTGCAGGAGCTTGTTACTTTAACAGATATAAATCCTATTCTCTTGCGGGAGCTAATTGACAAGCTAATTGAAAAGTATGATGACAAAAGCGCAGTTGAGATTGTTGCAAAAGAAGAAAACTGGAAAATGGATGTTAAGCAAGAATATAGAGATATGGTGAACCGGCTTGCAACAGGAACAGCTGAATTTTCAAAAGCAGAGCAAGAGACCCTGGCCATAGTAGCATATAAACAGCCTGTTAAGCAGAGTGTTATTGTCAAGATAAGAGGGAATAAAGCTTACGAGCATATAAAGCATTTTATTGAAATTGGGCTTGTTCGTGGAAAAAGAATAGGGCATACGCAAGAGCTAAACTTAAGCGATGATTTTTATGATTATTTTAATCTCAGAAATCCTACAGAGATTTCTGACGATCGTCGAAATTTTAATGAATTTCGAGACTTAGGCAAGAAAGAGGCAGAGCAAAAAGAAATAGGAAAAGAGGAAACAGAGCAAAGCAGAGAGGTAAAAAAAGGAGAGGAAAACAAAGAGCTAGCTGAAAATACAATAATAAAGAACAATAATCCTTAAAAAGAGTTTTCTTCTTTAGAAAAGAAGAAAAGCTCTAAACCAAAAAAAGCAAAGCTTTTTGGGCCCCAAAAATCTAAAAGATTTTCGCGGAGAAGAAACTAATAGAGGAAAAGAAAGCTCTAAAGAAAGAAACTAAGATACAAAAAAGGAAAAGAAGTAAAATGAGAATATTGCCTTTTATTTATTTAGCGTATATGTTCCTGTCTCTGTACATGTTTTTCTTTTTCATAATTTTATTTTTAAAAAACAAAAAAAGCATGTTTTTTTACCCGAAAGCGCGAAAAGGCTATTCTGTGAGCATAGTTGTTCCGTGCTATAATGAAGAAAAAAGCATCGAAGGAACAGTAAATTCGGTTTTGCAATCAGATTATCCCGGGCTGAAGAAAGTTATTGTTGTTGATGACTGCAGCAAGGATAATTCCTATAAAATAATACAGGCAATAGCAAAAAAAAATTCCAAAGTTCTAGCTGTGCAAACTCCTGAAAACATTGGAAGGGCAGCAAGCGCAAAGAATTATGGGTTGAAATTTGCAGACACAGAAATTATTGGTTTTAGCGATGCAGATTCTTTTCTTGAAAAAGATGCTATAAGCAAAATGGTTGGTTTTTTTGATGATGAGAAAGTTGGGGCTGTGACTTGTTCTGTTTTAGTTAAGAATAAAAATAAATTCATTGAAAAGTTACAGGCTATGGAGTACGCAATTATTGCATGGACAAGAAAATTGCTGGGTTATGTTGAGGGTATCTGGGCTATGCCAGGCCCGCTTGCATTATACAGGACAGACTTATTAAAAAAGATGAATGGATTTGACGAAAATAATCTGACTGAGGATATAGAAATTACTTGGAATGTTATAAGCGAAGGGTATAAAGTAGAAATGTGCCTTCCTGCGAGAGTTGAAAGTGTTGCTCCAACAAAAACAATCTACTGGTTTAAGCAGAGAATTAGATGGGATATCGGAGGAATGCAATGCATTAATAAGTATAAGGGGCATGTTTTCAGCAAACTCGGTTATTTTATCATGCCTTTTTTTGCTCTTTCTCTGTTCCTTGGGCTTTTGGGAATCGGCGTGTTCTCTTATATTTTTACAAGAAATCTTATCTCTAATTTTTTGTACACTAAATACTCTATAACTACCAATACACCATTATTAACTTTTGAAGATTTTTATATCACTCCTTCTATACTTAATTATTTAGGTGTTATTTTGTTTATACTTGGGTTGTTTTTTGTTATACTTGGATTAAGCATTATGAAAGAAGGGAAGTTTAGGGGATTTAGAAATGTTTTTAACCTTCTTTTTTATCTAATTGTATATCTTACACTATACCCATTAATATTAGTGGTTGCGATTGGAAAAATGATTAGCTATAAAATTCAGGGAAAAGGAATAGGCTGGGGGACAAGATAAAATGTTCAGCTCACAAAAACATGCTTTTTGGGAAGCGTTATTAGTTACAATTCTTATATTTGGCATCGGGGTGTTTATTGGGGTGGTTTTAGAAAACTGGAGAACAAGCAAAATTGATTATTTTTACCAAGAATCTGAAGTAAAATTATTTGATATCAGAGCACAAAGTGAAATTTATGCTTTAGGAGGGCTTGATTGCGGGACCGCAATAGATGAAAACTTAAACTTTGCTGGCAGAATTTATGAAGAAGCAAAAACTTTAGAGAGATACGAAGGAGCAGAAAGATTAACAGATACTTTAAAATTAGAGCATAAAAAATACGATATCCTTAGAGCTATATTATGGATTAATTCTATAAAAATTAAAAAACAATGCAATGCGAGTTATCATAATGTTGTTTATATATATGATTATGCAGAGCCAAGTATTGACACAAAGTCTAAACAAGCTGTTTTTTCAAGAATTTTATTTGAACTAAAGCAGAAAAAAGGCAGTAAAATTGTGTTAATTCCGATGGCAGGTGATAATAACCTTTCTTCAGTCAGTATACTAATGTCTAGGCATAATGTGACAGAACAAGAATTGCCAGTTATTTTAATAGATGAAAAAATTAAAATTGCAGAGCTGCAGAAAGTCGAGGAGATTGAAAAATTGTTAAAGTGAAAAGATTATATGCTGATAAATTAACAAAGTAAAAATATATTTCTTACTATAGCAATACATAAAAACCCTTTTTCTTCTTTAAATATATGGAAGAGGAAGTGTGTTTTAGATGTGAGAGAAGCGGGAAAGAAGTGCGGCTTTTTGACGCTATTTATGAAAATGAGATAGTCAAGGTATGTGAGAAGTGTTCTATAACTGAGAATCTACTTGTAATAAGAAAACCAACCACCTCTCAATTGAGAGACTCTGAGAAGTCTTATACAGTTTATCAAAGAATGAAAATTCTTGCAGGACTGGATAAAAAAGAGAAAAAAACAGAAACTATCTCTATGCTAGATCAAATTAGGAGAATAGAAAAAAATCCCGAATTGGAAATCCCAGAAGAAAAAAAGCCATTTAATCTGGTGGATAATTTCCATTGGCAGATTGCTAGGGCAAGAAGGAACAAAGGGCTTAGCCAGAGACAGCTTGGATGGGCTTTAGGCGAGAGCGAAGCGGCTATAAAAATGATCGAAAAAGCAGAATTGCCAGAGGATTCTGAAATGCTGATTAAAAAGTTAGAGCAATTTTTTCAAATTAAGTTGAGAGAAAGGACAGAGCAGGAATTAGAAGAGGAAAAAAGAAAGAGAGAAAGCAGAGAAAAATTTAAAATTAAACCTCTTGAAAAAGAGCTAGAGTTTGAAGAGACTAAAGGGCCGATAAAACCATTAATCTCTGAGTTGGAGCTTGAGGAATTAGATGTTGTTTCTGCAATTGCAAGCGGGAAACTTGCCGGAGAAAATGTAAAAAGAGAAGAAATTGACAAGCCAGGCCCGGCTAGAATCTTAAATTTTAAACCAGAAATTATGAATAATTTATCAATAGCAGATCTAAAGAGAATGAAAGAAGAGAGGGAAGGAAGAAAAGCAGAGAAAGAAGAGAAAAAAGAAGAGAGCTCTTTCTTAAAAAGAAAGACTTCGGAGAAAGAAGAAAAGGAAAAATCAGAAGAAGAGAAAAGAAAAATCGGCATAAGGGAAAAAGTAGTAGATGAAATGAAAGATGTTGCGCTTGGGAAGAGCTTAACAATGGAGAGAAAAGAGCCTAAAAGAGCCCCCACGAAAGAAAGAACCCCCACAATATACGAATTAATGGAAAGAAAACGAGAAAAAGACAGAGGGCACGAAAAAATGATAGGGGATGAAGTTGAGTTGGAAGAATAAGATTTAGTTAACTTTTTAAACACACTTTTTCTTTAATTCTTGTACAAAATGGAACTAAAAATTTTGAAGGAAGAAAAGAATGAATTGCATGTGCAGATGAATAGTCTAACTCTAGTTGAGATTTTGAGAGTTTATTTAAATGAAGATGATGCTGTAAAATTTGCAGCTTGGAAAAGAGATCATCCAAGCAAGGCGCCGATTTTGCTTATAAAAACCAGTGGAAAAGGGGCAAAAAAAGCTTTGCAAGATGCTATTTCTAAAATCAAAAAAGATACAGATAAAATCTTGAGTGAGTTTAAAACCTCAAAAACTAAATAGTTTTTGATGAGGCGAAGTAGAATTAAGAAGTAGGTTTATTAGACTCAAACTCATAATTAAAAAGTTCTTGTGTTATTTCTTTATTGAAAAGTCTATAAAGCCCAGCATAAACATATTTTCCAACAAACTTTAATCTTCCTTCTTCGTCCATTCTTCTTACAGACGTGTGCATATGTCTTGGTAGAATAATAAAACCATAGTCTTTTGCCCTTTTTGTGAAATCATGATTTTCTGCGAATACAACACTCTCGTTGAAGCCGCCTATTTTTTGAAAAATATCTTTTCTTGCGAAAATTCCACAGCCAGCACAATGTGGTGAAACTTTTGACATTGCTTTTGACCAATAATCATACAATCTAAAAAAAACCTTATCAAATTTTCTATCGCTTAAAGGTTTTAATGGAACAGTTCCGGTTCCGTTTCCTGATTTTTTAAATTGTTTAAAATTTATTTCTAAAAAATCTATTGGTAGAACAGAGTCCGCGTCTAAAAACAATAAATATTCCCCTTTAGATATTTTTGCTCCATTGTTTCTTCCAGCACTATAACCTCCTCCTAAAGTTACTTTGCACCCATATTTTTTTGCTATTTCTCTTGTTTTATCTGTTGAGTTGTAATCTGCTACAATAATCTCAAACTCTTTGAAAGTTTGTTTTTTTAAAGAATCTAACAATTTAGGAAGGTGTTCTTCTTCATTGAGGGTTATGATTATACAAGACAATTCCGTGGCATTATTTTTGCGTTTTTTTGTTTTTGGCATTTTATTATTCTTGTGTAAAATACTTTTTTAAATATTTTTCTGAAAATTTAAATAAAGGATAGGTGAGGAGCAAAGTTCCTATAAGGTCTATACTATAATGCCCCCGTGAAACCAACAAAGTTAAAGCAACTAATATTGTTAAAATCAGAGCAATTTTATTTTTTGTTATCATGAAGGTAAGATAAGGGAGTGATAAATGTCCTGAAGGAAAAGCTCCGTAAAGAAAAACGCTGTCTTTCCCAGTTTGGAATATTCCAGTATAAGTATAAGGAAAGCCGAGCGGAGTTAAAATAATAAGGCCTGCTCTAAGTAAATGAAATACAGAGTATAAGATAATAGCATAAGGCAGAGAAAACAAATCGTGTTGAACAGCCCATACAACCATATAGATAATGCTTAAAATCATAAGTATCTCGCTTAACCATAATATCGGAAGATAAGGAAGTTTTTCCCATATTAAGTCACGAACAATAGGCGGCGATTGGAAATGCTTAGCAATATATTTGCTTGCAAAATAAGTTGTTTGCACAGCAATATAAACAAGAATAAGGGAGATTACAAGAAGAATTGAGAATCTTCTTTTAACAAAATTTTTCTTTGGAATCTGAACTTTGATTATTCTTAATTTTTTAGATCCCTCTCCATTTGCAGTTGCCATTTTTCTGTTTTTTTAATAATTATCCCTTATTTAAAAACCTTTATTAATGCGTCCTTCTTGGTAAAATTATGAATGAGATTAGACTTATCAAGCTGGCAAAAGAAGCTATAAAAACTGAATTTTCTGGAAAGAAAATTAAAATTCCAGAGGACAAAGAGTTAGAGGAAAAGCGGGGAGTTTTTGTTACTTTAACTAAACATGGTGATTTAAGGGGGTGTATTGGGTTTCCTTATCCTTACTTGCCTTTAGGCGAGGCGATTGTGCGGGCTGCAAAATCAGCTGCATTTTCTGATCCTCGCTTTGCGCCTTTGTCAGAAAAAGAGTTTGTTGAAGTTAAAGTTGAAATTTCTGTCTTGAGTTTGCCTGAGAAAATTGAAGCAAATCCAGAAAATATCAAGATAGGGGAAGATGGGCTAATGTGCGAGTATGAGGGTTTTGGTGGCTTGTTGTTGCCACAGGTTGCAACAGAGTATAAATGGAGCGCAGAGCATTTTTTAAGAGCTTTATGCCAGAAAGCTGGCTTGCATTTGGACAGCTGGCAGAAAAAAGGATTTAAATTGTGGAAGTTTCAGGCAAAAATAATAAACGAGGAAAAAGTAATGAAAGAAAAATAATTATTTAAACTTCCCAATTTTCTGCATTTTTGTGAAAGGGAAAGGCCTTTCATTTGTCATGAAAGTTATATAATGGGCATATCTATACACTTCTGTGTTCCACCACTCGCAAAATTCAGCTATATCTCTGTTTCTTTTTCCCGAAAAAATTGTTATAAAGAAGTTGACTATTACAAGGATAGCCACTAGCCATTTCCAGACTGCTAGTATTATTCCGGATATAATTAGAACTAAGATTCTAAACCAGGCTTCTTTCTTTTCGCTCAGCTTTTGCATGAATTTGGAGATTTTTGGGGTTTATAAATCTTTTGTTTTTAAGTATCTACTTACCTTTATGAAGTAAATCCATAGCCTCATTAAATGGATTTACTTCTTGCAATTTCATGCTTTGCATTACTGACAATAATCTTGCTGTAATCTCTG
>Ga0066637_10002790_pt1 | contig 11699 bp, 10 predicted proteins | sample CryGeyCG2014_020_FD_62737 | JGI IMG/M metagenome (GOLD analysis project Ga0066637, IMG submission 62737) | Groundwater microbial communities from aquifer - Crystal Geyser CG08_land_8/20/14_0.20 | ecosystem: Environmental > Aquatic > Deep subsurface > Groundwater | place: USA: Utah: Grand County...
GTAGAGGATATTGCAACTGAGTTTGGGTTGAGTAACAAGCATGGAAAACAATTCATGGACAGGCACCAAAAAGATGGGGTATTTGAGTTCACAATTAATGGGGAGAAGCATAGGATAGAAATAAAGTATGCAAGAGGAAACAGAACATATATAACTGCAAGTGCGCTGGCAGTGCTTTCTAGATGGTTTAAGATGAAGAAAATAATTACCCACGCAACCTTGCATGGAGAATTATGTAAAGAGGATTATATTTTGGAAAAGCTTACGATTGATAATGGAAGAATTATAGTATATAAACGAAACGGAACAGAAGTATTTGTTCCAATTGAGGAAGCAGATGGAATAAGGTATGTGAGCAGAAAATACGCCGGATTGGTTGAATTTTGTTTAGATATCACATCAAGATATACAAGAATAAGAAAAAGGGCAATGGAAGAATTGAGTGCTAGTGAATTAAAAAACGACGATAACACTACGATCAGGTTGCTGATGGTAAGAGAAAGAGAAAAAACAGAGGATGTTCCAGAAGTAAAGGAGGCAATGAACAGCCTTTTTAGAAGAGCAGGCGTAACAAATATAATAAACAGGGCAATAGCTGATCAGGCATTGATTCCTAAAAAAGAAATTTTACTCTCAGAAGTATTGCGAGATCACCCTCGGCTATTGAAGCTAGTTGAAACCAGTGAGAATGGAGTAAGATATTTGCCACTAGCAATGCGTTTTAGGGTAATTGTTCCTGTAAAGGGAAGCAATGGAGCACAAGTAATAAGCCAGAGAGGCCTTCAATTACTTAACTTGTATTTGACCTTGTTTAACAGACAGAATGAGAATGGAATTAATGAAAGAGCACTGGCAGCAGTAGATTTCCTGGAAACCCAGTATTCGGAAAAAGATGTGGATGGATTTTCATATGCTGCATTATGGTTAGTTAGATCATTTGCAACGCAGTCTATGGGCTATGTTTCACTAGATGAGATGGACAAATTAGAGGAATTAGGCAATGAAAACGACAAGCCACTTCTGAAACTGTTTGCAATGCTTGAAAAAGATAAATTTATGAGAGTATTTAGGAGAGGGTATGATTCCATAGATTCTCCGTATTTCTTATCAAATGACCCATGCACTACTCAGTACAATGCTGGAGAAGAATGGATGCAGGCTGTAATGGAAACTGTAGAGCATTACGATTCAGTATAAAAATCACTCTTACCGAAGAGCACCCTTGCTTCAAACAGCCATTCGGTAAGATCTCGCAAAGTTGTTCTCTGGATTCACTCAACTCTTTTAAAAAGAGTTGTTTCTCTGCTGACTTTGCGATAAAAAAGTGGATTTAATGGTTGAGCTAATAACTGGAAATCATAGGAAACAAAGGAAATCAACTAACCCAAAGAAAAATGGATTAAAAAGAATTATTCCTAAGAATTACTAGTCCAGATTGAGCGGTACTGAAGCAGTGAACTGGAGAGCTCTTCTTAGAAAGGCAATAGTCTAAGATACGAAATGCAAAAGTAAGCAAGGTATATAATAAGTATAACTAGTCCATAACACCCAGGATTATTTTCCTCATTTCAAATGGCTCCAAATCTTTTAATGCCCTAATTGCAAACCCTAATTTACTTTCGCTTGATGCATAAACAGTGAATAATTTTTCTCCTTTTCTAACTGAATCTCCCCTGGATTTATGCAGGTAAATTCCTGCGCCCTTATCCATGGGCGCACCAGCAATTCTTGCAATCTTGGATATTGTTTTACTACCTACGTGGTAAATTTGTCCGCTTGTAGAAGAAATAAAATCATATGTATACTGGCCAAATTGAATATTTTTTGAGGAGATTTTTGGATCCCCTCCCTGTAGTTCAATTATTTCTTTCATTTTCTTTAATGCCTTTCCACTTTCGATTAATTTCTCAGCAACTTCGTATCCTTTTCCGATTCCAACTTTTCCAGAGAGTTCAAGAAGCTTAGCTGAAAGAAGGCAGGATTTGTGCTTAAGGTCATCTGGTCCCTTTCCTTCCAGAACCTCTAGTGCATCCTTTGCCTCAAGTGCAACGCCTACTCCCCTTCCAATTGGCTCTGCCCCATCAGTAATTAATGCCTCCATGTCCATTCCAAGCCCTTCACCAATTTTTATGAAATGCTTGGCCATTGCATTTGCTTTGTCCATATCCTCTACTTTTGCTCCTCTGCCTATTGGAATATCTACGATTACATGGGTTGCACCAACTGCCTGTTTTTTTCCAAGAATACTGGAAATCAAAAGACCCTCAGGATCAAGTTTGAGAGGATTTCTTATTCTTATCAAATGATCATCTGCAGAAGCAATATTGAGTCCTCCTCCCCAGACAATACAGCCTTTTGATTTCAGAACAATATTTTTCACTTCATCCATTTCTAGATCTACTGGAGCAAGAAGTTCCATAACATCTGCAGTTCCTGCTGCAGAAGTAATTGAACGGGAAGAGGATTTTGGGATGTACAAACCAGCTGCTGCAATTATTGGAACAAGAATTAATGTAGTCCTGTTTCCTGCAACTCCGCCTACGCAATGCTTATCACATACTGGCTTGACTCCTAAGTCCAGTTGCTCTCCTGAACTGACTATACTATTTGTTAGTGCAATAATCTCATCATCAGAGAGCCCTTTCATATAAACTGCAGAAACCCAGGCTGCAAGCTCAACCTCACTTAATTTATTATCCATTAAATCTTGGATGATTTCCTGAATTTCCTCTTTTGAAAGGACCTTTCCATCCATTTTTTGTCTTATATATGTAATAGAATCAGGCCTATCCATGTGTATGATCTCTACTTTCTCACTGGATTTTATTCCAAGTTCATCTAGAAGATCTTCATAAATTCCAACTTCTCCATGCTGGACTAAATCATCAGAAACATCTACAAGTACTGCAAGCTCTTTTGAATTATATTTCACAATAGTTCGATAACCTACGTAAATATCATGGCTCATTGCCTGTGTTTTATTCAGGACAATTATTCTTTTTCCAGTGTAAACATTAATTGGCTTGACATTACATTTGTATTCTTTATATTTCCAAACATCTACTTTTTTCTTTACTGATTCAACATACGATTGTGGTTTTGGCATTTATACACCTTTTAATTTTTTATTAACTAATGAAAGGAATCCTTGTGGGGAAACAAGGCCTGCTTCACTAATGTATGCACTGATATATCTAGCAGCAGTTGCATCAAATGCAGGATTTCGTATTGTGAGATTTTTTGTTCTTGGAGGTTTTTCCCAAACCTCTTTGGAATCCCGTTCTTCTATTTTTTCTCTGCTCCCGTATAAAGTAAGTGAATCAAATTTATATAGTTCAGCTGCAGAGTAGAAAGAAACATCGTGCAGTCTTGCAATATGAGCAAGAGTGCTTGTTCCAATTTTATTAATCAAATCTCCTGTGGAAGTTACTGCATCTGCACCAACAATGCAAAGATCTGCTCTTCTCATGAATGAATTCATTGCAGAATCAACGATTAGAGTAGTTTTTATACCTGCCTTTGAAAGTTCAGTTGCAGTTATTCTTCCCTGAAATCTTGGCCTTGTTTCACAGGCAATTACTTCAAAATCCTTTCCGCTTCTCTTTGCCATCTTTAAAATTCCAGTAACTGTTGAGGAATGGCAGTGGGTCATAACTACGTGGTCATTTTGAATTAGTTTTGAACCGCATCTCCATAAATTTTCAGCATTTCTTTCCATTTGAGGAAGAACCTGCCCTATATGCTTAAGGAATTTCTTCTTTAATTCAGGAACAGAATTTACATTTTGGGAGCGTATTTCAAAAAATGCAAAATTACACGCATCTCTTATTAGATTCCTGGTCATCGGTTCAGTTGGTCTTGCATTTGCGAGCTGATTACTTACAGTTAAAAGTTCAGAATAAAGCGCACGTACGGTCTTTGCCTTTGAGTTTTTTACCTGAAAAAGTAGGGCCTTAATTGCAGCCTTTGCAATATTTCTTGCTCCCTGGATCTTAAGGGATTTTATATTTTTTGTTATTTTCTCTACTTCGGAGCTCATATTCAGCATTCGAAGAATAAGTTTTTATATAATTGCATTATATATTGAAGTAGTAAACCAAAGAACTGTTAAAGGTGAACCCATGGAAATAGTATATGAATGTGAAAATACAAAGAAAAAAGACTTAGATAAAATACTTGCAGATGATCCATACGGAAAATATTCCTTTGCACGGGCATCATACCAACTAAAAGAAGGGAGTTTCGTAGACGGGGAGAAGGATAAATGCTATTTATATGTTAAGACTGAGGATGAGCTCCTTAAGGAATTAGAGAAAAAATTAGGAGAGCTTGCAAAAAGAACAAACAAAGAAATTGAAGAAAAAATTATTAAAAAAATAAATGAGGAACAAGACAGTGCTGTTTCCGGCTTTGGTGATATATTTGGGTAAACAAATTGCTTCCAGAGGAGTTCCTTCTTCACTTTCCCTTTATTTTCCCCCATATAATTCTGAGGAATTAAGGGCATTCCAGGATGGAGAGGAAAACCCAACCAGGAACTTGTGGAATACTGAAGAGATTGTAAATTTTGTGTTCTCCAAAAAATATCAGCCCACGTATTATTCCATTGCATTCGGATTCATGAAAATGCTTTCTGAGAAAATTCGTATTGAAGGGAAGGATATTTCAGAATTCATATCTTCGAATAATATTTCTAAAGCTACATTCTATAATCGGGTTCTTCCTAGATTGAGAAGGGTTGGACTCATAAAGATTGAGAGAGAAACAATTGTATCTGTTGAGAGCAAAAGGAAATTCAGGCCAATGAAAATAAGCTTGAGCAAGACTTTTGGAAATTACTTGACTAAGATTGGAGATTCCTGGCTTGCAGTAGTGGATGATTCAAGAACTAGAAAAAAATAATAAAAACCAGGATTACTTCTTTTTCTTTCCGTTTTTCTTAGAAGCGGGTTTATGGATGCGTTTTACGCTCTTTTTTGTCTTATCCCGTCTACCTTTTTTAACTTTCCTTAATTCGTCTCTGATTTTTTCCCTTTCCATGCCTTTTTCTTCTATCTGCCTAAGAACCAATTGGGTTTTTCCTTCTGCTCTTTTAGAAACATCCTCAAAAGGCTCAATGTCTTCAATCTTTTCATGCATGTTTCTCATTGCATCCCTGCTTTCTTCCATTAAGGCCTTTAATCGTTCTTCTGCTCTTCTTACTTTATCATCAATTGAAGCTTCATCTATAGAAATTCCCTGTAATTCCTTTTCATAGTTATCCATTGCATCCTCGAATTCTCTTAGGTATTTTTTCACTTGCTTGGCTGAGGAAGATTTCTTTAATTCCTGTAATTCATTGCCACTTTGTTCTAAGTATTCCTTCATCTTCTGTAATTTATTTTCATAATCATTTGCGTATTCTCTTATCCAGTTCTCAACTTTTTCAATTTCAGAGAACTCATCATTTAAGGATTCTAATTGGCTTTCTCTTCTGGAAACAATTCTTTCAATTTCATCTATTTGGTCTCTAAGTTCTAAACGTGCTTCTGCTGCTTCATCCAATTCCTGGCTAACATGTTCCATAGAAGAATTAAGCTCTTCTATTCTCTTGTTCATTTCATCTATTGAATCCTTATATTCTGCGTATTTTTCATCAACATCCTTGATTCTGGAAGAAAGATCAAGAATTCTTCCTTTTTCTGAATCAATTGTACCTTTGGTTTTTGAGATTTTCTCTCCAATTGCCCCTTTCATCTTAGAAACATCGCTCATCATTGCATCTAATTTTGTTCGGGTTGCATTCAATGCAGAAAAACCTTCTCTTTCTACTTTCTCAACTGTTCTTTGCAAGGTATCCAGATCTTCTATTTTATCTGGGAGTTCTAATGCTTTTTCTTTTAATTCAGTAATCTTTTCTTCTTTTTCTAAGAGAAGCTCAGTAAATGTAGCAATATCTGATTCCATTCTAGTTTCCAAGGGCGCAATTCTCTCTTTGTATAGTTTTTCCTTTTGTTTTCTAAGAGCTGCGATTTCTATTTTTTGCCTGTTTAAATCATCTAAGTATTGGGAAACTCTTGTTCGAATATATGCTGGACGTTTTTGCTCTGTTGGCTCTGGAAGTGGAGTTTCTAAAGGTTCTTTTATTTCTTCTGGTTCCTCCTGGATTTTTTCTTCAGGAGCAATTTCCTCTTCCTTGATTTCTTCAAGTAAGGAAGGCTCTGAAACTTCTTCCTCTTTTTCTTCAGGTTCAGATTCAACATCAATTGAAATTTCTTCTTTAACTTCTCCTCTTAATCCTTTCAATAAGCGTTCTTTTTCAGATTCTTCCTCTTCTTTTTGCTCAGCACTTAGAATGCCCATAGTTTCTGGCAATACTGAGAATTTTTCTTTCTTTTCTTCTGGTTTGGATTTATGTATTTCTACTCTTGGTTCATGATAATCAATTGGGGTTTCCTCTCCAAGTCCAATCCAGGCAACATAAGTACCTGTAAGCCCGTATTGTATTTTTACATAGCCTTCTTCTTCTAGAATATGGAGCCATTTTTCTACTGTATCTTTATTCAGGCCAATGTCTCTTGAAAGCTGGTTTAAATCGATTTTCTTTTTTGTGGAAAGGATTCTAACTAATTTATCTACATCTGTGGATATAACTGCGTCATCAACGCATATATCAGACATTAAGCAATCACCTTAATTGAATAATCTCCAGACATTTTCATAATTGCTCTGTGTAATGCAACTTTTATAATTGGGAAATTATTTTTGTAAGTGTATATTGAGAAAACCTCTTGATGCTTGTTAATTCTTGCTGCTCTGTGTGTTGGTCTTCCAAATGCCTTTCTCATTCCTTTCTGAAGCCGGTCTGCTCCTGCACCAGCAATCATCTTATTTTCCCTAAGTACATGATGCGGATACGACCTTACGATCATATAATAGTTTCCAAGGATGGTTTTTTCCATGTGTTTATTTGCAGACTGTCTTGCACTTTCCAAAGCATTATCCCTTAGAATTACATCTTGTTCACTTACTAGTTGAACTTTAAGATCATAATCTGGCTTATTTACACCCATTCTGAATTGGTTTAAGTTCCTATGAGGCATTGCCTTTATGAAGGACTTTTTTGGTTTTGATTTTGAATATCTTGTCCATGCAACTTTATCCATGTCTCTTATAGCTCTTCCAGGTCTAATTCCCATTCTACCACCTAATCTGTATTAATTGTAGTAGTTTTTATGCATAATTAAGTTTATAAACACTCTACGTCATCTAAACCATAACTTTCGGGCAATGTTCGGGCAATCTAATTCGTTTCACTTATGTTTCCCGAACCAGATTTCTTGTGCCCGCTAATAAGTTACTCATCTGAAACTATTAATCTGCTTTCCTCTGACCGTAAAGATCTTGAATGACGCACCACTCAAAAAAGGCATGTTTTTGATTGTTGTATCATTCAAAACAAACGTTTATAAATCCAGCTTCCTAAAACAGTATGATGGATATATCAAAACTAAGAACTTTTGAAGGGCTTAATCCCTGGTGGACCAACCGGGAAGTGCCTACGGATTTATGCGGCATTGAAAGAAACCAGTATCTAGACCAGATAAAGAAATATCTTGAGAAAGAAGAAATCGAACTTATTTCCGGAACCAGAAGATCAGGTAAAACAACTGTGATATACCAGACTATCCGCTACCTGATACAGGATAAGGGGGTATCGCCCAGGAACATACTCCTAGTGAACTGCGATGAAACAGTGGTAAAGGACAACTTCAAGGACATTGCAGATATAATCTCTACGTTTAACGAATCCATTTCAGAAAAGAAATATGTGTTTCTTGATGAAGTGCAGTATTTTGACGATTGGGAGCAACAGCTCAAAAATGCCTTTGATAGATTCAGAAAAAACGTAAAACTCGTTGTTTCTGGTTCTAGTGCACTGCTCTCCAAAAGCAAAAAACTATATTTCTTAACAGGAAGATTTATTCCAATTAATGTCTATCCGTTTTCATTCAGGGAATTTTTAGAGATAAAAGGAATCCGTTTCCAGAAGAAAGGGGATATTGACAAACAATACAGGGAATACGCACCCTTAGACCTAGACAAAAAACTGCAGCAATACCTGATATACGGAGGATTTCCAAGAATAGTATTCGAAGAACAGCCAGATGAACGGATAAAAACAGCAAAATTGTATTACGAAACCATTTTGTATAAGGATATTCTAAAAATGTGGGAAGTTAAAGATGTAACTGCATTAGAAAAAATAGGCAGATTTACACTGCAAAACATAGGCCAGAGGTTTAGCTATAGAAAGATATCCGAGGCATTGCAAACCAATCTGCAGACTACCCAGAATTATATAGATTATTTAACCAATTCGTTCCTCATTTATCTTGTGGAGTATTATGCCAAAAGCTCGGCCATGCAAATAAAAAAAGAAAAGAAAATATTTACTATTGATAATATTCTGCATACTGCCCACTTTGGGTATAAAGAAATTGGATCGCTTGCAGAAAACCTGGTATTTGTCAGCCTTATAAGAAACGGGCACAAAGTTAATTACTGGAAAAATAAAACAGAAGTGGATTTTATAATAGAAGTAAATGGCATTCCGATTCCTATTGAAGTCAAATACCAGCAAAAGATCAACCCAGATGACTTAAATGGGATTTATTCCTTTTTCCAGCACTACAAGAATGCGAAGGAGGGAATATTGATAACTAAAAATGAGTTTGGAACTCAAAAAACAAAAGACGGAAGAAGAATTAAGCTAATACCACTATGGCTGTACTTATTGAACTAATTTGTTTCACTTGTGTTTCCCGAATCATGCTTCCTGTGCCTTACTTGGATAAAGGAAACTACTCTTGGAGTTATAAGAAAAACAAATAAAACATAACTAAACCCAGCAAGAATATCCAGAACATAATGCTCTCCTAAATAGATAAGAGAAAATGCCATTAGTAAAGGAAATAGGAAAATTGCAGAGTATTTTTTCCCATAGAATTTTACAACGAATAAGGAAATTAGGAATGGATAGGCTGAGTGTAAGGAAGGGATTGCTGCAACTTGGTTTGGGTTAAAGGTTGCAGAGATCTTTCCAATACCATCTGCGCTTTGCTTGAAGATTATATGCTCTATGGTTGGAATAAATCCTTTTTCTGAAGCCATCCAGGGAGGAGCTACTGGGAATAAAATAAATGTAATTAAGGCTAAGTAGGAAACTAGAATCAAAGCAATTGCAAACTGGGTGAAGTGCTGTTTATTCTTTCTCCATAAGAATAAGGCAAATAAAATTGGGGCAATAAAATGAAGGGAATAAATAAAAATTGCAATAGAATTTATTGATTGGATTGTAGGAGAAGGAAGGGAAAGAATATGGGTTTGGAAGGAACTTGAGAGAATTCCTCCAAAAACTGCATTTTCAAAATCAATTGGAAGGAAATAGTTGGCATGGTTGATTAAATTGTCTGCTAAACCCCTGAGGACTTCATAAGCTAGGAAGAGAATTAGAAACGGGAGCCAGGCAGAGAGGATTCTTCTTGGTTTTTTTATTAGGAAAATTGCTCCGATAAGTAAGAGAGCAAAAATATGATTGAAGGAGAATAGATCTACAGTTCCACAGGAAAAATAAAGAACTGCGTATAATGCTAAGTAAGCAATTGAAACCCAAATAGCCAATGAGGAAATACATTTAAGGTCCAACTCTTCCTGTTGCATTGGAATAAACTTAGCCTAATATAAATTAAAACCTTAGTATCCCGATCCAACTTTGTTTGTTGGATCGACCTATTTAGAACCAAACGAGATAAAACCAATAATCCAGAATCGGCATTATTTAGTTGGTTCTGAATATGTTCTAGTCCAGACTGCGCGGTCATAGGTAATGTTCAAGAGAGCGCTCCTAGTATATGATAGTAAAACTGCTATGTTCCAAGAAAGGAGTACGCAGTTAGTAAACCCCAGAGAAAGGGTTTTAATCTATTGGGTCATGCATAACAATTTAAACTTACAATTATTTAAACTTATGAAATTTATGGATATTAATCAGTTACTTTGGGACATAAATCAGCCGTTATACAAGCTTACAAAAGGGCAGTTGGATGAGGAGATATATAAACGAATAACTAGATACATCGTTGATGAATATAAAAATAGTAAAATTATTGAATTGGGTTGCGGGGATGGAAGCCTTGCTAAAAAACTTGTAGGTATAAGCGAAAAAATAACTTTAGTCGACTTTTCAAACATTGCAATAAATGAATGTAAAAAGAAACTTAAAGGAAAAAAAACCAAGTTTATATGTCAAAACATAGATGAATATTTGAAGAGAAGTAAGGAAAAGGCAGATGTAATTATATTTTGTAGATCTTTTTATTCTCCGAATTATAAAGAATGGATAAAAAAAGCATATTATCATCTTAACAAAGATGGATTGTTTATCATAGTTAATCCAGAATACTCTCTTAAAAAATATATTAGGCCTAATGGAAAACTATCAATACCCTTACTGATAAAGGCATCAGTTCCTAGAATTCTAGCAAAAATAGGAATGGTTAAATATGAACTAATTCCTATTAAAAAAATTATATATGAACTTAAGAGATATTACAGAAATGTAGAGGCAAATGAGTTTGCGAATGGTACACATGTAATTATAGTTGCAAAAAAGAAATAAATCGATCTCTTGATTTTATATAAATATTTTCTACGTTATCAGCATATTTTATTATCAACCACACAAGCACCCACGCAGCTAATAAATCAGCAAAATAGTGGGTTCGGAGATATAATGTAGAAACCCATACAGAGAAGGATATTGGCAGTATTATAAAACCAAGTTTTTTATCAAACTTAAATGCATAAAACAACATGACTGTTGTTAGGGCAGTATGCAAACTGGGAAAGGCATTTGCTTCAAAATCATCCAAATTATGAAGGGTTTTTAAGGGATTGGTAATCAGTTCTCCGTTAAGATTTTTTGTATAGCATGAAGGACAGTAATAAGCTGGCTGGATTGCAGGCAAGAAAATATAAAAAAGGAAACCTAACAGCATTGACAGAACCAAAGCTCGAATATATTCTTTAGCTAAATTACTGTTATATTTGTATATTATTAGCCCTACAAGCGGGGGAACTAGAACATAACCAAAAAAATATGCGGATGCAAAAAAATCAGTTAGGGTCGGATTCAAAAAAGCCTGAATTGCCTCAGAAGGCTGAAAACCTAGGAATAAATGATCAAAGGTTATTAGATATCCGTTAATAATTGGAAAACGGATATACCTAACAACATGCCCGAGATTTTCATATAAAAATACTCCTAAAAATAATGGATACCATGTTTTTACAAATTTTTTAGATCTCAGAAGAAGATGTTTTAGTTCCTTACCACTACAATCACTAAGATGTTTATAAACAAAAATAGTGGCGATAATAGGTAAAGCAACTATAAAACCTAAGATGAAAACAAAACTAGAATAGGTAAAAATTGCAAAACTAAAACTAAAAGTGATTGAGACCATAAACAAAGCTATGAAGAAAAAGAGTATTATAAATTCTGTAAGATTAATGCTTTGGAAAAGTTTTTTCAGTTATACCACCGTTTCTTAGTAAAGTGTTTAATATGCGAAATAATTTTAATCTATTGGGATTTTTTAGCAATTAATACTATTGAAATTCCGAATGGAAAATTTATTCCCTTAGAAATTAAAAAA
>Ga0066637_10002792_pt1 | contig 11695 bp, 12 predicted proteins | sample CryGeyCG2014_020_FD_62737 | JGI IMG/M metagenome (GOLD analysis project Ga0066637, IMG submission 62737) | Groundwater microbial communities from aquifer - Crystal Geyser CG08_land_8/20/14_0.20 | ecosystem: Environmental > Aquatic > Deep subsurface > Groundwater | place: USA: Utah: Grand County...
CACACCCCGTTAGAAATCTCCCTTGATATTTAGACTCGGCCTGAATTCCCGGCACACTTCCGCGCCCGACTGTAATTTCTAACGGGGCAAGAATTAGCCCCTCTTTATGGGGCAAGAATTAGCCCCTCTTTATGGGGTAAAGCAAAAATTTATACTTCAAAAGCTTCCCCTTTTTGTAATGAAATTTTCCGGAAAAAAATCTTTTGGAATCCAGATGCCCCAGAAAAACCGGGTCCCCCTCCCAAAGGTTCAGCTTCGTGAGGTCCCGGTCAGCCACCCATTCCAGGTCTCCCTCGCAGGACTCCGTCAGACGGCCGGTAAACTTTTTCGCGGTAAAGACAAACACCACCCAGTCGTTTTCTCCGTCGAATTCGGGAAAAGTCAGAACGCCCCTTAAAGAAGGAGCCTTCAGCTCCAGCCCGGATTCTTCGCGCACTTCGCGTATCACGCAATCCTCGGGACTTTCTCCCGGCTCGAACTTTCCTCCAAGGCCGTTATACTTTCCCTTATGCATATCCCTGTCTTTTTTCACCCTGTGAAGCATGAGCGTTTTCCCGTTCTTGCGGACGTAGCAGAGCGTGGCCAGAATTTTCTTCACCCCACCACCTCTTTAGGCGCAAATTCGGACGCTAATACAAGTCCGAATACGGCATATCGCTTATAATTCCAGTCGTTCATAAACGCTCTCCATCCTGTACCAGCCGAATTTCGGCGCTTTTTGCGCCATACGCTGATTAATTTTTACGTTCTTTGCCAAAACCGCCGATACTTGCGCAAATTATTCGAATCTTACGTCAGTTATCCTTTTTATTTTAAATCAGCGTCCACTTAAAAAAGTGGTGGGGTCATCTCAATCTCCAAAAAGCCAGGAGCTTATATATCTCTCCCCGGTATCCGGGAACAGCGCGACTATACTCTTGCCCCTCTCCCTCAAAGAAACGTCCCGCGCGGCTTTCATGGCCGCCCCGGAACTTATCCCCGCCAATATCCCCTCTTCCATGGCCAGGGCACGGGAGGTTTCCCCGGCTTCTTCGTCCGAGATTTTGATTATTTCGTCTATCAATCCCAGGTCCAGAACGGCGGGAACGAAGCCGGCCCCTATACCCTGTATCTTATGCCGGCCTTTGGTATCCCCCGAAAGCACGGCCGAAGACGCAGGCTCCACGGCGACAAGTTTTATGCCGGGATTTTTTTCTTTCAGATACCTGCCCGCTCCGGTTATTGTCCCGCCGGTACCCACCCCGCAGACCAGAAAATCTATTTTCCCCTCCAGGTCCCGCCAAAGCTCCGGTCCGGTACCGGAATAATGGGATTCCGGATTGGCCGGATTATCGAACTGAGAGGGCATAAAAGCCCCGGGATTTGCGGCAAATATTTTACCGGCCTCGCAGACGGCTCCGGCCATGCCGGTCTCGGCCGGTGTAAGAAGTACCTCGGCGCCGAAAAATTCCAGTATTTTTTTTCTCTCAGCGCTCATGTTCTCCGGCATAACTATGATAAGCCTCATGCCGTAAACCGAACAGAGCCAGGCGAGGCCTATTCCCATATTCCCGCTGGTGGCCTCCACTATCAGGCTGCCCTTCCCGATCTTCCCCTCTTTTTCGGCGGACCTGAGCATCCGGAAAGCGGGCCGGTCCTTTACGCTATGAGCGGGATTAAAGAACTCCAGCTTGGCGAAAATATTATTGGAAAGTTCGGGGTTAAGCCGGTTTATTTTAACCAGCGGAGTTTCCCCTATCAATTCCGACATGTTCTCCGCGTATTTCATCCGGCCACCCGCTTGCGAATCAAAGATTCGCCGTTTAAAATAAGAAAAAACGCTCCCTCTGAAAGGGTCACAAAAAAAAGCATGTTTTTATCCTGACAATCCAGGTCCCCGCTTCGGGCGAAATCCACGCTTTCAGCGATTAAGCGGGGAACCGGATAAGCGGGGGGCCGGATCATTTCTTCAACCCTTCTTTTATCTTATGGAGCTCGCTCCAGAGATTGTTTATTTCCTCTTCGTAATAACTGTCCACGTGATTGTGGTCCAGTATTTCCCCGCCCTTTATGCCGCCGCTATGCGGTTTCGCCTCCACACCGAAAACCGTGCAGTCGGGACAAACGCTTTTGAGGACCACCGAGCCGGCCCCTATACGGGCACTGTCTCCTATCCTTATATTACCCAGGATTATGGCGCCGGCGCCTATCACCGCGCCGTTCCCTATCGTAGGATGCCTTTTTTTCTTTTCGAGCGTGGTACCGCCCAGGACCACCCCCTGGTACATGAGGACGTCGTCGCCTATTTCGGCCGTTTCGCCTATGACCACCCCCATCCCGTGATCTATGAAAAACCTTCTCCCTATTTTGGCGCCGGGATGTATCTCTATGCCGGTAAAATGCCTCGAGACATGAGCCAGGAGCCTGGCCGGCAAAAGAAGGCCGTTTCTCCAGAGGAAATGCGCGAACCTGTGCAGCCACAGGGCGTGAAGCCCGGGGTAGCAGAACAGAACCTCGACGAAACTTCTTGCCGCCGGATCTTTCTTAAAAACATTCCGTATGTCCTCTATCATCAAAAACTCCTCCCGGTATTCTTCCCTTCCATAGTAATTATATAATTTTAGAAAATCTTCATCACTCAAAAAAACGAAAAAAGGGAGAAATTAAAAGACCCCGTCGTTGCGCAACGGCGGGGTCTTTTTTCTCAGCCCGAAATCAAAGCTTGGAGATCTGGAGTTTCCCTTCGTCGAGCTTGAAGCTGTAACCGGGTTCCATAGAAGGGAAAGCCGTGCCGGCGGGCTTTATATCATCGGCCTTTATGAGGAAATAGCTGGAGGAGTCCACCACCGGAAAAGGGATGAGCAATAGCAGCTTGCTTTCCGTGAATTTGGCGTTTCCCTTGCCGGTCTGCATAATTTCGTTGCCGTAAGCCAGCTTATAGGCTTTGGAAAGCTTCACGTCCACGCCTTTTGCCGCAAGCGCCTCTCCCAGCTTGTCGAGCGAGGAGCTTATGACCGCGCCGCGGGGGCCTTTTATCTCCAGTTTGCTCTTTTCGGGATCGGAAGCGTTGGCATGCACTTTAGCGACGTATTTCTCGCCGTCTATGACCACGGTCTTCGAGCCGTTCATAAAAATGGACCAGTTTATTATTTCCATGGCCCTTATGAAAAAAGTCTGGCCGCCGGAAGTGGTAAGGACCATGAAGAATTTTTCCTTATCCTTGCAACTGTTGGAAAGGTCCGGGCAGTTGGAGGATTTGGAACCGCTGACGTAAACCACGGTACCTTTGGAGGTCTTGAACGTTATGGGGCTTTTAAGGTACTCGTTGCGTATCGCCTCGAGGTCTATGTTGTAAAGGACGGAAGCCTTGGTCATTTCCCCCGATTTGTCGAAATCGAAATCGGCTTCGCCGGACACTTCCCGGGTTTTCATCATGTTATCGAAATATTCGTAAAAGGCGGCCAGGTCTTTTTCGGAAGCTTCGGAGGCGTTCTCCATCCGGGGCTGGGGTACGACGACTTCCTGCGACCCGTTGGCGGAATTTATGTCTTCCTCGAAAGAGTTTGCGTAGGAAAAGCCGCAAAGGGCCGCGATGGCCGCCGAAATCATAATTATCTTCTTCATATTGACCTCCGTAAAATTCATCACGGATATGTTATAGCTCCCCCCGCCCAGGATATCAAGTCCTTAATGCTTCCAAAAAGCGCTTTTTGGGCCCCGCCTTTTATAGGCCCAAAGGCCCATACCCGAATCCTCTACCTTACTAGATGTTTTTTCACGGAATAGAAGTGCAGAAGCGCGGCGAAGCGGCCGGCCGTGGAAAGGCCGAGAACTATGAAAAAAGGATGGTCGTAAACGCCTGAAAAATGGTCGTAAAGGAAACCGCCCAGCAGGGAACCCCCGAACTGGGCCAGGGACATGAGGAAAATGAGATGGGAATTATATCTGGTCCTGAGCGGGGGTTCCAGGTACTCGTAGACCAAATTGGTAACCCCCAGGCCGAAAGCGCTCCAGGCCACGCCGGAAAAGATCTCCACGGCGGTGAGATAGTAAAAATTCCCGCTACAAAGCCAAAGCAGCGAAACCACAGGGATGAACCAGAAAGCGTATTTAAGGACCGAGATACAGCCTTTCCTATCGAGAAGAATACCCCAGTATTTCATCAGCATCCAGGTCAGGAACTGTCCTATGCTCATAACTATCATATACCTGACATAATCGAAACCCAGGTCCTTGAGCACGTAAACGCTGAAATAGGGCGCGGCTATGTAGGTGGAGAAAAGAAGGATAAAGAGCGAGATGAAGATTTTATGCACTCCCGGGTGGCCTTCATCCCCCCTTACCGGGAAAATAAGACCCGAAAAAGTCCTGGGGATATGGAACCGGTTGGGGGACTCGTACATCAGGGAGATATAATGTACGGAACAAAAACGGAAAAGGGACGCCGTAAAAAAAAGCACAAAAAAGCTGACGAGGTGTTTGCCGTAAACGTTAAGCAGGAGGGAAGCCAGGAAACTGGCCGAAAAATAGGACACGGCTATAAGCCTGTTCCGGAAACCGAAGAACTCTCCCCTCTTATCCGCGGGCAGATATTCACCCACAAGAGTAAGCCAGGGCGCCGTGGCGATGCCTCCGCCTATCGAGTAAAAAACCATGAAAAATATGAAAAGATATATCGCCGGGCCGGCCGGCGCGAAAACGCAGAGCGAGGCAAAAAAAAGGCTGAGGGCTTGGGCGAAAACCGTCCAGAAAACGACTTTTTTGCAGCTTTTGAAGTAATAGACGAAAAATTCGGCGAAGACCTGGGCGAAAGACGCCATCAACACCGGTAGTGAGCGCACTATCCCTATCACCAGATTGGAGGCGCCCAAGCCGAGAGCGAAAGGCACTATGTAAGGTTCCACGAAGCCGAACATGGCCGCCCAACAAACCCCGTCCTTTATGGAACTTTTAACGCTGTTTTTTACCCTGTGAAGCATAGGACAATTTCCTTTACAAGCAGGCAGTCAAAAATTATATAATTTATAGAAATGTTTTGGAAACGGGCCTTTTGACAGGGGAAAAGCGGGGAAATAATGAAACTGGAACTCGTGAAGGAACTGCAGGGACATAAAGATGGCATACTCTGCCTGGATGTTTTTGAAGACACGCTGGTCTCCGCCGGGGAAGACAATGCCATAAAGACCTGGAAGCTCCCGGAATTAGAAAATCTTAAGACCATAGAAGCCCACAAGGGCGACGTAGCGCGCGTGCTTTTTTCCCCGGACAAAAGATCCCTTCTCTCCTGCGGCAACGACGGGAGCGTCAAGACCTGGAACAACCCGGATTTTTCCCCGGCACGCGTGTTCGCGGAACATAAATCCAGGGTGAACGCGCTGGCTTTTCTGGACGGAGAAAATTTCATAAGCGCCAGCGACGACCAGACCCTGAAGCTCTGGAATTTGAAAGACTCCGTTTCGAAGAGAACGGTCTCTCCCGGGATAGGCGACATAAAGGCGCTCGCCGCCTCAAAGGACAGGATAGCGGTCGGCGGTTCCGAACTCCGCATCTACGACAGGGATATGAAACTGGTCAAAAGCTGCGCCGATTACATTTACGGCGTGAACTTCCTGGACTTTTCCGCGGACCTGAAATTTATTTTCGTTTCCACCTCGATGGAAAAAACGCTGGAGATCTGGGACGCCGCGAACCTGGACCTGGTAAAAAAGATGAAGAACTCCACCTGGGTAAATCACATAAATTTCTACAAGGACCGCGCGGTGATGGCCGAAGGCGAGTATATAAAGGTCTTGAGCAAGGACTTCGAACCGGAAGCGGAAATAGAGGCCCATTCGGATGAAATTTACTGTATAGCCGTATACAAGGATTTCCTCGTTTCCGCCGGGAACGACAAAATGCTGAAGCTCTGGAAAATTTCGGACTAAATGCGGGGCGCGCGTCAGGACCGGGGCAGCCCTCAAGGAGACAAACGATGAAAACATTGTTAAAGGCATTAATGCTGACGCTTCTGACCGCGAATTCCTACGGCGCCGGCTTCAGATTATCGGAACAGAGCGCCAAAGCCAACGGCATGGGGAATTCCTTCGTAGCCGTGGCCGACGACGCTTCCGCCGTATGGTATAACCCGGCCGCTATGACGGAGCTCGAGAAAACCCAGTTCTCTCTCGGCACCGTTATGATATACCCGCTTATGAAACACGAATATACCGGCGGAGACGACACCATAGCCAAAAGACTGCACACTCCACCCCAGTTTTATGCTACTCATAAATACAGCGACAAGTTTGCCTTCGGTTTCGGAGTAAACGCCCCCTTCGGCCTCCAAACCAACTGGGGCGTTAACGCCCAAGCCGATGCGGTGGCCACTCTTTCGGATATAAAGGCCTTTAACTATAACCTCAACGCCGCTTATAAAGCCAGCGAAAAACTGTCTTTAGGAGCCGGCATAGATTATATGTCCGTGGAAGCCACGTTAAACAGCTATCCCGGCATGGCGGTTGAAATGACAGGGGACGGCGCCGGTTACGGCTACAATCTCGCCGCTTTCTACAAACTCAGCGAAAAATGGAATCTCGGCGCCAATTACAGAAGCCAGGTTAAAATAGACATGGACGGAGAACTCCTTTTAATAACCAGGAAAGCCGCTTCGACCACACTGACGCTTCCCGACACCTTCCAGTTGGGCGCGGCTTACAAGCATAACGATAAATGGCTTTATTCCTTCACCATGGATTATACCAACTGGACCACTTATCGCACGCTGGCCATAAAAACCGCCACAAGCACTACCTATAACAAAAAGAACTGGAAAAGCGTCTGGGCTTACAGGCTGGGTACGGAATATAAATATTCCGACAACCTCAAGCTCAGGGGCGGCATATTCTACGACAAAAACCCGGTTGAAGAAAAATATTTTGAGAACAGGGTTCCCGATTCCGACAGACTGGCTTTTTCGATAGGCACCGGATACGCCAAAGGCAGTTGGGTATTCGACTTTTCATATACCTATCTGCATTTCATGAAAAGGGAAATCGACAGCAGCGTCCAGGACGATTCCTACGGCAACGTTCTTAACGGCACTTACACCGCCGCGGCGCATCTGCCGGCCTTCAGCGTGAGCTATAAGTTCTAAGGATCAAAGCGTTAAATAAAAAAAGCCCCGGGCAATCGGGGCTTTTTTATTTGCGCTTCCTCTTTATATCATTTGGAGGAATTCCCTTGCGATATTTTCCCAGTAATAATGTTCCAATCCTTCTTTAAGAACCGGTCTTTTTAGGTTTCCCCTTTCGGCGTGAACTTTTTTCAGTATTTCCGCGGCGCCGGCCGTGTCAGGGCGGGCGATATATTGTTTTCGGGCCGTTCTCTCGTATTCTTCGCCGGAAGTTTCCGCCATCCCGTAAGGCGCGAAATAAGCGTTCTCCCCGTCCAGAAAATCCCGCTGGCCCGAGTAATCGAGACAAACCGACGGTTTGCCGCAGGCGAGGGCCTCGAGAAAAGGGAGCCCGAAAGATTCCGCCCTGGAAAGAGAAAAATAAACGTCGCTTTTCCCGTAAAGCTCCCCCATTTCCTTCTCCGAAAGTCTTTTTTTCACGATCTCCAGCCTGTCGCCCAGCTTGCGGGAATATTTTTCCAGCATACCGGCGAAACCGCTTATTTCGAAGCTTTTCGGCCCGGCGGTATTGTAAGAAAGCTTGAGAATCAGTTTCACATCCGCTTTATCCGGAAAAGCCCTGGCAAAGCTTTCCAGCGCCAGGTCCGCCGCCTCCCTTTTCTGGGGCGAACCCACGCAAAGGAAAGTCAGTTTTTCGTTTTTCACGAAAGAAGGCCGGTAATATTCCGGGTTGATCCCGTATCTTAAAATCCTGAGTTTCCCTTTTTCCACGCCGGAATTCAGGAACACTTCGGCCGTAAACCGGGAAGGCACAAAAACCAGGTCCAGGTATTCGTTCACGTTTTCCACCCACTCCCCGGGCAGAGAAGTGAACTCGTAGACCAGAAAACCCATTTTCCGCTTCCCGGCGGGGAGGCGGGGGTAATTTTTCGGATGTTCGAAGGTGAAAACCAGGTCGCCGGAAAATTCATTGTTAATTTTCCCGGATAATTCGCCCAGATCGAAAGCCTCTTCGTAAAGAAAGCCTTTTCTCTCGTAGATATTGGTTTCGACGCCGAGTTTGGACAGCGCTTTAATCATTTCCCTGGCCACTTTCGACCAGCTGGAAATACTCTTCACTATTCCGAAATATGTTATTCTCTTATTATATGGAGCCATTTAAGAAGCCCGCGCGCTGCATCATCGAAACAGACTATAAATGCAATCTAAAGTGCCAGAGCTGCTCGCTCTGGAAAGAAGATTATAGAAAACTTAGAGGCGAGGGGAAAGGAGCTTTAAAGACGGAGGAACTGGAGGTATTGCACGAAAAACTGGCCGCCTTCGGCGTAAAAAGAACTACATATATAGGTGGAGAGCCTTTCCTGAACGAAGATATTTTAAAGCTCGCGCTGGACGCTAAAGCGAAAGGGATAATCCCCAATACCGTGACCAACGGGAACGCCCTGACGCGGGAAGCCATAAAGGAAATAACCGGAAAAGGCCTCTTCAACACCATGATATTCTCGCTGGACGGGCCGAAAAACATACACAATTTCATAAGGGGAAGCAACGACGCCTTCCAGAAGGTTTTCGAGGCGCTTAAAACCCTGCGCGGAATAAAAGCCCAAAAAAAACTTAAATATCCGAAGCTCTTCGTTTATGTCACGGTCTCTAAACTGAATTATAAATATCTGGAAGAAGCGTACAGGCTGGCCAAAAGCGTGAACGCCAACAGGATAAGGTTTCAGCTGGCCAGCGCCTTGACTCCGGAAATACTGGCCGAAACCAATAAAATACTCGGCTTCGAGGCCGTAAAGACCCACTCCTACCTGAACGCCCTGGGCCTGGCGCCTGAAGAACTGGAAAAGGCGAAAAAAACTCTCAGGAAAATAAAAGCGGTTTCAAAAAACGGCCTCAAAATAGAGACGGAAAGCGTTTTAGACGGAACGGAAAACAAAAACTGCAGATTCATCGGCCGGGATTTCGTGATAACCCCTTCCGGGAACGTCCTGCTCTGCCCGATGCTGACGAATTTCACGGCCGGTAACGTCAAAACAGAAAACCTTCAGGAGATTTTCAGCAAAAACATGAAAAAGACCGGGATGATACTGGCCCTGGCTGATTCCGGCAAATTGCCAGTCTGCCGCCAATGCTGCGTTGAAAAAATAATTTAATTATAACCACGTTTTTGGACGACCGTCTATTTTTGTGGTTATCTCAGGACAGGTCTTTAAGAGAAGTGGAAGGCTCGCGGTAGCGGCGGAAAAATTTAGTGGGCGTGGTCCAGGTCAGAAGGGAATTCAAAGGCCTTATTTTGGCCCCGAAGAACAAAAACAGGTAGCCGAACCAGATCCAGACCAGAGAATAGAAGATATAAAAAAGATTAAAACCCAGCCAGGACCCCAGACCGAAAGAACGCTCGAAAATCATAACGGGTAAAAAGCCGAAAACTCCGAGAAAAACCCAGTAAAAACCCGCGAGGTACAGGAACCCCGTCTGTATGGCTCCTTGGGGGCAGTAGGCGATGCAGCGCTGGCAGCTTTCGCATTTCAGGGTCCAGTAAGGCCTGCCTAGAACCGGTTTCAGCGCCCCGAAAGGGCAGTTCTTCCAGCATATCCCGCAGGAATCGCAGTTAAAGTCCGCGAACATTATCTTGGCCAGAAAAAATCTGCCGAGAACCAGATACATAAGGCTCACGTAAGAAAGCATAAAACCGGCGAAAATAAAGAACCAGCCTCTGTAAATCCTTTCCCCCGAAAAGATCCGGCCGGCGAAATCCTCCGTCTTTACTTTAGCCCTGGCTATGAACCATTTCGCGTTGTCCGCCCGCAGGCCCCAGTGCACGGCCTGCCAATTGCTCGGCATATCCAGTCCCTGAAAACCCCTGACGTCATACCCTTTGAGCAGCAGTATCAAAGAGATCAAAACAGTACCCGTTCCTTCGATGCCCGGTAAATGCCAGGAACCCGCCATCCAGCCGGCGCGGCAGGCGCTTATAAGGACTTTCGTCCCCTTGCCGCGCGGAAGCCTTAAGGCCAGTTTTATGACCGGCCAGGGAGCGGTAAAGGCGTGAGTCGGATAAAAAACGCCGAGCCAGGAGTTCTCCCCCGGCGAAAGCTCCTTTCCGGGAAGGGCCCTGCCGAGAGGGAGTAGCTTAACCGCGAAGTTTTTAGTTTTGGCCGTTTCGGCCGACCAGGAGGCGGCTCGGTAGGAATTTCCCGTACCGGACATAAAATAGATAAGCAGTTCTTTTTCCATTAAGCCTTTATTTTATCTAATTTTTCCGGTATTGAGAATTATTTTTTTGCGGTTACGAAAAGGTCGGCGAAAAAAAGCTGTTTAAAAGGCAAAAAACGGTAGAGCCTATTCAGTATCATTATGAATCTGTCGTCCTTCAGGAAGTAATAGACGTAGTGGGGATTTTTCCAGAACCCCGTCTTTATTCCGGAGAAACCGCTCTTTTTCAGGGCTTTTTCCAGCGAAGAAGCGGTCTGCTCGTTCACGTGAAAGCCGTCCCTGAGCCCCTCGGGCAGCGCCGCCTTCATGTTCCACCCCAGCCTCACCCCGTTAAAAAAACCCACGAACCAGTAAAGGCGCAGGCCCCAGTTGAGAAAGATCCTGTTCGGCGAGGTATGGACGGCGATATGGCCGCCAGTTTTGAGAACCCTGAAAGCCTCGGCGAGCCAGTTCGCCAGCTCCCCGGTCTCCAGATGCTCAGCTATGTCCGAAAATATCACGACGTCGAAAATACCGCTTTCAAAGGGAAGCCTCTCTTCCTCCAGTTTCAGAAACTCCAGCCGCATCTGCGGAGAATTTTTCAGCCAATGCGCCTTTATTTCGTTAGAAAGCTCCAGAGCGGCGGCCGAAACGTCCACGCCATACGTTTCGGCGCCGCCGAGCGCGAAATTCAGGGCCAGTTCCCCCCTGCCGCAGCCGAAATCCAGTACCTTTCCCGGCCTGAATCCGAAAACTTCCTTATGTATCCTGCGCAGTCTTGGAGAAAGCTTCAATCCCTTGGAGGAAAGGAAGGTGTTAAAACCTTCGCATTCGGTCAAAAAATATTTCCTGTCGTAATTTAAAGGCATTTTTTGAAAGGAGTCATGCACCTGTATCTTTCGAGAAAATGATACGAACCCGCGATGAAGGAGATGAAACCGCCCCAGAGATGCAACCTGAAGAGAAAATTTTTATATTCCGGGAAAAATCCGAAATAAAGGAAAATGCCGCCCAGCGCGCAGGAGAAAAAGGACAGGAAAAGAAGCCAGTTCCAGATATCCCTGTGAAAAAGGAGGTATTTCGGAATTTTGGCCTTAAGGATCTCGGAAAGGACGACGAGCAGCAAAACCGCGGAAAGCAGCGGGATAAGCGAAAATTTCCGGAGCTTTTCGTAAAAACTTTCAGGGATCTTAGGGGCGGGAGATTTTATTTCCCCTTTGTCCGGGGCGGAGGCAAGGGACGGCGCGATCGTCCCACTCCTTAAACCATCCGGAGCGACCGGCTTTTTTTTAGCCTCTTCAGCGGCCTTCCTGGCCTCTTCTTCCCAGGTGTCGCAAATTCCGTCCCCGTTGCGGTCGATGAACTGGCCGCATTCCCCCTTGCAGGCCGGCTGCCGGCCGGCCCTGGGAC
>Ga0066637_10002796_pt1 | contig 11680 bp, 14 predicted proteins | sample CryGeyCG2014_020_FD_62737 | JGI IMG/M metagenome (GOLD analysis project Ga0066637, IMG submission 62737) | Groundwater microbial communities from aquifer - Crystal Geyser CG08_land_8/20/14_0.20 | ecosystem: Environmental > Aquatic > Deep subsurface > Groundwater | place: USA: Utah: Grand County...
GCAATCTTACCGTTGTTATGCAATTCTATCCTCTCTTTCAGGTCGTTTGTATAACCAGTATAAAATAACTTATCTTTTTTACTTTGCAAAATGTATGTGCCTAAAACTTCGGACGGACGAAGCGTACGAATTAGACAATACAGCAATACCGCGCGGAACGACATCCTTACATTCTCAAGTTTGTAAGGATATTATTGTGTTCGGCGGAACGATTCTAAAAATTTAACAAAGGTTCTTCCGTAAGGCGATAATTTATGCTCCACGAATTTGCCACGGTATTTTTTATCCACCAGTCCCGCCAGACAAAGCCGCCGGGTGTGCTCGCCGATAGTCCGGGCATTAGCGTTGACCCCTTTGATTATTTCGGTAAGCGTGACGCCATTATACTCGGCGATCAACAACAAAACCTCAATGCGATAGTGGTTCGCTATCCCCTTCAAGTGCCTCTCCATTTGTTTAGCAGTTTTTGTTTTCGGCATATTTTTTATTTTTATTATACACCAACATACCAACAAACTCCAGTTTGTTGGTATGTTATTTTGCGTTATAGAGTTCGATGGTTTTGATGAGGAGGCTCGGGAGCGGGGTTTGGCTGATGCTGGGATCGTAGTAGCCCGTATCATCCGCTTCCCTGGTGCCAACAAGGCGATAGACAGCGGATGGGCTCTGCTTGGCGATGAATTCCAGCGTCGGTTTTATCTTTTCATAATCTTGATAATCCGGCAAAGAAGCCCAAAACCAGACACGCGGATCATCGTATTGCCGCCGGTTATTATCGATATCATAGAAATAGAATGCCAGGTCGCCCGAAGTAGAAAACCGCCGCAACTGGCCATAATACACAACCTCCCGGCCAATATCGCCGGCGCCAGGGTTATCAGCAAAGCTTACCTCGCCCACCGCCTGCAAAACGCTCGCCGACGGATTAGCCAAGGGCGGATAAAAAACCACCAGCGCCACAAAAGCCACCGCCAAACCTTGCAAAACAATATCTTTTATTTTTACCCATTTCTCCTCCATTTTTGATATCCGACATACCAACAAACTCCAGTTTGTTGGTATGTCATTTTTTACGACTCCCCCGCCGCCGACCCAAATAAGTCCCCAGCATAACCCCCGCGATTCCGATGAGAATTAATTTTAAGTATTCCATAAATTTAAATCTTATGAAAAATTAATGGTACCTGACACCCTTTATTGATTCATAAAATCATTTTTATTTAACGGCTTATCGATAACGGCTGTTGAGCCGTTGGGGTGGGAGGGAAAATCTCCCCTAACCCCTCCTAAAGGAGGGGAACAAATCCCTCCTCGCCTCCCCTTTACAAAGGGAGGAAACTACATTTTTTATTTCTTCAAAAGCAAAAGGATAAGGCCGAATTTGCAATGCATTTTTTGCACATTGCTTTTTATTTTTCTCCATGATAATCAACGCCGATCTTCCAAACATTCTTTTCTAAAAAAGCTTCTATCGTTTGCCTGTTGGCTTTATTTATAAGGTTCGGATGTGAAAGTTTGTTATTTTTTGAATAATCAGCAAGAGTAATAATTTTTTTACCCTCCAAATAAGCCAATCTTTTATGATAGCTATTGGTAAGCGCCTTTCCGACTATTTCTTCCATAACAGCAGTTATGCCTTTTTTGTCGAACTCATTGAATGCTTCATAATATTTTTTTCTATCAATAAATTTTATATTTATTGGCACAAACCCTTCACGTATCAGCAAATAATTATTAATAACCCGCCCAATACGGCCGTTGCCATCACAAAATGGATGTGTGTATTCAAAAGCAAGATGTAGTTTTGCAATGCGCTTAATAATATTTTCATGACTCATTGCATGATATTCAGATAGCATTTTCAGAAGACGATCCAGCACCTCTTTTGGATTAGGAGCAATATGATTGCCAACTCGCACAAACTCATTATCCCTCCTAAACCTCCCGGCAACATCATCGCGGATATTGGAAATCAGCATTTTATGAAGCGACAAAATTACCTCTACAGTAAGTTCTTGCTCCTTGGCTCTTTTGTCTATATAAGACACGACTCTCGCCAGATTTTTTGTTTCAAAAATTTCTCTTTCGGTAATAAATCTATCCAAATCAATTTGCAGAAGTATTTTTTCAGTTTCTTCAAGAGTAAGCGTGCTGTTTTCTATCGCATTTGAATTATATACTTGTTCGGCGACCTCGGTTTCGGTGATAAGCTTAATAAGCGCATCCTTTCCTGTTGATGCTTTATAGTACCTTCCTCTCAGTAAGTTTATTTTATTGAATATAGCGGATATTTTAGCCATATGATAAGTATAGTAATTTTCACGGTTTTGTCAATATAATCGTGAAAAATGGGCAAAAATTACTCCATATTCACGGTTTTGACTATAATTTACCCTATTTTTGAACTTGTAAAGGCTCCTTACAAGTTAACCGTAAAAAATACTAAATCCTCCCCCGCCCTCCTTTACGAAAGGAGGGGGATTAATCACATCTTTTCCCCTCCTTCGCATAAAGCTACGGGAGGGCGCGGCGGAAGATTACATTTTTTCAAGAGCAGAAATTCCCATTGAGCTAAGGGTGTTTTTCAAAACAATCCTGGTTGCCTCACATAATGCCAGACGAGATTGAGTTAGGTCTTTATTGTTTTCATCTAAAACTTTGCAGTCCTCGTAGAATTTATGAAAGCCCCGCACGAGGTCCAGGGAGTATTGGGGCAGGCGGTGGACTTGATAATCTAAAGCCGTGTCGGCGATGATTTCGGGCAGGCGGATGAGTTGCTTGATGAGGGCGAGTTCGGAGGGATGGGACAATGGCTTATAGCTAATGGCTAATGGCGTATGGCTGTCTTGCGATTTGCTATTAGCTATTTGCTCTATGCCGGATTTGCGAAGGATTGAGCAAATCCTGGCATAAGCGTATTGGACATAATAGACCGGGTTTTTATCGGACTGCTCGCGGGCCAGGTCCAGATCAAAATCCATATGGGTGTTGGGTGAATGCATCAACATAAAAAAGCGGAAAACATCGCGCCCGATCTCTTTTAACACATCGTCAACCAGAACATAAACCCCCTCTCTTTTTGACATTCTTGTTGGCTTTCCGTCTTGAACAAGCCGCACAAATTGCATTAAGATTATTTCGAATTTATCTTTAAATCCTAACGCCTCAACAAAGCCTTTCACCCGTTTTACGTCTCCGTGGTGATCCGCGCCCCAGATATTTATAACGCGGTCAAATTTTCGCTCTTCAAATTTATTTTTATGGTAAGCGGCGTCAACGCAAAAATAAGTCGGCTGTCCGTCTTTTTTCACCAAAACCCGGTCTTCGTCGTCTCCGAATTTAGTCGCTCTGAACCACAGAGCATCGTCTTTTTTATAGGCCAAGTCTTTTTCTTCAGCCCATTTAATTATCTCCTCCACCTTGCCTTTTTCGCGGAGCTCACTTTTCTCGGAAAACCAAACATCAAAATTGATCCCCATGCCCGCAACGGTTTTCTGGATCATATTTTCCAAAATAGCGTCCGCGAGTTTCTTGGTGCCCTTTGGCCCCATTATGTACATTTTATCAGCCTGGTTAATAACTTCTTCGGGAAAAGTTTTTCTTACAAGCTCGATATAATCACCCTTACCCTCTTTGATGGTGTCCATTAAAACTTCCATCTGCTTTCCCGCGTCATTTACATAGTATTCTTTCACGACTTCGGCTCCGGCTTTTTTCAAAATATTGCCTAAAACGTCTCCGTAAACGCCTCCCCGGCCATTGCCGAGTGTTAGTGGGCCGGTGGGGTTGGCGGAAATAAATTCTACCTGGATTTTCCCGCCCCGGGCGGGTCCGCCCCGGGCGGATTCACCAATTTGGACTGAACCGTAATTTTCTTTAGTCTTTAAAATCTCCGCCACTTGCTGGCGCAAAAATTCCGGGGATAGCGTAAAATTAATAAATCCCGGCGGCGCCGCTTCGATCTTAGCAAACATCGGATTATTATTGGCCGCCAATTTTTGCGCGATTTCCCCCGCCATGGCCAGCGGATTTTTGCCTTCTTTTTTGGCCAATTTCAAAATCGCATTGGTGGAATAATCGCCAAAGCCGGGGTTTTCGGGATGCTCAATTATGGCATCGGGAAGATTTAAAAGTTGGCGGATGCGGGCGCGGATCATGCAAGTACACTTGTCATCCCGAGTAGCAACGAGGAATCCCGCCCGAATGGGCGCCATCTCGCATACGCGAGAGATTCCTCGTTACGCTCGGAATGACAGAAAAAGCGCTTTATCTATCTTTAGTTTAGCCAATAATCGTGATAAAGTAAACTTATAATATGTCCGACTACGCTTTCAATAGACAAGCCGGTTTTGAATACGAATTTTTGGCCAAATACGAAGCCGGGCTGGTTTTGAGCGGCCAGGAAGTAAAATCTATACGGGCCAGCCATATTTCTTTGAAGGGGGCGTATGTGGTGCTTAAGGACGAGGAAGCCTGGCTACTAAACGCCAATATCCCCGCCTGGCAGAGTAAGAACGCGCCAGCGGGTTATGATGCAATGCGTTCCCGCAAACTGCTGTTGCACAAAGACCAGATCAGCTCACTCATCGGCCAAGGGAAGCAAGCCAGGTTGACTTTGGTGCCTATTCGGGTCTATAATGGGCAGAGAGTTCGTGGCGAAAGTTCACTTTCATCACGAACGAACGAACCCATTATATCCGCAGGATATAATAGAACGGGTAAAATCAAACTGGAATTCGCTCTGGCGCGGGGCAAGCGGTCTTTTGACAAACGCGCCGCGATCGGCCGGCGGGAAAGCGACCGGCGCATCAGGCGGGCCATCAGGGGAAAAATTGAATAATATCGTACTCTGGATTCCCCCGTATCAGGTACGGGGCAAGCTTAGTCAAGCCCGGGATGACAAAATTCTTTGGGGGCGCAAGTTTCGACAGTCAATGTTCTTAGAATACGCAAACCGAGTGTGCTAAAATCTCGATAAACTTTCAGCAACCAAACAAATGTCAACTTTTTGACAAGCGTTAAGAGTGCGTTTACGCCCTCTTACGCTCCGGTTCTGGCTTAATAAAATAACCTGGAACCCATCCGGCTTACTGACTTCCGATAGGTAAAACCCGGGTGTAATTTTTTCGGGATAGACCGCTCTCCGCCGGGGATTGCGGGCGAACCATAACCGGCTAGGGCTGGCCTCATTTTTGCTTGATCCATAGCGGCCAGTCCGAATAAATAAATCAAGATAAGTTTGTAGAAGTATTCTGAAAATATTGATTGGACGGGAGTTCAATCTCCCCGTCTCCACTCGACTCGCTCGTGACGAACCCTATATGTCATCCCGCACTTGATGCGGGATCCAGGTTCTGAATTCGGGCCTGGATCCCCGTTTTCACGGGAATGACAAAAAAGGTCCTGGATGACAAAAAACATTTAATATAACAATAAACCTTGTTTAGAAAACCATATTCCCCACAACCCAGGCAACCAAAAACCCTGATCAACGAATGGATCCGCGCGGCGCAAGTGCGCGTGGTGGATGAAAAGGGCGGGCAACTAGGCGTCATGCCGCTGGCCGAAGCGCTGTCCTTGGCGCGCCAGCGGGGCCTAGACCTGGTTGAAGTCACGGATAAAGCCACCCCGCCAGTCTGCAAGATAATTGACTTTGGCAAATTCCAGTATCAGAAAGAAAAGAAGGCCAAGGAAATCACCAAGACCCATAAAGTGGAGGTAAAAAATATCCGGCTGAGCTTTAATATCGCCAAGCATGATATCGAAATGAAAGCGGCCCAGGCGCAAAGATTTTTGGAGAAGGGCGACAGGGCCAGGATAGAAATAGTTCTGCGCGGCCGGGAAAAAGCCTTCGCCCCTCTGGCCAAAGAGAAACTGGGAGAATTTAAAAATTATATCAAGATCCCCATTATCATTGACCACCCGATAACCAAAGACATGCGAGGATTCTATATGCTGCTTTCCAAGGGAAAATAACTACGAAATACCAAAATAACCCCCGCTTAATCTCCCCCTTGCCAAGGGGGAGAAGCAGAGGGGGTAAAAAACTAAAATTATGAGCCTCAAGACCGTCAAATTCGCGACCAAAAGATTAAAACTGACCAAAAAAGGCAAAGTGCTTTTCCGGCATAACCGCCAAAACCATTTTAACGCCAAAGAAAGCGGCAACCAAACGCGGGCCAAACGGGGCCTGCGAAACCTGGCCCTGGCGCCGGCTAAAGTTTTTAAAAAAGTGCTGGAAAGATAAATAATTCAATAATTCTCCTTCCTTTACAAAAGGAAGGCCGGGATGGATTTCTCCCTCTCCTTTTTAAGGAGAGAGTTGGGATGAGGTTAATTTAATGCCTGATACTCAAAATCCCCCTTAATCCCCCTTTTATAAAGGGGGAGATTAAATAAAAACATGCCAAGAGTCAAACGCGCCATGGGCGCCAAGAAAAAAAGAAAAAAGACATTAAAGCTGGCCAAGGGCTATATGTGGGGCCGCTCCAAGCGCTGGAAAACCGCCAAAGACGCGGTCAAGCACGCGTGGGTCCATGCCTACATTGACCGGCGCCTGAAAAAACGCAACGCGAGGCAACTTTGGAATATCCAAATCAACGCCGCCACGCGCGAACTGGGCCTGAATTATAGCCGCTTTATCGCGGGCTTGAAGAAGAATAAAATTGAGCTGGACCGCAAGGTCCTCTCGCAACTAGCACAGCTGCAACCCGAAGTTTTCAAAGAAATTGTGGCGCTGGCGAGAAAATAATTGTCGAAACAAAAAAGAGTCTTTCAAGAGGCTCTTTTTTGTTTTCTTCGTCTGTCATTCCCGCGCAGGTCATAGATCCTAATGCAAGAAGGGCGGGAATCCAGGACCTGGATCCCGGGTCAAGCCCGGGATGACAAAAATAATGGCACCGATTGCTAATGCCCCCAAACTATCCTGCGCCACGTCCTGCCAGCGGCATTCCCTCAAAGGCACGAAATATTGGTGCAGTTCGTCGGAGATGGCGTAGAGCACGGTTAAGCCAAAAGACCAGAGCAACGCTTTTTTGAAATTTACGTTTTCGCCATAATATAGCGCCCGCCACAGCAATAAATTCAATAAGCCAAATTCACCGGCGTGGAAAAGCTTGCGCCAAAACACGTCCCAAAAAACCGACATATTTGACGCCAGGCCAGAGATGCTGGACAGATAAAAAATAACGCCGGCCCAGAGAATCACCGGCAGCCAATAGATCAGAAATTTTTTCATTGCATTTCCAGACATCCGATGTCCCAAATATTAAAAATTTTTGAATTCAGGACATCGGATGTCAAAATATTAATCCGGCGACGTCCGACAACCAAAAACCAAAATGCGTTAATATTTGGGTTGTCAGACGTCATTACGCCTTATTATCCTCCCCTTCTCTATCTTTACGCCTTCCGCTTTCAACAGTGCGATCTTCTTAGCTTCTCCGCCATTAAATCCGCCCACTCGCCCGTCGCTACGCACCACGCGGTGACAAAATACGGCTTTGTCGCGGTTTTTATTCAACGCGTTCCCCACCGCCCGTGCTAAGTTTTTATTGCCCAATCTCCTGGCCACCTCGCCATACGTTAAAACTTGCCCTCGCGGGATCTTTCCTGCAATGTTAAATACTCTTTTTCGCCAAATAGTCATGCAAGAATTTATTTGCCATAATTAGAGCCTTACGGCTGCTCCTGAATATTCTTATTCTTTCCAGCGCCCGTTCAAACGACAACCATTCATAATTAATGTGCTCTTCTGAAATTTTTACTTCTTTATTCTCTGTCTGCGCCAAATAAAGAATAACCGTTTTAAAAATAAGGCAGATTAAACCATCCGATTTCCTCTCGCGAAAAAAATACCGCTCCGCCATTTTAAACTTTGGCAAAAAGGTTAGATTAAACAGACCGGTTTCTTCTCGCGTTTCTCTTTTCGCCGTCTCTATTTCCGACTCGCCTTTTTCCATCGTACCCTTGGGAAAATTCCAATAGTCTATCCCAGATTTTTCCCGGCTCCCGCCATGATTTAAAAGCAAATATTCTATCTGATTGTCCGCGTTGCGATAAAAAATTATTGCGCCAGCAGATTTAGAAAATATCATAATTATGACGCCAAGTAAGTTTTATTGATCAATCTTTTCCCCATCGACCAGACCTCGCAAACCGTACCTTTAGTGCAATTAGTCTTGACTCTGTGCAAATCATTAAAATCGCGCTGGGAAATTTTAAGTAAAACCGCCAAGATTGGATCCCGATGTGAGACAAAAACCAGATTTTTATTCGGATATTTTTTAAGAGCGCCCTGGATGGCTTTCATCATGCGTTTGGCCATATTATCCAATGTTTCGCCGGCGTTGGATCTGGACGGCGTCCGAGTATAAATTAAATGTTCTTTGGGATATTTTCTATCGGCTTGCTCTATAGTTAATCCTTCTCTTAAATGCCCGAGGCCCGATTCCCTCAAGTTTTTATCAATAATAATTTTTATCTTTCTGCCTATCGTTTTTTTTATTATGGCTGCCGTTTGCCGGCATCTTTTCTGAGGGCTGGCAAAGATAACCTTAATATCTTTATACTTTAATAATAATCCGGCTTTTCTTGCCTGTGTCTGGCCTTTTTTGTTGAGAGAGAACGGCAGCCAACCATAAATAATTTTTTTAGGATTTAAAACCTCGCCATGCCGCACCAAAAAAATCCTGGCAAAATTAGTTTTAGATTTTTTTGATTTTTTCATGCGCGGCTGGCTAGATTTTATTTTTTATTCTTTAAAAATTTCATCAATTCTTCAAAGCTCTTTGTGTTAATTATATCTTTCTTCTCCGCCCAGCCCCGCCGCGCCACGAAGACGCCCAGTTCCAGGTATTCCAAATGGCCGATGGTATGCGCGTCCGTGCCAATTGACAATTTAACGCCCGCCTCTATCGCCCGCTTAACGTTCTGCCAGGTCAAATCCAGCCTATCCGGAAAAGCGTTTATCTCAATAACCGTTCCGGTCTTCACAGCTTGCTCAAAAACTTTTTCCCAGTCGACTTCATAGCCCTCGCGACGGCCCAGCAGGCGTCCGGAAGGGTGCGCCCAGATATCCATATTCTTATTGTTCATCGCCCGGCAAATCCTCTCGGTCATCGCTTCCCGCGACATTTTAAAATTATCGTGAATTGAGCCGAGCACCACATCAAGCCTAACCAGCACCTCATCTTTTATTTCCAATCCCCCGTCTTTATTAATATCCACTTCCGCGCCTTTTAAAATTTTTATACCCCTGATCTTTTTATCCGCTTCATCAATGGCTGTCAGATATTTTAACAGTTCCTTCTCTTTCATGCCGCCAGCAATGGCCAAGTGCCCCGCGTGGTCGGTCATCGCGATATATTCATGGCCCAATTTTTTGGCGGCCTCGACCATTTCCAAAATAGAGTAAGTGCCGTCTGACCAAGTTGAGTGCATCTGCAAATCGCCCTTAACGTCTTCATATTTTACTAAATTCGGCAAACCACCAGGTTTGCCCTGAGCTTGTCGAAAGGCCGCCTCTATCTCACCGGTATTTTCCCGCATCTCCGGCTCAATGTATTCTAATCCCAATTTATTATAAATATCTTTTTCCGCTTTACCCGCTACAGATTTCTTTCCATGAAAAAGACCGTATTCGTTCAGCTTATATTTTTGCTCCTCCGCAATTTTCCGCATTTCAATATTATGGTCTTTATTCCCCGTGAAATACTGCAACGCCGCGCCAAAAGATTCCTCGCCCACCACCCGCAAATCCGCGTCCAGGCCGTTATGCAGGCGCACCATGGATTTAGTCTCGCCCCGCGCCAGCACTTTGGCCACTTCGGGCATGGCACAAAAATAGTCCACCACTTTATCCGGGTTATTGGTAACCGCCAAAATATCTATATCGCCCGCTGTCTCTTTCCGCCGCCGGATGGAACCCGCCACCACTGCCGCTCGCACGCCTTTTAGGCCGGCTAGCCGTTCTTCAAATTTGCGCGCCAGCGGCAAAATATCACCGAGCAACACCCGCCCCTGCCCGCCTTTAACGTATTCCAGGCCCCGTAAGATATTCTCTTGGGTTTTTTTACCAAAACGCGGCAAGCCGGCGATCGTTCCGGCCTTGGCCGCTTTTTCGAGGTCCGCCAGAGTACGGATCTTTAATTTTTCATACAACACTTTAATCGACTTTGACCCGAGCCCCTGCACCAGCGTTAAGTGTTCCAAATCCACCGAGCAATCTTTTTTCAATTTGGCGTATTCTTTTATCTTGCCGGTTTTGACATACTCCCCGATCTTTTCCGCCAAGCCCCGACCGATGCCTTCAATTTTCATCAGGGCTTTCACGCCCCCTTCTTTATAAATATCCTCTAGATCATCATCCAGGCCCTCAATCAAGCGCGCCGCCCGCTCATACGCCTGCGGCTTGAACGCGACATCTTGCATGGCGTAGTATTCGGACATCTGATAGAAAATTTTGGAAATAATTTGATTGATCATAAAAATTTTTACTGATTGCCCGCCTGCCAGCTATTTTCCGCTATAAAAGTCTTGATCGACCGGTCGAAAGTCTTTTCCGCCGCCGGAGAAAAATAGCATCCTGGCAGTTCTTGTTTCTCGCGGTGATGGCGGACGCACTCGCAACAAAGGCCGCGCCGCCGGCATTTGACCGACGAACAAGGACAAGTTTTTAAATTGGACCCTTGCCGACAATTCATAAATTAAATTGAAATTAATTTTAATTTGATATCCCGCCCGAACCATTTCCTGGCCGTTTGGCAAAAATCCGCGCCCAGGTCCGTGACCTCCAAGGCTATCTTACCGTTCTTTGACAGCTTTTTCTCGATCTCCGGGTGGCGTTTTAAATAATCGGCTAACTTGATAGGAATAATGTCATCTTGCGAAATAATCCTAATCTTGGAGCCGATGATCTTTTTTATCTTATTTTTTAAAATCGGGTAGTGCGTGCAACCCAGAATTATCGCCTGCACTTTTTTAGCCAGCAACGGCTTAAGATACTGCCGCAAGACCGGACTAGCCCAGCGCAAGCCATTGTTTTCCACGAGCGGCACGAGTAGCGGCGCGGCGTTCTGATAGATCTTTATTTTTCCGTCCAATTTTTTTATTTCTTGGATATAGACCGCCGAGTTGACGGTCGCCACTGTCGCCAGCACCCCGAGCCGCTTAACCTTTTGCCGCACCACCTCTTCCAGCGTCGGCACTAACACCCCCAACACCCGGCGCTGCGGATAATGCGTTGGCAGATATTCCTGCTGGATCTTCCTCAAGGCTAAGATAGTGGCGGTATTGCAGGCTATGACAATAAGCTGACAACCGTTTTTGAAAAGATAATCTACCCCCTGCCGAGTAAAATCCTGGACGGCCTGGGCCGAGCAGCTGCCGTAAGGCGAATGTTTCAGATCGCCCAGAAACAAGTAATCGTATTGCGGCAACACCTTAACTACCTTTTTTAAAAGGAATAATCCCCCCAGCCCCGAATCAAAAAAGCCGATTTTCATATATTCCTACAAATTACGAATTACCGCTAATTACGAATAAATTTAACTCCTCCTAACCTCCTCTTTATAAAAAGAGGAGGGACTCCCTCTCTTTTTTAAAGAGAGGGTTGGGGTGAGTTATACTGCTTTTATTATCTTAAACCTTATCTCCTCTGGTTTCAAACTTTTTGCTTTCG
>Ga0066637_10002799_pt1 | contig 11669 bp, 11 predicted proteins | sample CryGeyCG2014_020_FD_62737 | JGI IMG/M metagenome (GOLD analysis project Ga0066637, IMG submission 62737) | Groundwater microbial communities from aquifer - Crystal Geyser CG08_land_8/20/14_0.20 | ecosystem: Environmental > Aquatic > Deep subsurface > Groundwater | place: USA: Utah: Grand County...
AAAACCGAAGAGTTTTCACGGACATTCTTATTTGAGCTAATAAGGGCGCGTTCACGGACATTTTATATGAGCTAATGCGGCGCCTTTATAACTCCCGCCGATTATTGTATAATTTGTAATATACTGGAAAAGGCGCAGGAACGCCTTTATTTTGACGCCGTTCCGGAGGAAAGATGAAAATACACATAGTGGCCAGAAAACTCAAGCTCACCAAGCCCATAAAGGATTTTATCGAAGCCAAAGTGGAAAAGCTTTACGAATACATAAACAATATCGTCTGGATACAGGTGATAGTTTCCGTCGAAAAGAAAATACACACGGCCGAAATCGTGGTGCATGTCGGCCATCAGACCATGAAGGCCGCGGCCGCCTCCGACGACCTCTACTCCGTCGTCGACAAGGTCATGGACAAAATAGAGACCCAGGTAAAGAAATACAAGGACAAGCAGATTGATTACAGGAAAAACGACGTTTACTCCTACAAGGAACTGCATCAGGTCCTCTCGCCCGAGATAAGATTCTCGGTCATCAAAGACGTTTCCCTGAAACCCATGAACAAGGAAGAAGCCGTGGTAGAAATGGAAAAACTCGGCTACAATTTCTGGCTTTTCGTGGAAAAAAGCACCAAACAGACTCAGGTGGTCTTCAAAAGGCTGGACAGCACATACGGCATTCTTCAACCCGTAAAGAAATAAGATGGAGAAATCCATAACCGTAAAAGAACTGCTGAAAGCCCGCGGCAGGGTAATGGTCCTGAAAGTCGTCTCGGGCAGGGAATTTTTAGGGAAAAAGATAACGGTGAGCGAGGTCAACAGGCCCGGCCTCGCCGTGACCGGCCACCTGGACCAGTTCCGCGCCGAAAGGATACAGATCATAGGCAAAGGCGAATACGCCTACTGCACAAAAGAAAACCCGAAAAAGATCAAAAACAACCTGGACAGGATGTTCTCCCGCTCGGACATGCCCTGCGTTATAATAACCGGCGGCGTGAAACCCCACGAACTCATACTGGAATCCTGCAAAAAGAACAAGATTCCGCTCCTGGAAACGAGCCTGGACACCTCGACTTTCATAAGGGAAATAACCATCTTTTTGGACGACCTGCTCGCCCCGGTGACCACCCTGCACGGGGTTCTGGTAAACGTCTACGGCCTGGGAGTCCTGATACAGGGCGACCCCGGGATAGGGAAATCCGAGTGCGCCATAGAGCTGCTCAAGAGGAACCACATCCTGATAAGCGACGACATCGTGGAAATAAAAAGAAGGATCGGCTATATCCTGATGGGCACCTCTCCCAAAACCATAAAAAATTTCATGGAAGTCAGGGGCCTCGGCATAATAGACGTGGAAATGCTTTTCGGCATAGGCGCCATAATGAGCCAATCCATAATCGAGATGCAAGTCTACCTGCAGTCGGCCCTTAACTTGGACCTGTCCAAGTACGACAGGACCGGGACAGAGGACAATTACATGAAGATACTCGACGTGGACGTGCCCTCGCTCAAAATACCGGTCACCCCGGGCAGGAATTTGGCGGTGCTGATAGAAGTGGCGGCCCTGAACCAGAGGCTCAAGAATCAGGGATATTTCGCCAGCAAAAAATTCAACGAGGCTCTGATAAAACAGATGAAAAACGGATGATCCAGCCGCCCGCCCGCCAATCCGAGATCGATATCCCCTGCGAGGCCGCTCCGCGGCCTAAGCGGGTGACCGGATGAAGCAGTCTATTTTTATAATTACCGGGATGTCAGGGGCCGGCAAAAGCCAGGCCCTGAAGTGTTTCGAGGATTTCGGCTTTTACTGCATAGACAACATACCGATAAAACTGATCCCGCATCTTTCGGAGCTTATAAAAAGAGAACCCCATTTCAGGCATATCGCCCTGGGCCTGGACATAAGGGAGGCGAAATTCCTGAAGAATTTCATAGAAGCCGTCGGGGCGATAGAGAAGCTGCATCTGAACCGTAAAATAATTTTTCTGGATAGCGCCGGCTCCATCCTGCTCCAGAGATTTTCGGAAACCAGGCACAGGCATCCGCTGGGCAAGAACCTTCCGCAGGCCATAAAGGAAGAAAGGAAACTTCTCTGCGAACTCAAGGAAAAAGCCGACAGGGTGATAGACACCTCGAAAATGACCCTGGGGGAACTGAAAGAAAACCTTTCCTCACTGCTGGAGCTGAGAAAATCCAAGGAAGTCAAAATTTCCGTGATTTCGTTCGGGTATAAGTACGGCATGCCGATGGACGCGGATCTGGTTCTGGACGTGAGATTTTTCCCCAATCCGTACTATGTGCGCTCCCTGAGGCGTAAAACCGGTCTGGACAGGCCGGTCGGCGATTATGTAAAAAAAACCCCGGTATACAGGAAATTCATAGAGGATTACACCAGGCAGATCAAGATGCTGCTTCCTCTCTACGTTAAAGAGGGCAAATCGTATCTGACTATCGCCATAGGCTGCACCGGCGGAAAACACAGGAGCGTCTTTATAGCCAGCGAAGTCGCGAAAAAGCTCTCCTCCCTGGGATATTCCGTAAGCGAATACCACAGGGACATAAGAAAGTAAAAGAGAAAATCAAAGGGGCAACAGGGTAATTAAGAGGTTGAGAGATCGGGAAATTGAGGAAAAACAAAGAAAGTTGAAAAGTTGACTGATGTAAAAAGAATGATGGATTAAGGCTTTTACTTATAACTCGTCGACTTATTTACTTGCCAACTTCTCTTACATGCGACATACGTCTTGCAACCTGAAACTTGCGACTTGTATCCTCTAACCCCGAATTACGGACTTTCGCGTTCAGGAACTCAACTATGGTAAACATAATAATCGTGACCCACGGAGATTTCGGAGCCTATCTTATCGAAGCCGCCGAAGGCATCGTGGGGGCGCAGGAAGAAGGCGTAAAGACGGTTTCCATTTCCTCCAGGATGTCCCTGGAAAGCATAAATCTGGCCGTTAAAAAAACCTCGGAAGAACTGGCCTCCCCCGACGGTCTCGTCTACCTGGTGGACATGCCGGGCGGCACTCCCATGAACGTTGTTCTGCCGGTAGCCAGCGGGACGGAGAAATCGGCCGTCATCTGCGGAATAAACATAAGCATGATCATCTCGGCTTTTTCTTACAGAAAAAATCTGGGGTTCGAGGAGCTGGTGGAAAAAATTCTTTCCGACGGAAAAAGAGCCGTCTGCGAGGTCAAGAGCCTGCTTAACGACATGGGAAGCAGGGGAGAGGGTAAGTAACCTGAAGTAATTTAATTTAGAGTAATTTAGTTTAGAGTGACTTAGTTTAGAGCGATTTAACAACGACTCTAAACTCTAGACTTTAAACTCTCAATTTTAGACGCTTAACTCTAAACTTTTACGGGAGCTTTTATGCCGGTTGCGCTGTACAGGATAGACGACAGACTCATTCACGGACAGGTGGTCGAGGGCTGGGTTCCGGAGTTCAAAATAACCGAAATAGCGGTGGTCTCCGAAAGCCTCAAAAACGACCTCCTCAGACAGAACATAATGCGGTTTTCCACGCCGGAAAACATAAAGCTGAATTTCCTGGACTCGGAGACGGCCATGCCCTATCTCTCGGGCACGGCCGTCTCCTCCCGGGAAAACATTCTAGTGCTTTTTCCCGGACTCTCCGAAGCGGCGTCCCTGGTCCGGAAGGGACTCGAACTGAAGTTCCTCAACATAGGCGGCATGCATTATTCGGCCGGGAAAAATTTTTCCATAGGGAAAGCCATTTTCCTGAACCAGGAAGACTGCGATAACCTTAAATTTCTGGATGAGGAAGGAGTAAAGATGGAAGGGAAGGGGATTCCGCACGATAAACCCGTGGACATACTGGAATCTATACGATAGAAGGCATAAGGCAAAATCAGGGGAGAGCGGTCAGAGGTCAGGGGACAGAAGGCAAAAGAATGATAAATTTTTCACTGGTAATACACAACCACCAGCCGGTCGGGAACTTCGACGGCGTTATCAGGGAAGCTTTTGAAAAAAGCTACAAACCCTTCGCGGACGCGCTTTACGGCTTCCCGGATATAAGGTTCTGCATGCATTTCTCCGGAATACTTTACGACTGGCTGGAAAAAAACGAACGGGGCTATCTCAAAAAGCTCGGGGAAATGGTCTCCAGGGGACAACTGGAGATCCTTAGCGGGGGTTATTACGAACCGATTCTTTCTGTGATACCTGAAAAGGACAGGATCGCCCAGATCAAAAAAATGAATTCTTACATAGAGAGAACGTTTGGAACCAGGCCCGAGGGCATCTGGCTGGCCGAAAGGGTTTGGGAACCGGATCTCCCCCAGACCATCTACGACTGCGGCCTGAAATACGCCCTGCTGGACGACGCGCATTTCATGTCCGTCGGCCTGAAAGAAGAGGAGCTGAACGGCCCTTTCATAACCGAATACAATTCAAAAACGATCCACGTTTTCGCGATAAACCACAATCTGAGATACCTTATTCCCTTCAAAGAACCGCATAAGACCATCGAATATCTTTCCGGCTTCGAAAAAGGCGTCTTAATAATGGCCGACGACGGCGAGAAATTCGGACTTTGGCCTAAAACCCACAAACTGGTCTACGGCGAGAAATGGCTCGAGAACTTCCTTCACCTGCTGAGAAAAAACTCAGGCGGCATAAAAACCGAAAAACTTTCCGACTCCCTGAAAAAAGCTCCGGCAAAAAACGTCATCTATCTCCCTACCGCCTCTTACCATGAGCTCTCCCAGTGGGCTTTGCCGGCGGAAATGTCCGGCAAACTGCAGGCCGTCTGGAAAAACGCGGAACCCGGACTGAAGAATTTTCTGAAAGGAGGCTTTTTCAGGAATTTCTTCTCCAAATATCCGGAATCCAATTTCATGCACAAGAAAATGCTCTACGCCAGCGAAAAAGCCAACAGGTTCAACGATTCCAGGGCCCTGGATTTCATTTATAAGGCCCAGTGCAACTGCGGCTACTGGCACGGCGTTTTCGGCGGGGTTTACCTTCCCCACATAAGAATGGCCGTCTACGAAAATCTTCTGAAAGCCCAGGACATAATTTTCAGGAATTATTCAAAAGGCAAGTTCCTGCTGGAGGAAAAAGACCTGGACTGCGACGGACGCGAAGAACTGCTGGCCGAAAACGAAAAGGCCTGCTTCGTCTTCTCGCCAAAAAAAGGCGGCGCCCTCGCGGAATGGTCCGTAAAAGACCCGGGCATAAACTTCAATTCGATTGTCAACAGACGCAGGGAAGCCTATCATGGAACCGCCTCTTCGGACATAGGCGGAAGCGCGGGCGGCGGGAGCTCCGGGGAACTGATTTACGACTGGCATTCCAGGAACGGACTGCTGGACCATTTTCTGCACCCGGATACTACGCTCGAAAAATTTTACAGGTCCAGCTACGGAGAGCAGGGCGATTTTGTGCTGGGAGAATACGAACTGGAAAAATTCTCGGACCGGGGCGGAGCGAGAATAAAGATGTCCCGCGACGGACAGCTCTGGCAGGACGGAAAGACGCTCCCGCTTCGCGTGGAGAAGGAAATACTGCTTTCAGGCGGCGCCAAATGGGAAGCCCGCTATGAAATTAAAAACCCCGGACCGGCCGCGGCGAAGATCTTTTTCGGAGCCGAACTGGTTTTCGCGTTTTCCAATAAAAGCGTGGCGGATATGAGCGCGGCGGAAAACGTTACCGAATGCGTTTTCAAGGATCCGGCCCGCGGAAAAATAAAGCTGAAATTCGACAGAAAAACGGGTCTCTGGATCTTCCCCATCGAGACCATCTCGAACTCGGAATGCGGCGTGGAAAAAACCTATCAGGGCAGCGTGATAATGCCCGTTTTAAAAGCCGAAATAAAAAGCGGAGAATCCCTCAGGTTCTCCATAGAGGCGGAATACTCGCATGGATAATATCGCCCTCCAGATGATCGCGGTGGCGGTTCTCCTGAACCTGGAGAATATCCAGGCTTTCCAGTTCCTTTTTTCCAGGCCCTCTTTTGCAGGCTTTCTCCTGGGCGTTCCCGCTCTCCTGGCTTATCAGGGCGCTCCGGCGGCGCAGGCCTTCGCGATGGACAGCTTCACGGCCGGCGCGGCGCTCGAACTGCTTATACTGGATTTCAATCCCGTAGGCGGAATAATAATACCGAACGGGGTCGTCGGCGCCGCGGTTTCCTCCCTTATGCTTGCCAGCGGCCATTCGATGGGAATGGCTTTTTTCGCCGGTTTTCCGGCCGCCTTTCTCTATTCGAAACTGGATTTTTACCTGCGCGCGGCCAGGAACTCCTGGAACCCGAAGATCGAAGCCGAGCTGGCCGAAGGCAGGGCGAATCCGGGCAAATGGATTTCCTTTTCCCTGGCTTTAGAAGCCGCCGTTTCCGCGCTTTTCCTGGCGGCGGCTTTTTACGCTTTCGGTTTCGTTTTGAACCTGGCGGGACGCAGCGACTACGTCGCGTCCTCCATGAACACGGCTTTTTACGGAGCCGTTTTCGCCGGACTCGCGGCTCTTTTTTTCAGACTTAAGCATCAGGTCGGTAAAAATGAATAAAGAACTTTCCACGAAAGAAAAAATTTCCATATTCTTAAGGTCTTTTTTCATACAGGCCGGCTGGAACTATCTGCGCTACCAGAACATAGGCTATCTCTTCTGCGTACACGGCCGGCTCAGGAAAATTTACGAAAAAGACGAGGCCTTCAGGAAAGCCCTCCTGCGCAATTTCGAGATCTTCAATACTCAGCCCTACATGTCCTGTTTCGTCATAGGCAACGCGCTAAAAATGGAAGAGGCCCCGGAAAACCCGGAAAAAGAAAAAAACATACTCCAGATAAGACAAAGCCTGGCCTGCGCCTACGCCTCCATCGGGGACAGGCTTTTCTGGGCCAGGCTGAGAATAGCGGCTTTCGCCGTCACCGTTTTTCTGGTGGTCCTCCTGATGAACCCCATGGACCTTTCGGGGCTCGTTAAACTGTCCTTCCTGTCGCTTCTTCTGCCGACCCTTCTTTACGCCGGCTTTTCGGTTTACATAAGATGGAAAGGCCTGGGATACGGCTACGATTGCGGCGGGAAAAGCTCCTGCGGCCTGGACTTCATGAACTGGAACAGACTCATAAAATTTTCCAGCCTGGCGGGGTTCGGGCTTTCCGCTTTTCTGCTGGTTTTTTTCAGTTTCGTTTTCGTCTACTCCGCCGCGGGCGCCGGAACGGCCAGGATACCGGGCCATCTCCTGTTCGCGATTTCCGCGATCGCGGCGCAAAGATATTTCAGGGCCCGCAAAAAAGACCTCGGCTGGACCGTCGGGGCCGTTTTTATATTTTCTTTCGCGATAAATCTCCTGGTGAAAATATGATTAAAAAAGACCTCAGAATACTGAACAAACTCGGAATACACGCGAGGCCCGCCGGGCTGATAGCCAAAACCTGCTCGCGGTTCGTCTGCGAGATAAAAATGATAAAAGACGGTTACGAGATAAATCCGAAAAGCATAATGGGGATACTGACTCTGGCGGCCGGGAACGGCTCGGTTATTACGGTGATAACGGACGGGAAGGACGAAGAGGAAGCGATGGATTCGGTCGAACAGCTTTTTAACAATAAGTTCGAAGAATGACGAAAAGGACGGACACGCAACAGATCACGGGCCGGCGTCCGGAAAACCCGGGGCCGAAACCTGATTTTACGAGAGGGTTTATGATAATAAAAAAAGGAATAGCGGCCAACATAGGCATAGCCATAGGCAAGACGTATCTCCTCAAAGAGGACAATATCCTCATAGAGAAGCTGCGCCTCCCGAAGGATAAAGTAAAGGCCGAGGTCAAAAGGTTCAAAGAGGCCATCGCCAAAACCAAAGACGAGCTTAACGCCATAAGGGAGCAGGTATTGGATTCGCTGGGAAAACAGCACGCGAGGCTCATAGACGCCCACCACATGATCCTCCAGGACCCGCTGATAACCAGGGACGTCACCGACATGATCTCCAATCAGTGCGTGAACGCCGAATACGCCCTTTCGGAAAAGATCATTTCCGCCGTAAAAAAATTCGACCGGATAGAGGACGACTTCTTCGCCGAGCGGAAAAACGAGATACTGGACGTGGGCAAGAGGATAACAGCCAACCTGGTCAACCAGGAAAAAACCTCCATAAAAGACCTGAAAGAGCACGCCATAATAGTGGCGCACAACATTTACCCTTCCGACACCCTTCATATGAGACGTTCCAACAAGGTCATGGCTTTCTGTATGGACGTCGGCTCCAAATCGAGCCACACGGCCATCTTCGCCCAGAACATGGGCATGCCCGCAGTGGTGGGCCTTGGAGACATTTCCAGAATGGTAAAAAACGGGATGACCCTGATAATAGACGGAGAAGAAGGCAACGTGGTCCTCGACCCCACCCCGGAAATGGTGGAGAAATACAAAAAGAAACGGGAAGAGCTGCACAAACAGGAGCATTACCTTCTAAAAATAAAAAAACTGCCCAATGTCACCAGGGATTCGAAAAAGGTAAATATCATGGTGAACCTGGACCCCGACGACAATTTCGCCGATTTCAAAACCTATAACACCGATGGGATAGGCCTGTTCAGAACGGAATTCCTCTACCTCAACAGGAACAATATCCCCAACGAAGACGAACAGGTGGAAGTCTATAAAAAACTGCTGGAAAACAACAAAGAACTGCCCGTAATAATAAGGACCGCCGACATAGGCGGAGACAAGGCCTCCAACATGGGGATAAAGGAGATAAAGAACGAGGAAAACCCGTTCATGGGCTTCAGGGGCATAAGGCTTTTCCTCAAGTACCCGGATCTGCTTAAAACCCAGCTTAAGGCCATCTTGAGGGTCAGCCCCGGGACCAATGTGCAGATAATGATCCCCATGGTCACCTCCCTCAGCGAACTTCTTTCCGTCAAGCAGATACTCGCCGAAATAAAAACCGAGCTCGACAGGAAAGGCCTGGAATACAAGAAGGACATCCCCCTCGGCATAATGGTGGAAGTGCCGGCCGCGGCCCTGATTTTGGACCATTTATTGAACGAAATAGACTTCGTTTCCATAGGCACCAACGACCTGGTCCAGTACGTCCTGGCCGTGGACAGGGTGAACCAGTACGTTTCCGAACTTTACGACCCCTATCACCCGGCGATACTGCGTCTTATAAATCTGATAGTCCAGACGGCGCATAAGAAAGGCAAGAAAGTCTCGGTCTGCGGAGAGATGGCCGGAGACCACCTGGCCGGAGCCGTGCTTCTGGGCCTGGGCGTGGACGCTCTTTCCGTACCGCTGAAATCCTATCTCAAAACGAAGCAGAACGTGCGGAATCTCAGTTTCGAGAGGATCTCCGGTCTGGCGCCGAGACTGCTCGGCGTTTCCAATTCGGAAGAAATAAAAGAAATAATTTTAAAGGAACTGCAGTAACAGGACATGGAGGGATGCATCGATGTATGGAGGCCTGGAGGCATGGAAGCGAGGAGTTTTATAAAACCATACGTCCAAATTGCTATGCGTCTATACATCTATTTATGAATTTCTCCTATGAAAAATCCGGCATAAAAAATATCCGGAACTTCTCCATAATAGCCCACATAGACCACGGCAAATCCACCCTGGCCGACAGATTCATAGAAATCACCAGGGTTATTTCGGAAAGGAACATGAAAGCTCAGTTCATGGACGGCATGGAACTGGAAAGAGAGCGCGGGATAACGATAAAGGCGAAAACCATCCGCATGATCTACAAGGCCGAAAACGGGGAAAACTATCTCTTTAACCTGATAGACACCCCCGGACACGTGGACTTCGCCTACGAGGTCTCGCGGGCTCTGGCCGCCTGCGAGGGCGTCCTGCTGCTCGTTGACGCCACGCAGGGCGTGGAGGCGCAAACTCTGGCCCACGCCCATCTCGCCCAGTCCCTGAACCTGAAAATAATTCCGGTCATAAACAAGATGGATCTGGAACACGCCAATGCGGACAACGTCGAGGAACAGATCTGGGAAGTGCTCAAAAACCCGGTGGAATGCTCCAGGATAAGCGCCAAGAACGGCAAAGCCGTGACCGAGGTGATGGAACGGGTGATAAGGGAGATTCCCCAGCCGGCAGGCAGGCTGGGAAACCCCTTCCGCTCTCTCATCTTCGATTCCGTTTACGACTCCTACAAGGGTGTGGTCGTTTACACCAGGATAATAGACGGGGAAATAACGCCCGGGAAAATGGTGACCTTCCATTCCTCAAAGAATTCCTACAAGGTGAAGGAAGTCGGCCACCTCACCCCGAAAATGACGCCGGCGAAGAAACTGAGCGCCGGGGAAGTCGGCTACATCGTCGCCGGCATAAAGGACATACACGACATAAAGATGGGCGACACTATTTTCGAAAAAATGCAGACCGGCATAATTCCCCTTCCCGGCTATAAGGACGTGAAACCCGTGGTTTTCGCCGGTTTTTTCCCCATAAACACCTCCGAATATCCCCTGCTGAAAAACGCCATAGAAAAACTGAGCCTCACCGATTCCTCCTTCACCTACCAGGGCGAAACTTCCAAGGCTCTGGGCTTCGGCTTCAGGCTGGGTTTCATGGGCCTTCTGCACATGGACATCATAAAGGAAAGAATAGAGCGGGAATTCAGCGTTCCTCTTATAGTCACCAACCCCAACGTCATTTACAAGGTTTCCTCGAAGACCCATACGCATTCCAGGGAAGTAAAGCATTCCGAGGTCACCAATCCCAGCGAATTCCCCCATTACGGCGACGTGCTGGACGTAATGGAGCCTTATGTGAGGGCTTCCATAATAACTCCCCTTCAATACATGGAAAACATCCTGAACCTGCTGAAGGAAAAAAGGGGCGAACACGTAAAAATAGAGTACATCTCCACTACAAAGATAATAATAGAGTACCTTTTGCCGCTCAGCGAAATAATCATAGACTTCTACGACAGGCTTAAGTCCGTTTCCAAAGGCTACGCCTCTTTCGACTACGAATACGCCGAATACCGTTCCTCGGACATGGTCAAGATAGAGATACTCCTGCACGCGGAAGTGGTGGACGCGCTCTCCTTCATCTTCCACAAAAGCAGGGCGCAGTCGGCCGGCAGACAGATCTGTGAAAAACTCAAGAGTCTCATCCCCCGCCATATGTTCGAAGTGGCCGTGCAGGCCAGGGTGGACGGCAAGATCCTGGCCAGGGAGACCATCCCCGCCATGAGAAAGGACGTGCTGGCCAAATGCTACGGCGGCGACATCACCAGGAAAAGGAAGCTCCTCGAAAAACAGAAAGAGGGGAAGAAAAAGATGAAACTGCTGGGCTCGGTGGAAATTCCCCAGGAAGCCTTCATGTCGGTGCTTAAAATAACCCAGGACAAATAAAGAAAAACAGAAAATCAGAGGAACAGAGGATTGTAGTCTAAAAAATCGGAAAATAGAAAAATTTAAGGATTCCAAGCATAAAGAATCTCCTATTTCAAGCCAATCTTCCAATCCTCTAATCCTCCAATCGTCCCGACTTCCCTGTGTCACCCGGCAAAACAGCCGGGAACGGCATTTGAACAACAGCCCCTTTAATTTATACCATATAGACAGAGGGACATTATGGAAGAAAAACTTTTCTGGGTCGGCATACTCATCGGCCTGCATTTTTTTTTATCGCATCATTTCAGGGAAAAGGACAAATTCGCGGCGCCGGGATTCTCGAAACTCT
>Ga0066637_10002800_pt1 | contig 11669 bp, 13 predicted proteins | sample CryGeyCG2014_020_FD_62737 | JGI IMG/M metagenome (GOLD analysis project Ga0066637, IMG submission 62737) | Groundwater microbial communities from aquifer - Crystal Geyser CG08_land_8/20/14_0.20 | ecosystem: Environmental > Aquatic > Deep subsurface > Groundwater | place: USA: Utah: Grand County...
TAAACTTAAGACAGTTAGATAATTTGATATTTCATTTAGGACTTATTGAAATGATTAGTTACTGGAAGGCAACCTGCGCTCCTTTGATTGAGGTTCGGGCAGGCAAATTAAACCCAGAGCAGGTTAAATGGTGGCAGACCTTAATAAGAAAAGGGATGGGTCAGTTCTTTTTTGAAAACAAAATATCTTTTCAAAAACCCTTTATCAAAACCCTTGGCAAACATCTTGCTAAGCCAGGCTTAGTAAAATTGAAGAATAGGATTTTAGTACCAATAGGAGGAGGAAAAGATTCAATTGTCAGCTGGGAATTGTTAAAGAAAGCTAAAAAAGATATTGCTTGTTTTAATTTGAACCCAAAACAGACCATTTTGGTGATGAAAAGGACTGGGTGTAAGAAATCGATTATTATTGAAAGAAGGTTTGATAAAAAACTGCTTGAACTGAACAGAAAGGGGTTTTTAAACGGCCATACTCCTTTCTCTGCTTATTTGGCCTTCTTATCCGTTTTGCTGGCTGTTATCTTTAACTATAAATACATAGCTTTTTCCAACGAAAGGAGCTCGAACGAAGGAAATGTCAAGTATTTGGGAAGGATTATTAACCACCAGTGGTCAAAGAGTTTTGAGTTTGAAAAGATGTTTAGAGAGTATTCCAAGAAATATCTGGTAAGAGACATTAAATACTTTAGTTTCTCGCGTCCTCTTTATGAACTCCAAATAACTAAGCTTTTTTCTCGTTATCCAAAGTATTTTCCTGTTTTTTTGAGTTGCAATGAAGCTTATAAAACCTATTCCGGGACCAGAAAACCTTCAAAAGCCTGGTGTGGCAAGTGCCCTAAGTGTTTGTTTGTTTTTACCGGCCTTTACCCCTTTATTGAAGAGAAAAAGTTAATTAAAATATTTGGGAAAAACTTATTCAATGATAAAGGCTTGATACCTTTGATGGAAGAGTTAGTGGGGGAGAGGGGATTCAAGCCTTTTGAGTGCGTGGGCACTAAAAAAGAAAGTTTGGCGGCTTTTTACCTTGCCCGCCGAAGCTTTGAGCGGAGGTGGGTTAAAAAACCAATTCTCCTAAAATATTTTGAAGAAAAAATATTGCCTAAATATCCAAATTTAGAAAAAGAATCAAAAAAAATAATAAACTCCTGGAATGATCAGCATAATTTGCCAAAAGAATTTGAAAGGATATTGAGAAAAAAAATATAATAAGTCGTGCGCCTCAGTGGCAGAAACGCTATTCTATTTAATTTTCCCGTTAAAATGCTTCATTTTTAACGGGATTTATGTTATTTTTAAAATAAGATGCTATTAAACGAACTTAAAAATAAGAGTATATTAATTTTGGGGTTTGGCAGGGAAGGGAAAGACACCTTTTTGTTTTTAAGAAGGCTTTTCCCTCAAAAAACTCTGGCCATTGCCGATTTGAGAAAAGATATTGGAGTAACAGATAAAAAGACAAAGCTCTATTTAGGGGAAAACTACCTGAAGGCTTTGAAAAAGTACGAAGTTATAATTAAGTCTCCTGGAGTACCTCCCAAAGTCATAGCTCCTTTTTTAACCAAAAAACAAGAGATTATCTCCCAAACAGGGATTTTTTTTGAAAACTTCCCAGGCACCATAATTGGAGTAACAGGAACTAAGGGGAAAAGCACAACTTCCTTTTTAATCTGGTCTCTACTGAAAGAAAGTGGGGTAAAAGCTCACTTGGTGGGCAATATTGGAGAGCCTGTCTTGTCTTATTTGTTCAAAGCTGGGAGAAAGGACATCTTTGTTTATGAATTGTCCTCACACCAGCTGTTTTATTTGAAAAAGAGCCCTCAGATTGCCGTTCTCTTAAATATCTTTCCTGAACATCTGGATTATTACAGAAACCTGAAAGAGTACATAAGGGCCAAAGCCAATATTACCCGCTTTCAGAAAAAGGATGACTTCTTTATTTTTAATTCTGGAGATAAACTGGTTCAGGAAATTGCCAGGAAGACGATAGCTAAAAAAGTTCCGATTAAAGGCAGATACCTTTCTCTGGATAAGGAAGCTGCTAAAGCGGTAGCGAGAATCTTAAAGCTAGCTACGAAGAGGGTTAATAAAGCCTTACGAGAGTTTAAAGGCCTTCCTCATAGGTTGGAAGAAGTAGGAAGTTTTAGGGGAATTACTTTTTATAATGATTCTTTGGCCACCATACCCCAAGCTACCATAGAAGCTCTTAAGGTTCTGGGAGGTAAGGTAGAAACTCTTATTCTGGGTGGCTTTGACAGAAAGATTGAGTTTAGAGAATTAGCTCGAGAGATTTTAAAGAGCAAAGTCAAAACCTTAATCTTCTTTCCAACAACAGGAGAAAAGATTTGGAAAGAGATTGAAAGGCAAAATAAAAAGAGGTTAAAGCCTTTCTTTGTTAATGGGGCGAAGAAAACTTCGTTTTCATCTTCACCTTCGCCCGGTAAAAATGGGGCTCAGTATATGAGGGATGCGGTCAAAATAGCTTTTTCTCAAACTAAAAGAGGAAAGGTCTGTTTGCTTTCTCCAGCTGCTGCCAGTTTTAATTTGTTCCGAGACTACCGGGAAAGGGGAGACTTATTCAAAAAATATGTCAAACACTTTTCTTTCAGCAAAAGGTAAACCAGATTATATTTTAGTTCTTGTTGTTGGCCTGATTTTGCTTTTGGGCATTGTGGTTTTAGGTGGTGTCTCAACTGCTTTTTCTTTCCAAAAGTCAGGCGATACTTACTATTTCTTGCGCCATCAGCTTCTTCTTGGTTTCTTGCCAGGCCTTTTGCTTGGTTTTTTAGCTTTTAGGATGAAGCTTTCTCTTTTAAAACAATGGGCGCCAAGACTGCTTTTAGCCACCTTGATTTTGATGGTCATGGTTTTTCTGCCATTTATTGGGTCAAAAGACTTAGCTGCTGCCCGCTGGATTGGTTTGGCCGGCTTTTCCTTTCAGCCTTCAGAGCTTTTAAAATTAACCTTTGTTCTTTATTTGGCCAGCTGGCTAGCTAGTAAAACAAAAGGGGGAAAGGTTTTTGGCCAGTCATTCTTAGCTTTTTTAATGGTAATGGCTTTGATCACCTTGCTTTTATTCTTTCAGTCAGATGTTAGCACCTGGGGAGTTATAGTTCTGGTAGCCCTGATAATGTATTTCTCTGCTGAAACTCCTTTTTGGCACAGCATCTTTACCCTTTTGGCAGGAGGGATTGGCTTATTAATCTTAGTAAAACTAGCCCCTTACCGGGTTAATCGTTTCTTAGTCTTTTTAAACCCTGATTTGGACCCTATGGGAATAGGCTATCAAATAAAGCAGGGTCTGATTGCAGTAGGTTCTGGAGGCATTGGAGGAGTGGGTCTGGGTATGAGCGCTTTAAAGTATGGCTTCCTCCCTCAGGCCATCTCAGACTCTATTTTTACTATCTTTTCTGAGGAAACAGGCTTTCTGGGCAGTGCTTTTTTAGTCCTCCTTTTCCTTTTGTTTTTCTGGCGGGGTTTTGTTATAGCCAAGAGAAGCCAAGACAAGTTCCTCCAATTAACTGCTCTGGGAATTACCTGCTGGATTATCGTCCAAAGCTTTGTTAATATTGGAGCTATGATAGGACTTTTGCCTTTAACCGGCATTCCTTTGCCCTTTTTCAGCAATGGAGGGTCAGCCTTAGTTGTTGAGCTAATTGGGGTAGGAATATTATTAAATATTTCAAGACAAACAACAGGATGAAGATATTATTTGCAGGTGGGGGAACTGGTGGCCATGTTGTCCCCATTCTGGCCATTGTCAGAGAAACAAGAAAGATTTACCAGAAACAAGACCTGGAGTTTTACTACTTGGGGCCGAAAGATGAATTCGGTTCAATTCTCCTTTCTCAAGAAGGAGTAAAGGTAAAGTATATTTTAGCAGGAAAAATAAGAAGGTATCTTTCAGTCAAAGCCGTGCCTGAGAACATCTTAGACATTCTCTTTAAGATTCCCTTGGGTGTTTTGCAGTCTTTCTTTTATATCTTCCTTTTGTCTCCTGATTTAATCTTTAGCAAAGGAGGGTTTGGCTCTGTCCCAGTAGCTATTGCTGGGAAGATTCTACTCACCCCTATTTTCTTACACGAGTCAGACGTGGTGCCGGGTTTAGCTAATAGATTTATTTCCAAGTTTGCTTCTGAAATCTTTGCTTCTTTCCCGAAAACAGAATACTTTTCCTTAAAGAAAATGATTATTGTCGGTAACCCCATTAGAAAAGAGTTATTGAATGCTCCGAAAGAAACAGCTAAACAATTCTTTAAGATAAAAACAGCCAAACCTGTAATTTTGGTTTTAGGAGGTTCCCAGGGAGCTCAAAGGATAAATGACAAAATTCTTGAGATTTTGGCTGATTTATTGGAAAGTTTTGAGCTTATCTTACAATCTGGGGAAAAGAACTTTGAAACGATCAAAGCTGAGGCTAAAGTAGTGGCCAAAGAAGCTTTGTTGGAATCTTTCCATCTTTTTCCCTTTTTAAAAGAGCCTGAACTGCGCCAGGCTTTCGGAGCTTCTGACTTAATTGTTTCCAGGGCGGGTTCTGGCAGTATATTTGAAATAGCAGCTGCTAATAAACCCTCGGTCTTAATTCCTCTACCAGAATCTGCTCAAAACCACCAGGTTAAAAATGCTTATAGCTACAGCCAAAATGGAGCCTGCCAGGTGATAGAAGAAAGCAACTTCACTTCCCACTTCTTTTTAGAGAGACTGAAATATCTTTTTTCTCACCCGTCAGAGTTAAAGAAGATGGTGGAGGCCAGCCAGGCCTTTGCCAGACCAGAAGCTGCCAAAATCACTGCCAACTATCTTGTCGAATACTTGCTCAGGTGAGAAAATAAAATAAAGCTATGTTGAATGAGGTTTTTAAATTCATAACTCCAGGGGAGGTTAGAGTTAGAATTGCTCCTTCCCCAACAGGACTTCTTCATATTGGTCTAGCGAGAACTGCCCTCTTTAACTACTTATTTGCCAAAAAGAACCAGGGAGCTTTTGTTTTAAGGATAGAAGACACTGATTTGGAAAGGTCTTCCCCTGAGTTTGAAAAAGATATTATTGAAGGTTTAAGATGGCTGGGCATTATTTGGACAGAAGGGCCTGATATTGGAGGAGATTATGGGCCTTATCGCCAATCAGAAAGGCTAAAGAGTTATTCTCAATGTTTGGAAAAGCTTTTGGCTGAGGATAAGGCTTACTACTGCTTTTGCTCAGAAGAAGAACTGGAAAGTCAAAGGCAGTACTTAATGTCAAGAGGAGAACCAGCTGTATATTCTGGCAAGTGTGCCAAGCTTTCAAAAGAGCAGGTAAAGAAGTATTTGAGAGAAAAAAAGCCTTCTGTCATTCGCTTCAGAACCCCGGTTAAAAAGCTTGCGTTTGAAGACTTAATCCGGGGGGAAATAGAGTTTGACACGGGGCTAATAGGGGATATGGTTATTGCCAAAGACCTGTCCACTCCTTTGTACAACTTCGCTGTTGTGGTAGATGACTATGAAATGAGGATAAACCATGTTATTCGGGGAGAAGACCATATTTCCAACACTCCCAAACAGATTTTACTCCAAGAAGCTTTAGGTTTTCTTAGACCTGCATATGCTCATTTACCTTTAATCTTGGGGCCTGATAAGAGAAAGCTTAGCAAAAGGCATGGTGATGTTTCTGTTTCAGAATACCGGAAATCAGGCTATCTACCTGAAGCTCTGGTTAACTTTATGGCTCTTTTGGGCTGGAACCCGGGAACAGACAGGGAAATATTTTCCTTAGCTTCTCTGGCCAAGGAGTTTTCTCTGGACAAGGTTCAAAAAGGAGGAGCTATTTTTAATTTAAAAAGGCTGGATTATTTAAATGGCTTTTACCTCCGCCAGAAGTCCAAAGAAAAGCTGACAGAACTCTGTCTGCCTTATTTGATAGAAGCTGGGCTGATTGAAAAAGAAGGGAAAGCAGTTCACAATCCAAAAAGAACAGAAAAGCTTAGTATTTTTGAAGAAAAAGAGGAAACAGGCTTTTTGGTCAAGGAAACAGGGGAGGGGATATCCTTGGAAACCCTGGAAAAGATAATATCTCTTTACCAGGAAAGAATGAAAAAGTTGTCAGAGATTGCAGAACTTACTGATTTTTTCTTTAGAGAAAGGATAGAATATGACAAAAAACTGCTTTCTTGGCAGGAAACTTCAGAAAAGGAAACAAAAGAAGCCCTCTTCACCTTAGAAGGGGTGTTAAGTAAAATCCAAGAGAAAGATTGGGAAAGAGAAAAACTAGAAAAGGTCTTGTTAAAAGAAACAGAGAAATTAGGAGATAGAGGAAAGTTGCTTTGGCCGCTGCGTGCTGCTCTTTCTGGGAAAGAGGCTTCGGCTGGCCCTTTTGAGATAGCTGAACTCTTGGGAAGGGCAAAAACCTTAAAAAGAATTAAACAGGCCCAAGCCTTATTATAATATTGTGCGACATTTAACTATATTAGTTTCTATTTCAATTCTATTTGGATTATTCCTGCCTTGTTTTTCTTTGGCTCAGATTGAAACTCCAGAAACTGTGGAAGATGTCCAGAAACTAGGGGAGAAGGCTTTGGAAGTGGGGCAACAGGAATTACCAGGCCTTATTGAGAGAATCTGGCAAGAAGAAGTTTTACCTATTTGGCAGAAAATGTATGAGATTTGGTTAAAGTGGTGGAGAAATACTATTGAACCTTGGCTAGACGGTCTCTGGCAGAAGGTGAGGGGACTTCTAGGCCAGGAAATAGAAAAGAGAAAACCCTTGATAGAGGAAGAGTTTGAAAAAGAGAAAAAGGAGATGAAAGAAGAACTAAAAACAGAAGGGGTTAAAGCTGGTCAATCTCTTTGGCAAAAATTCAAAGAACTCATTAAATAGCGAGGCGAATTGAAAATTTGCCGAAGCTCGAAATGAATCAGCTGATTCATTGACGAAGAGAGGAAGATATATTGTATGGCCTCTCCTTTTTTATTTTGCAAGCAATAAGCAGGGGATAAGTATTTTCCCCTTGACAGGGGTTTTTACCCTAGATATTATGAATATAGATGATGTCGTACAATAGCGCTAAAGCGACATCATAAAAGAGGCCTTTCAGGGTCTCCCCTAATAGTCGATGAATCTAAAGTCTCATTTTGACCCGCGTTTGCTCAATGAAATATTTATTTCATCTCGCCGTTCGAGAGATAAATATGAATTGAGGCGAGAGATGAGATTTATCTCATCGAACTTCTAAATAAAAACTAGGTATATGAAGAAATCAAACACCCCCATCATCAAACACCGAGGCGTAAGCCGAAGGTAAAGATGAAATTTATTTCATCGCTTATGAAAAAATCTAATAAAACGATTATACACTCTGTCCCTGATTTTCTTGATTATTGTGAGATTGAAAAAGGTTTGGCAGATAAAACTCAAAGGAATTACCAGCGTTATCTTCAGAAGTTTATCATATGGCTAAAAAGGACTAAAAAGGAAGGTCTCCTCCCTCATAAGCTTAGTTCTGAAGATATTTGGGCTTATAGGCTATATTTAAGTCGTTATACAGGTGAAAAAGGCCATCCTTTGAAGAAAGTCACCCAAAACTACTATCTTATCGCTCTGAGAGCCCTCCTGAGCTATTTTACAGCCAAAGATATAGTTTCACTACCGGCAGATAAAATAGCTCTCCCAAAGGACGCTAAGGCCGAAAAAACCGTGAAATTCCTTAATCTTGACCAGATTGAGAAGCTTTTACTAGCCCCTAATACCAATAATCCTCTGGGCCTAAGAGATAGGGCTATTTTGGAAACTTTATTCTCAACAGGTCTTAGGATAGCTGAACTAGTGGCTCTTAATCGGGAGCAGTTTACTAATATAAAAGACAAAAAGGATCTGGAGTTAGGCATTATTGGCAAAGGAAGTCATCCCAGGACTGTCTATTTTTCAGAAAGGGCTTTGTCCTGGTTGAAGAAATATCTGGAAACTCGCAAAGACAAAGAAAAAGCCCTTTTCATCCATTCCATTCCCAGAAAAGATGTTGATGCTCGCTTGACTGCCCGCTCTATGGAAAGGATTGTTAAAAAATACGCCATTCTGGCCGGTGTCCCCATATTCACCACTCCTCATACTCTTCGTCACTCCTATGCTACTGATTTATTAAGCCAAGGGGTTGATCTAAGGACTATTCAAGAATTTCTCGGTCATCGAAGTATCACCAGCACTCAAATCTACACTCACGTAACAAACAAACGCCTCCGCGACATCCACCGCCAATTTCACAGCGGTAAAAACCTCAAACAATAGCTGTTTAGGCCAGGCTTCAACAAACTAAAAACCGTTGGTTCCCTACCCTAACGGTCTTCTCTCGCCGAGCTTCTATTTTTATAGAAGCGAAGGTGGAAAAGAGGATTTATTCTCTTTGACCTATCTACTAAATGTCGCACAATATTAAGAACCTCGATTCTGGATGAACCGAGGTTTCAGCGTTGATCGTCGTCTTTTAAACCATCAACACCAATCCTTATTTGGGCTGGGAGGAGATTACTATTGTGACATTGAGGGCACTCCGTTGCTTTCCAGTGAACAAGAGTGCAACAAGAAGGGCAAATCTGACAGATGGCTCCGTCCATGAGAACCACCTTTCCTTCCGGTTTTTTCTCTTCCATAGCAACTGCCTCCAGAGATCATGGCAAAAGAGCTGTTATTATTATAACGTAACTTATTTAAGGGAAAAAGCAAATGAAAAAGCCCCGAGAAAAGGGGCCTAATCCGAGGGCGCATGAGGATGTGACCCTCAATACGCCCCCTACCAGGAGGAGACGACCCATGCAGACTCCGGATGGAGGAGACTGCTGGAAAGAAAGAATACTGCTGATTTTTATTTTAAGACAACAAACAATCCTTGTCAAGAGAAAGCTCTTTATCTTTGATAAAGGCCAATGAGTTCAGCCTGAGCTAAAATTGCCCCCTTCATCGCCTCTTCCAAATCTTCTTTTTTGGAAGAGGGATCTAAACTAAGCTCAGTGTTCAAGGCGTAAAGCTTAAAATGATAGTGGTGAGTCCCGCTTGGCGGACAAGGACCACCATAAGGTTGTTTGCCAAAACTATTCATCCCCTGGACGCTTCCTTCTGGCAAGCTATTTTCTTCAATCCCAGGGGTTGAAGAAGAAATATTCCAAACTAGCCAATGATCCCAGATTCCCAGAGGAGCATCAGGATCATCAACAATCAAAACCAAACTCTTTGTCCCTTCCGGAGCACCAGATATTTGGAGGGGTGGATTGATATCTTCCCCATCACACGTATATTTTGAAGGAATTGATTGGTTATTTTCAAAAGCCGGACTAGTCAGTTTCATATTTGTTTCTTTTGTCTCTAAGTTTTCTTGAGGAGATTCTGACGAACCTGGAAAGAAGTAAAAAACCAAACCTCCTATTAAAACTAAAGTGATTAAAACGACAACTCCTCTCATCTTTCTATTATATCTCTTTTAACAAAAACCGCCATTTCTTACTGGCCCAATAAGGGCCGGCATAATCTATCCCTACTCTTTTTGTTGCTACAATTTTATATTTCTTGGGCTTCTCTCCCCTACCTGCCCCGTAGCAAACTTGCTTTGCTTCGGGGTCTTCCAACCAAATCCTTTTACTTTTGGTTAAGTCTTCCCCGTAAAAAGATTTATCTAATTTTAAATATTGGCAAAGCTTTCCTGGACCAGAAGCTAACTTTCCCAAATCCAAAGCCCTAATTAAAACACACTCTGGCTCCCCCGCTTTAGCCGTTGAAATATTCATTTGCCAGTAAATGCCGTAAACCAAATAAATATAAATGTGGCCGCCAATTAAATATTCAGCTTTATTTCTGGGAGTGACTCTGCCTTGAAAAGCATGAGAAGCTCTGTCTTTGGGGCCAATGTAAGCTTCTGTCTCAATGATTTTGCCTTCTAGTTTCTTTTTCCCGATCTTTCTGACAATGTATTTTCCCAAAAGTTCTTTTGCTACCTTCAGAGTCTTTTTTGTATAAAAGCCTCTCTTTAACCTTTTCATTCTTCTATATTAGCAAAAACCTTATTCTTATAAAAAAAGAAGTGGTCCGAAGACCACTACCCAGCTTTAAGAAGATCGGGTTCCCTGCCCTGAAGAAGCCTAGCAATGTTTTCTCGGTGAGAGAAGTAAATAATGGGTATTGCCAAAGCTCCTAAAAGAAGAAAGGCCAAGGATTCTTGAAAGGCCCGGATAAGCAAGGGAAGCAAAAGGACGGCAATTAAGTTGGTCAGGGACATCTTTCTGCCCAAGAAGAGAATGATGACCCAGCCTGCCAGCAAAGGTGGCCAAATCCACCAAATAGGCAGGGCTAAGAGTCCGCCAACTATGGTAGCCACCCCTTTCCCTCCTTTAAACCTTAGGAAGCAAGGGAAGATGTTGCCTGCCAGGACCAGCAAGATAAGGGTAAGGGCCAGCCACTCTGAACCCAACACCCAATAAGCAATGGCTGAAAAGAGAAAGCATTTTAACCCATCAACCACCCCTACCAGAATTCCGTAATTCCAGCCAAAGACTCTCGCAACATTTGTCCCGCCAGTAGCTCCGCTGCCTATCTTCCTAATATCAACTCCCTTGAGCCTCCCGACAAGGTAGCCAGTTGGTAAAGAGCCAACTAAGTAGCTTAGGACAAGCAGAATAATCATCCACCATGTTTCCATCTTCCACCTCCAGTATTCTGAGTTGTTATTCTAAGATATCTTATTCTCTAAAATTTACAAGGCAGGAATTAGAAAATGCCAAGATAAGGAAAATAAAATAGGCCCCGTCTTGAGGAACGGGGCCGATATCCCGAGGAAGCAAATAAACTGTTATTTCAGCTGGCTGGGCCTCAACTAACTTGTGGCCGGCGATAACCCGCTTGATAACAGCCATGAATGTAGGGTTTTCCCGCTGTTCTTGGCAGAGCATCCTGACCTTTTCCATAACCTGGCGAAGACTAAGTTCGTCCTCTCTATAGCGAGCACCCGACAGAGCAGTATGGCGCAAATATAATTGCTCTGAGTTGCTTAGGCTAAAGAGAACGCCCCATCTTGTGTATTCCCAGCCACCGGTTGAGAAATAGCTGAGTTTTGTTCGGACCTGATGGAACATCCTCCAGCCAGGATTTGCTCTCTTGATAACAATGGAGCCATAATCCCTGGGATCTGGCTCTTTTCCTATAGCAGGAGCAATTAGAGCGTATTTTAGCCAAGGATACTCTTTTAAAAAGACTTCCAGTTCTCTTGCTTTCATCTCTCCCTCTCTTCCTTTATGGGTCTTAAAAGGAACTAACAAGTTATTATTGGAGTATACATCTTTTCAGAAAAAAGAAAACCTCCTGCGAGTCCAATCTCACAAGAGGCACTGTCTTTTTAGGGCCCCAAATGGACCCTGCCAAGACCTCATTTAGGGGTGGTTGAGGCAGGCCTGGTTGCCCAGAAGGCGATGATGGCTGTAGCTAGAGGGAAAGGAGTACCAGGTAAGATTTGAGCCCAGAGGGGCCAATGAGGATAGAAACCCCTTAGGGGCAGGTCAACAGCAACAGCAAGTCCTAGTCCAACGAGGCAGGCGGCTAATGCCAGCCCAGCGAAAACCAGGATGATGAATCTCGGACTGAAGACAGCCCGCCGCATCTCTTCCATCTTTTGCCTCCGATCTAAAGCTCTGTTCTAAATAATATCTGATTAAATTGAAAAAG
>Ga0066637_10002808_pt1 | contig 11660 bp, 10 predicted proteins | sample CryGeyCG2014_020_FD_62737 | JGI IMG/M metagenome (GOLD analysis project Ga0066637, IMG submission 62737) | Groundwater microbial communities from aquifer - Crystal Geyser CG08_land_8/20/14_0.20 | ecosystem: Environmental > Aquatic > Deep subsurface > Groundwater | place: USA: Utah: Grand County...
AAAAATATGTTCCTAGGAACTTATTGTCCAAATTTAATCGGTAAAGGAAGAATTGCCTTACCCAAAAAAATAAGAGAGCAACTGGTGAGCAACAAGATTGTTTTAACTGTCGGCTTTGAAAAATGTATTTTTGGATTTGATGAGAAAGACTGGGAGGAAATAGTCAAACCTGAATTGTCAAGACCCTTTTTTTCCGACGCCGAAGGAAGGGATTTACGAAGAAAAATGTGTATGGAAGCAATGGTCATTAAGTTAGGTGCTCAAGGAAGGATTGTTATTCCAGAAGCGATGATGGAATATGCCGGAATTAAAGATAAACTGACTCTCATTGGGGCTGGGGATCATTTTGAGATTTGGGAAAACAGCCGTTGGGTTGAGTATAAAAAGAAGATTGAAAAAGAAAATATTTGAAGTTTTTAAAAGGAGGTAGCCAGTGGTCCGACTTAATGGTTCGCTCATGAAACAAAGGCTTGAAGAGCTACTCAAAAGGACGATGAAAAATGGCCAGGTTGAGAAGACAAGAGTTGGGGTAAGAAAAAATGGCAAAATTTCATGAGCCAGTACTTTTAAAAGAAGTTATTGGGTATCTAAACATTAAACCCGGAAGGAAATATATTGACGCCACCGTTGGTGGTGGCGGGCACAGCAAAGCAATTTTAAAACTTGGTGGACAATTACTTGCCATAGATTGTGACCCTGAGGCGATCGAGGCCGCCAGGGAGCGTCTTTCTACTGCCTGCCCTGATGCTTCCTGGCGCCTTACTCAGGGGAATTTTAAGGATTTAGCTAAAATCGCCGGCAAGTATGGGTTTGAGAAGATTGACGGGGTCCTATTTGACTTGGGCGTTTCTAGTTATCAGTTGGAAACACCCCAGCGGGGATTTTCTTTTAATCTTGAAGGTCCCTTAGATATGAGAATGGACCCAAGCCTGGAGGTGACAGCAGCTGATTTAGTTAATGGATTAAATAAGGGGGAACTTGAAGAACTTTTTAAAAAATTTGCTCAAGAACACTCTGCTGGGTGCATTGCTGAAGCTATTATTAACGCCCGTCGCCTGAAGCCGATTAAAACTATTGGACAACTGGTGGAAATTATAGAAAATGCAGTTCCGCGAAGAGGCAGACTACATCCGGCAACAAAAGTTTTCCAGGCGCTGCGGATTGCTGTTAATGATGAACTTAATAATTTAAAAGCAGCCCTGCCGCAGGCAATGGCACTTTTAAACCCGGGCGGTAGATTGACAGTGATTAGTTTTCATTCGGGTGAAGATAGAATCGTTAAACAATTTTTGAGGCACCAAGCAAAAGAAGGCAAGTTGCGACTGATTACAAAAAAACCGATTCGAGTATCGGCTGAAGAGCTAAACGCCAATCCACGAAGCCGAAGTGCCAAGCTTAGGGTAGGAGAAAAATTATGATTAGGTCAAAATTGTTATTTCTGGTTGTTGGACTAGTGATAGTTTTAAGCCTTACTCAATTGGTGATTTCTCATAATTTAGCGACCACTGGAGAAACGGTACGTCAATTGGAGCTTCAAGCAGATCAATTGGAAGAAGAAAACGCCACCCTAACCGCTGAAATTAATAAAATCGGCTCACTTGCAAGAATTACTGAAGAGGCCCAAAAATTGGGTTTGGTTAAAGCCACCCAGGTTCTTCATCTAACCCCGGAAATTCCAGTAGCCCTAAAATGAGCCTGAATATTAGATTAAATTTACTGGTGGGATGTTTTTTCTTAGTTGGATTTTTAATCATCAGTCGGCTCTTTTACTGGCAGGTAATCTCACGAGAAAAATTAACCGCCATTGCCGAAAGCCAACACTGGATTTCTTTTGAGATTCCGGCAGAAAGAGGTAAAATTTTGGCGCGTGATGAATTTCCTTTGGTAGCCAATGAAGAGGCATTTTTAGTTTTTGCCTCCCTACCAGACTTAAATAAAAATTCAATCGAAATAGCAGAAAAACTTGCTCCAATTCTTAATCCCGAAGACCCTTCAACAATGTCTGGTTTAATTAAGGAAAGGTTAGATCGTCAAGATCTAGTTTGGGTTCCCTTAAAACACAAAGTCTCTCCAGAAATAAAGAAAATAGTTGAGGAGTTGGAAATAAAAGGGATTGGCTTTCAAGAAGAGAGTCGTCGAAGTTATCCCGAGAGTTCGAGTGCCGCTCATCTTTTGGGGTTTGTTGGTTCGGACATCAATGGCCAAGATAAAGGTTATTTTGGTCTTGAGGGTTTTTATGATTTGGAACTAAGGGGTCAGGCCGGTATTTTAAGAAGAGAAAAAGATGCTTCGGGAAAACCAATTTTAGTTGGAGAAACAAAGGAAGAAAAACAAAAAAATGGTCGGGATTTGGTGACAACTATTGATCGGGCGGTCCAATATATTGCTGAAAAAAAACTTCAAGAAGGCCTCAGGCGATATGGAGCTGTTAGTGGTTCGGTGGTAATTATGGAGCCTAAAACCGGAGAAATCTTGGCGATGGCTTCTTTTCCAAATTACGATCCAGCCTCATATTGGCAGGCCGACAAAAACCTTTTCCCTAATCCAGTCGTTGCTTCTTCTTTCGAACCTGGGTCAATTTTCAAGGTTTTGGTAATGGCGGCCGCTTTAAACGAAGGAGTGGTGGAGCCGGAAACGAAATGTGATCGCTGTGGCGGTCCAAGAAATATTTCCGGTGAAACAATTAAAACTTGGAACGATGAATATCCACCTGAGCCTTCGATGATTGAGGTAATTCAGCAATCAAATAACGTGGGGATGGTTTTCGTTGGCGAAAAATTGGGAGTGGAGAAAATGGTGGCCTATCTTGAGAAGTTTGGCATTGGCAAACCAACAGGGGTAGATCTTCAAGACGAAAGCTCACCTATTTTACGGCCAAAGGACGAATGGAGGGCGATTGATTTAGCCACCGCCGCCTTTGGTCAGGGAATAGCCATTACCCCAATTCAAATGGTTAGAGCAGTTGGAGCAATAGCCAATGGGGGAAAACTAATGCGACCATTTGTGGTGAAAAAAGTTATTGGTGAAAAGGAGGTAAGTGAAATCTCTCCAAAAGTCCAAACAGAGGTAATTAAACCAAACATTGCCAGAGTGATGACGGAAATAATGGTTAATGCTGTTGACAAGGGGGAGGCAAAATGGGCAAAACCAAAAGGATATCGAATTGCCGGCAAAACTGGGACTGCTCAAATTCCTGTCGCTGGGCACTACGATAAAGAAAAAACAATTGCCTCTTTTGTGGGTTTTGCTCCAGCCGATGAACCAAAATTCGTGATGCTAGTTACTCTACGGGAGCCTGCTTCCTCTCCTTGGGGCTCAGAAACCGCCGCCCCTTTATGGTTTGATATCGCCAAAGAACTTTTCATTTATTACGGAATTTTGCCCTAATAAAACATTCTGTTTTGTTTCTTGCGAAATAAAACATTCTGTTTTGTTTCTTGCGAAATAAAACATTCTGTTTTGTTTCTTGCGAAATAAAACATTCTGTTTTGTTTCTTGCGAAATGAGATATAATATCTCTAAATGATGCGGAAATTGAAGAATTTCTATCATCTCCTGGTTGCCCTTTTGGCAAGTATAGTTTACAGATTTCCCTCAAAAGACTTAATTGTAATTGGCGTAACCGGAACAGACGGAAAGACAACTACCGTCCATCTTATCAATCATATTTTAGAAGAAGCAGGACTAGCGTCTGATTTGATCTCCAGCATCTCTGCTCCTGGACTACACACCACCACGCCCGACTCTTGGATACTCCAAGGCTTACTTCGGAAAATGGTTAATAAAGGGATTAAATATGTTGTTTTAGAGGTAACCTCTCACGGATTGGATCAACATCGGCTGGCAGGAACCAAATTTTATTTAGGAGTGATTACCAATGTTACCCACGAACATCTTGATTATCACCAGACTTATGAGAATTATTTGAAAGCCAAAGCAAAACTTTTTCGCGGGGTGAAAATTGCTATTATAAATCGAGATGATGAGTCGTATGGATACTTAAGTGCAAAGCGCAAACCTTCGTCCCGAGCTCAGGTCGAGGGAGCGCAAAGCGCAAAGTGTGTCACTTATGGAATTAAAAACAAAGCCGATTTTACTCCGAAAACTTTTAAATTTAAAACTCTTTTACCTGGCGAATACAATCAATATAATTGTTTGGCGGCTATTGCCGCCACCTCAGCTTTGGGATTAAAGCCGGAAATAATTCGCAAAGCCGTAACTTCATTTAAGGGGGTGGAAGGTCGGCTGGAGGAGATTAATGAGGGTCAAGATTTTAAGGTAATTGTAGATTTTGCCCATACCTCAAACGCCTTAGAAAATGTCCTAAAGACTCTCTCAAACCTCAAACCTAAAACCTCAAATCTAATTGCGGTTTTCGGTTGTGCTGGTTTGCGTGACGTTCAAAAGCGACCGATAATGGGTGAAGTTGCCACTAAATATGCAGACTTTATAGTTTTAACTGCTGAAGATCCAAGAACTGAAGATGTCAATGAAATAATCGATCAGATTTCTGGGGGCTGCCTAAAAGCTGGAGCCAAAGAGAAAAACTTAAATAATATATATTATTTAAGTGGGAAAAAGTTTTTCTTTAGAATTCCGGATCGGAGAGAGGCGATTAGATTTGCTATTCAAAAATTAGCCAAAAAAGGGGACGTGGTTGTTATTTGCGGTAAGGGACACGAAAAATCAATGTGTTTTGGAAAAACCGAATATCCTTGGAGCGACCAAAATGAAACCAGAGAGGCTTTAAGAAACCTTAAAAAGAATGTTTAAGAAAACTCAAAAAGGTTATTATGAGTTTAATAAGTTCAAAAAGTTTAAAGGTTTAATTCATGGATTTTCCAGTCGAAAGTTTGGAGATATGAGGAGCAATAAAAAGTTAGATAATTTCTTACACGTGTTGAATCTCCAGAAAAAAAATTTGGTTTTGATGGAACAAGTTCATGGAGATAAGGTTAAAGTGGTTGATGAAGACGAGAAGGGAAAGGTGATTCCGGGGATTGACGGGATGGTGACAAATACATTTGGAATAGTTTTAGGAGTAAAAACAGCTGACTGTTTGCCAATTTTATTTTATGATCCGATAGGCAAAATCATTGGTGTTGTTCATGCCGGCTGGCGAGGGATATTGGCAAGAATTGCCCAAAAAGTGATTGATTTAATGATTAAAATGGGTTCTGTTCCTTCAGATATTTTGATTGGGATTGGTCCTTATATTGGTGGTTGTTGTTATTCGGCGGATAACCAACGAGCAGGACAATTTCTTGGAGAATTTGGCAATTTACCTTCAATGATATATTCTAATCAAAAAGGTTTATATTTAGATTTAGCTGTTCCTACCTTAAATCAATTGGTTCAGAGCGGGGTTCCAAAAGAAAATATTTTTAATTCCCAGATTTGCACTTCTTGCCAAAATAAAGAATTTTTTTCCTATCGAAAAGACAGTAAAAAAACTTATGGAGAAATGCTGGGGATTATTAGCTTCAATAACATTGCTGAATGATCACTCAATCTTTCTTTTCGGGGTTTATGAAGATATTGACACATTCTAATATATTTTTTGAGACTCTTAGAGACAAAACAATGATCATAACGATAGCCATACCCTTCTCTCCCATACCAGCTATACTCCAAAACATCAGGATAAAACAATCTAAAGGCATCAATAAACCCATTCTCTTTAAATGATTCATAAAATTCATATTCCCATTCACGGAGAAATGAATAGTGGGGTTGATGAGTAGGTTCCAAGACATTCAGATCCCCACCGACAACAAGATTAGGCAAATTTCTTTTCTGAAGAGGAATCATTTTAGTAAACTCTCGTTGGAATCTTTCTTTTTTTCCATTGATTTCTTTCCTGGAGACCGAAGAAGGAACGTAAACGCCGATTATTCCCACCCTGCCGGTGGGTGTTTGGCAAATTATTGCCGGTGCCCGATGGGGCAAAAAGTTTAAACCAGTCTTGAGCTCTTGGGCTCCAAATCCTTTAAAAGCAAGTATCGCTCCGTAATCCTTTTTTACTCTAGGGAAAATAACCCTAAATCCTAAACTTTCTAACCTATCATGAATAAAAACGCATCCAGGAGAGTCACTGGTTTCCGTCAAAATCAAGATATTCTCTTCGCGAGTTTCCAGCCAATCAGCAATTCTCCGAGCTCTAGTTAAGGAAGGATGAGCGATATTCCAATTAAGAATCTTTATTTGGGAAACTAACTTATCAAGAACTTCCTTTTTTTCTTTTTTCCTGAAATATTCGTCAAGAAAAAGCTGTCTCATATCTCCTATTTTATCAAAAATTTTTAAATCATGATATAATTTGATATCAAAGGAAATATTTCAGAATGTATTTTAAAATTGATCAAAAATTTAAAGACCATTTTCGAAATCTCTCCCAGGTTTTTATTTACATTACGGATGAGTGTGATCTTAGATGTAAACACTGTCTTTATAAGCCAGATCTTACATTCCACCTTAAAGAAAAAGAAATACCACTCAAAACGGCCTTGGCTCTTATTTCTGATTTCAAAGAGATGGGTGCATCTAAAACTAACCATAATGGGTGGAGAGCCCACACTCTATGGACTCACCCAAGGCTACAAACCACTATTAAAAGTGATCGACGAAGCCAAAAGCTTGGAATATGAATATGTCCGCCTTGATACTAATGGCCAATTTGAACCCGAACTTTTAATGAAAGAAGGTTTCAGAAAATTGGATGAGATAACATTCAGTCTTGATGGACCAACTCCAGAGATTAACGACCTGATCAGGGGAAAGGGTGTATTTAATAAATGCGTGTCAAATATCAAAAGAGCCATAAAGCTGGACTATAATGTTGATATTACTTGTTGTATTCACCGAGGCTTGGTAAAAAGAGATAAAGACGGAAATTTATTGTTAGATTCAATGATTCATTTTGCTGAGGCTCTGGGTGTCAATCGGATAAACTTCCATGATCTTTTTAAGACCGGAATTCCTAGAGATACGTGGACGGGAGATTTAGATCCGTCATTAGAAAAGTGGATAAAGGTTTATGAAAAAATCCAATCGAATATTGAAAAAGGAAAATATAAAATTCCAGTTAGGATTCCCCAATGCTTTATAACTAAAAAAGAGTTCGAAGAAAATCCGGAATATTATGGTTATTGTCCCGCTAAAATGGGCGAAAGAGTTTTGGTCCACCCAAACGGTATAATCCGAATTTGCTCTCTGATGATAGGGACTCCTTATGGTGTGGCAAGATTTTATGAGGGAAAAATTGTTTGGGATGAAACTCCAACAAATGAGCTTCGAGATCACGAGCTAAATGAGCATACTCCCTGTACTAATCAAAGTAAAAGCATAGATTTTGGTAAACTTGTCCCCCTTTGTGTTTCCTTTAAACCTAAGCAGAAGGAAATTGTCTGGAGAGAAAAGTTGAAGTGGGAGAGTAAAAGAAGATAATTATTGAATTACTATGAAAAAGCCATCTTTTTTGAAACGCGTCGGCCATATTCATTTTGTAGGCATTAAAGGAGTGGGAATGACCGCTTTGGCTTGTTGCGCCCAAGATTTAGGGATTGAGGTTAGCGGTAGTGATGTTGAGGAAGTTTTTGTCACTGATAAAATTTTGAAACAAAGAAAAATCCACTGGAAAATTGGATTTGAGGAAAAACATCTTAAACCGAAACCAGATTTGGTAATAACCACGGGTGCTCATGGTGGTTTAGCTAATCCCGAGGTGGTCGCTGCTGGTAAGTTAAAAATTCCGATTTTAACCCAGGCTCAAGCTTTGGGAAAATTTATGGAGGGAAAAGAAGGGATTTCCGTTTGCGGTGTTGGGGGAAAAACTACCACCAGCTCGATGATTGCCACTGTATTAGACAATGCCCGAAAAAATCCCAGTTTTGCCATTGGGGTTGGGGAAATAAACTCTTTAGGTCCGGCAGGGAAATATGATAAGGGAAAAGAGTTTATCACCGAAGCAGATGAATATGCCAATTCGCCAGGAATTGATAATCGACCAAAATTTAGTTTTCAAAAACCGAAGGTGATTGTAGTTACCAATGTTGAATACGACCACCCAGATATATATCAAAATCTTGAACAGACAAAAGAGGTTTTTAAAAAGTTTTTTCAGGTCCTGCCCACCAATGGCTTGCTGGTGGCTTGTGTTGATAATCCTAATACTTGGGATGCAGTTAAGGATTTTCAAGGCAATCTGCAAACCTATGGCTTCTCGCCTAGAGCTGATTGGCAGATTGTTAGCAGTTATCTTGGTCAAGAACAAATAATTTTTAGCCTTTCTCACAAAAAAGTGATTATTGATGAAATAAAAATCAAAGTTCCTGGGAGGTACAATGTTTTAAATGCCACCGCTGCCTTTGCCGTGGGAACATTTTTAGGACTTGACGTTAAAACAATCAAAAATGGATTGGGGAGATTTACCGGGACTAAAAGGCGATTTGAATTTATTGGTGAGACTAATGGAGTTAAAATTTATGATGACTATGCCCATCATCCAAATGAAATTAAAGAAGTTTTAATGGCTGCCCAAAAATGGTTTCCCCAAAATCGTCTCATTGCTATTTTCCAACCCCATACTTTCAGCCGGACCAAGGCTTTATTTAACGAATTTGCCAGGTCGTTTTCTCTAGCAAAAATGGTTGTTATTACTGATATTTATTCTTCAGCTAGAGAAACTGATACTTTAGGAATAAGCGGGAAATTATTAGCTGAAGAAACTAGAAAATGTCATTCAAATGTAGTTTATAAATCTTCGGGAAAAGAAGTGGTGGAATTTCTTAAAAATGAAGCTAAACCCAACGATATTATAATGACTTTAGGAGCAGGGAATATTTTCCAATGGCACAAATCAATTTTGGAAGCATTAAGGGTTTAAAGAAAAACGAATCATTAGCTAAACATACCACCCTTGGAATTGGTGGACCGGCTGATTGGTTTTGTGAAATAAAGACTATTCCTCAACTGATAAAGGTAGTTAAGTTTTGTCGTCGCCAAAATATTCCTTTACTTATTCTTGGTGACGGAAGCAATTTGTTGGTTAGTGATAAGGGAATTAGGGGAATGGTTATGAAAGTGCAAAGTGCAAAGCGCAAAGCGCAAAGTGAGAAAATAATTGCCGAGGCAGGAACTCCTCTGAAAAAACTAGTCCAATTAGCATTAGAAAATTCTTTATCCGGATTGGAATTTGTCGTCGGGATTCCGGGAACAATTGGAGGGGCGGTAGTCGGAAATGCTGGAACGGCTGACAAATGGATTGGGGATATGATTGAGGAGGTTGAGGTTTTAGACCAAAATGGAGAGATTAAGAAGTTATCTGGAGCTGATTGTCAATTTGGCTATCGGGGTAGTCGATTCCAAAAAACTAAAGAGATTGTTTTACGAGTAGTTTTAAAACTTAAAAAGGACAGTCAAGAAAAAATTAAACAAAGGATGGCAGAAATTATCGCCAAGAGAACAAATCAACCAAAAGAAAAAAGCGCCGGGTCAATTTTTAAAAATCCAAAAGAAAAACCAGCTGGCTGGTTAATTGAAAAATGTGGATTGAAAGGCAAAAAGATTGGTGATGCCCAAATTTCTCCCAAACACGCTAATTTTATTGTCAATTTAGGTCAAGCAAATTGCCAGGATGTGTTAAAATTAATTTCACTGGTGAAAGAGAAGGTTAAAAGGAAATTTGGAATCATTTTGGACGAAGAAATTAAAATTGTCGGAGAATTTTAGATGGAAAAATTTGTTATCCAAGGGGGAGTTCCTCTTAAAGGTGAAGTAGCCCTGGCGGGCGCCAAAAATTCAGGGTTTAAGCTGATGATTGCTTCTTTGTTATCCGGAGAAAAAAGCCGAATTGAAGGATTTTCAAAGATTGGTGATGTTTATTCGACAGCAAAAATAATTGAGGAGCTTGGCGGAAAAGTTAGTTTTCAAAAAAATCATATTCTTGAGGTTGAGGGAAGAGGATTAAAAAAATTTGAGTTTTCCGAAAAGACGGGTCGACTTTCCCGAGCCTCAACTTATTTTGTTGGTCCCCTTCTTTATTATTTTGGTAAAGCGATTATTCCAATTCCAGGGGGTTGTAAAATTGGCCAGCGCCCTCTTGACCGTCACCTTACCGGATTTAAAGCCTTAGGAGCAAAAATTAAGGATTGTGGTGATTACTACCGAATCACCGCTAATAAATTTAAAGGAGCTACTTTCCACTTTCCTAAAATTACTCACGGAGGAACCGATGCAATGCTTATTTCCTCGGTTTTGGCCGAAGGAGAAACTATCCTGGAAAATGTGGCTTTAGAGCCTGAAGTTGATGATTTGATTGGTTTTCTTAATTCAATGGGGGCAAAAATTAAAAGACTTGGGGGACGAAAAATTATTATTAAAGGAGTGAAAAAGCTAAAAGGGACAAGCTATCGGGTAATGCCAGATAGAAATGAAGCAGTTACCTTTGCCTGCTCGGCTTTAATCACCCAGGGTGATATTTTGGTGAAAAAAGCAAACCCCAAGGTTTTAACCGCTTTTCTTGATAAGGTTAAAAAGATAAATGGTGGTTTTGAAATCAAAAAGGAAGGAATTAGATTTTTTTGGAAAGGTCAACTTCATCCTAGTCGAGTGGTTACCAAACCTTATCCTAGTTTTATGACTGATTGGCAGCCACTTTGGACTACTTTAATGACTCAAGCAAAAGGTAAAAGTATAATCATCGAAGCGGTTCATAGTTGGAGATTTGCATTCGTTCGTGATTTGATCGCCATGGGGGCAAAGATTCAGCTTTTCAGCCCTAAAGTACCTAATCCAGAAAGGTTTTATAATTTTAACCTTGAAGACGATCGGCCAGAATATTTCCATGCCGCCAGAATTTTTGGGCCAACACCCCTTAGAGGTGCTCAGTTTACTATTTCAGACATTAGGGCTGGGGCAACTTTGATTATGGCGGCTTTGGTTGCTAAAGGAAAAACCCAACTTCGAGGAATTGAACATATTGACCGGGGATATGAGAATCTTGATGGGAGATTACGAAACTTGGGAGCGAAGATTAAAAGAGGATGAGAAAAGATTTTTTAACCACAGTTGAAATCTCCAGAGCAGCCCTAACCTCCAACCTTTTTCAGTTTCGGAAGCAAGTGGGTAATAGGACAAAAATAATGGCCGTCATTAAATCTAACGCCTATGGTCATGGAATTCAGGAAGTCTCTAAAATAGTTTCTCAAAATGGAGCTGATTGGTTAGGAATAAACAGCTTAGAGGAAGGGATGAGTTTGCGGGAAGAAAAGATAAAATTACCAATTTTAATAATGGGCTATATTCCGCTTGCGAAGTTAGGGGAGGCAATCAAGAATAACCTGTCTTTTGTGGTCTACAATCGGGAAACGATAAAGCAGGCAGAAAGGCAAGCTAGTAAACTTGGTAAAAAAGCAAAAGTTCATCTCAAACTGGAAACCGGAACAAACAGGCAGGGAATCAGTATAAAAGAAATCGTTCCATTTACTAAATTTTGCTTAACTTTAAAAAATGTTTTTTTGGAGGGGATTTATACCCATTATGCTAACATTGAAGATACTTTAGATCCTGGTTTTGCCATGGAACAACTTAGAAAATTTCAAAAAGCACTCCAAATAATTAAAGTGGCAGGGATTAATATTCCCATTAAACACACTGCTTGT
>Ga0066637_10002809_pt1 | contig 11657 bp, 7 predicted proteins | sample CryGeyCG2014_020_FD_62737 | JGI IMG/M metagenome (GOLD analysis project Ga0066637, IMG submission 62737) | Groundwater microbial communities from aquifer - Crystal Geyser CG08_land_8/20/14_0.20 | ecosystem: Environmental > Aquatic > Deep subsurface > Groundwater | place: USA: Utah: Grand County...
TCTTATTTCTTGCGTGTCGCTTACAATCCCTCCGCAAATTGGGCATTTATCCAATTTGTGCTCTTTTATTTCATCAATTCTTTCAGGAACGTGTCTTGAATATCCTTCATGCCCTTCTTTCTGCCCAGATTTATGGTGAATACATTTTACATCTTCTTTTACAAAAGATGGTTTGTTTTTTTCTTTAACAAGCTCTTCAAGCTCCTCAATTCTCTTAAGAGCTTTTTTCAACGCTTCTCTTGTTTGTTTTAGCTCTTCTTCTAGCTGAGCGACTCTTTTTTTCAGATTCATTTTCGAGAATTATTAAATAAGCACCGCTTCCCAAATACTCTTTTGGGCAGTTAACCTTTGCGCTTGTTCCAGAGATTACTACTTCTCTTTTAAGAAAGCCCTTGATATTCTTTACTTTTAATTCAGTTTGCTCTATAATCTTTAAAATCTTCATAGTTCTATTAGAAATCTTAAGTTTTTATATCTTTCTTAACACTATAGAGTTAAGAATCCGCTTCAGAAAGCTAAGCTAATGTTAAACACATTCTCTACCAAAAATATAAATACTTCAATAAAATGCTGCTTATTATGGAAGTTAAAGAATTTCAAAAACTTGCTTCGGATATAGTCAAAAAGATTGATAACAAGCTTAATGTAGACAGAGATGCCCAATTAAATCTTTCTCAACTGCTTGAAGAACTTGGCGAATTGGCTCGCATCGTTAACTTTAAAAAATTAAGAAATAAAAATCCTGAAAAAAAAGACTTAGAAGATGAATTTGCAGATGTGTTCTTGCAATTATCAATACTCGCCGATAATTTTGATATAGATTTAGAAAAAGCAATTTTAAATAAAATTGAAATCCTCAAGAAAAGGCATAATTTATAATTAGAAAAACTAGAAATAAATCAATTTAATCTACAAGCATATTAAGAATTGAAACAAGCCATAACAATTGTATATAGGTGCAATCTCCTTTTAGGCAGAAAAGAATTAGCGCGCTTGTTTTCCGTATTGTCTAACAATAGCAATTATCTGCTCTTTATCGTGTTTGACTTGCTTATATCTTGGGCTTAAAAAATCTCCTTCGCCTCTTTGTTTAAGGCGAGCAAGAATTCTTTGAACATCTTCTTTCGAAACAGGTTTATCTCTTTTTACTTTAAGAACTTCATCTAATTCAAGAAGCTTTTTGATTCTCCCTTCAATTCCAAAAACAGGTTCAACTCCCCTAATACTCAATCCCAACATAGGAGTTGTTGATTCAAAATCTTCGCTACTAAATAGTTCATAACCATTAAATCTTGTAACGTGATATTTCGGAAAAGAGGATTTTAAAACTTCAAGCGGATTTTCCACGCAATAACCTAATAGTATTGGATTTTCAGCATCCCTCATAATTATTCCTTTTGCATGAAAATAAGTGACTAATGAAACTGCAGTATACTTGCCTTCGGTTAAATCAATAACCTTATCATATTTTACTAATGGTTTTTTAAGATTTAACATTATTCTCGTAGAAGGGGTTTTCTTTGCCATATTAATAAAAATAAAATTTTCCCTTTTAGATAGTTATCTAGATAAAAACACTTTCAGAGAGTGATAAAAATTGAGTAAAAAAATTTCAACAAAGTTTTTTCAAAAAAACTTCCAAACCACAATAATAATATCAAACAACACAAAAATAAGAAATAAAATTGTCTCTACCAAGCTTCCGGTTCTAAAATGCCAGGAACTTTTCTTTTTATACGGCCAAAAAGGTATGATTCCTTCGGCTGTAAAGCTATCCATAAACAAATGCAAGCCATATCCTAAAAAAAACCCAAAACTCGCCACAGGCCAAAAAACAGCCAAGACTATTGAAATAATAATACAGAAAGTGAAACTATGAATAATGCCTCGATGCCTTACAAAAAACTGCAAAAACCTAAATCCTCTATGCTTGCCAAGTGTAGAAAATCCAGTGTCAATATCAGGAAGAAGCGTGGCAATTAAAGCAACAAAAATAAACAAAAGCGGAGCATTAACTAAACTTACAAATAGCGCAATTGCAAAAATCATTAAAGCTAAATGCGTTCGGAGTAACATTTGTCCTCTTTTGTAGTATAGAAAAACAAAACAAGGTTAATAAATATTTGCAAAGTTAGTTCTTTTCTTTAGAGCTTTCCTTTTTCTTTATTAAAGAAATTAAAACTATAAAAATAATAATTATTAATATTAGAAGAACTGAGATTAAAAAAGTTAAAATTCGCTTCTTTTTTTCTTTAGCCACATCATCTTTAACTTCAGGTTCTGCTATTCCCAAAGTCCTAATCACTGCCGCTTTTTCAATAACTCCAAACTGCTCTTTTTTTGTTATTGATTTATATCCTTCTTTGCTTGCTGTAATTTCTATCTCATAAGTTCCAGCTTGCTCTGCTTTTATCGAAGCTGGAAGCTCTATTTGTTTTTTAGCCCCGTCAGGATAAGTCAAAGTTGCTTTTATCGAAGGATTTTCAATGCCAGATGCATAATCTAAATAAATATTTTCATTTTTAAGAAAAATTTTTGCCTGTTGTTTGCATTCAGACTCTTTACATACTTTTAAATTAAATAAAAAACCTGGTTTGGTGGCTATTTCAAAAGCTTCTTCTTTAACTTTTGGAAAAGGTGTTTCGAGTTGGACAACAGCCAAACATTGTTGCTGTTCTATGTCCTCTGTAACTTCAAAACCTTCATAAGTTTTTGTTAAAGGAACACCTTTTTTTAGATCCACGTTTATGATTTCTAACATCGGCTCGTAGCCGGTGCATTTAATTTTTGGCGTATAAATTATTTCTTCATCTTCGTCAGAAATAAATGTGTAATCAAACTTAACCTTCTCACCTACTCTAAATACTTTATTAACATCTATCTTCACGTCAATTAAAGCAGAAACAAAAGATAAACTCATTAATAATACAAACAAAAATACTAAAATTTGGTTTTTCATTTTCCTATTCCCCCGTCAAATGTAGGATCTCCAACGAGTATATCATGAACCCCATAATCCTCTCTTATATATGCGTAGTCGGGAAGATTTGGAGTTTCCCAATCATATCTGGCTTCTTTATTCTTTCCTATTTTAAATGCATAACCAACTGATTGATTATTAATCAAAGTTTCATCTAAAAATTCGTTTAAAAAATGATGCCCAGGAATAGACTCCACAGCTCCGATATAGCCAATTGCTCCTTGTCTTATTGTATTAGTGCAAAAGAGATCAGATTTACTTCCTCCATAATTGTCAGCTGAATTATAAGCACATGTTAAACAAGCAAAACTATACATAAACTGAGGCTCAAGCTCTTGCCCTCTTAACTCACTGCTGTAAAGCACACCCCCCCAGCCACTCGGAGCGCCATGATCCCCGAACATTGAAAAGCTGGAGTTATAAAAAAGATTTTGTTTTATTTCTTCGATTACTTCTGAAGTGCAACCTGACTCTGTTCTGGGAATTCCGCCGATAAAATCATCATCGCATTGTTTAAAAGGCTCGAAAAATGGGGAGTATCTTTCATATAAATTAGAACACTCTACATCAAAATAACATTCGCAAAAACCAGTTCCGCATGTTCGCGCAGGAATCCCTTGTCTTATGTGATCTCCAATAATAAAAAATGAAGCTCCGCTTTCCTTTTTAATATCATTATAAAACAAATCTCTTGCCAGATAAGCTGAAACATCTGATGAGGTGATCCCCATTATTCTTCCAACTGAAAATTCCCCTTCACTGTCCTCATCTAAACTTCCATATCTCTGAAAATCAGCTTCTTCATTATCTTCTTCAAAAGGAATTGCGTCAGGACTTGCAACAATTGTTAAATAATAATCATCAAAATTTGTTTTCATTTTAACATCTGCTAGATACAACACTCCAGAAGTTTTAGGTTTTAGAGTTATGCTGAAGTTTTCATCATTTAACATTTCATTAGGAATTTCAAAACCTCTTCCTTTCTCTCCATTTGAATTACTTAAATCTAACTCCCCAACCATTTTACCATTAACAGAAACCTCAAAATCCCCAAAGTCAGCTGTTTTAGCTTGCACATTCACAACAAAATAAGTATAATTTTTATTTTCAAAACTAAACTCAGAACTTCCAACAGAGCCAAAAGAATTGACACTTATTGTTTCTAGTCCAGTAGAGTCGCCTTCTCCGAGACTAATTGAATTTCCCTCTTTAACAATTGACATTAGTTCATTAGGATTATGAAAAATTAGACTTCCAGAAAAATCCAAAGTTATATTTTTAAGTCCAGCATAATTAAAATTAATTAGATTTGTGCTAATATCAGGGCCAGGAAGATCGTTGTAACATTCAACATCTGTGTTCGTGAAGTGTTCTCCATTAAGAGAAACCTCTACAGATTCTGTCTGCGCTCCGCAATCATAAAAAAATCCGGGAATACTAATCTGGTACCAAGGAGCATGAACCTCGGGCAATGCTTCTCCTAAAAACTTCCTCGAATTTTGGTACTCTTCTATTATTTCAGAAAAATCAATTGTTTCTTTTTCTCTAACCTCAGCTTTAAAAGACCCTGAAATTGGCTCCCCTAAAGCAAAAGCTTCTGCAGAATTTATATTCATTTCTATAGAAAGTCTATTTCCTGAGGTGTATTTGTTTATCCAAAGAGCCTCAGTCCACATCGAAAGGCAGTTTTCATAATCAAAATCCCAGTTCTCGCAATAATAAATTGTTAGGTTTTCTGGGGAGGTTCCTAAAACATTATAGTCTGGATAATTAAACACTATATCAGCATTCTCATAATTCCAAAAAACCTCATTTGCATAAATTCTATATAATCTCTTTCCCCCTTCTTCCCTAACCTGTTTATAATCTTCTGAGATAACTAACATTCTATCATGCAAATCAGAATTAATAAATCTAGTTAAAACATATTCTGTGTTTTCTTCATCTATACCACTCATATTTTCCGAATTTATAATCCAAAAATCAGTCTGCATATCAGGAACACTAAATAATTTTGGCGATGTAATCTGCTCTATAGTTTCTGGCTCTTGCCAGTTGTAAGCTATTCCTAAATATCTGCTTATGTAATTCGCGCTGTTGTTTATAATTTCAAATGTAATATTTTTTAATTTATAAACTTGAATAGTTCTAGTATCTTGATTGTTGCTTAAGTCAATATCCCCTCCAACTACCCCCACAAGTTTAAGCTCATGTGCTCCTAACTCGAATTCAGTATCGTCGTTGCGGAAATAGAAGCTTTCTCCAGGATCTAAAACCATTGGAACTGGGGTAAAATTGATTATGAGCTTATCTTCATCATATACTAAGAGGCCAAAATCACTCAATACCTCACTACCTTCGTTGCTAAAATGCATCTCAATAGTTGGATTAGTTCCTAACTCAACATCTTCTGCATATAACCATACGTTTAAATCAGGCCCAGGTGATCTTACTTTTCTGGATTCCCAAATTTCCCTATTTCCCTTTCCCCCGCTGTATTCATAAGAAATATTAAAAAATAAAATGTGATACCCAACTTGTTCAGGAGTCCAATTAAAAAAAACTACTCTTCCTTCTTCTCCAAGCTCTCCAATAGCCTTGCTTCCAATTAGCTCAAAATCCCCGCTATCTGGCGCTTTAATATAAAAATCAACAATTGTATTTTTTGCAGTTTCAAAACCATAATTCGTAAGACTAAAAAGAAATATTTTTTCCTGATTAACTAAAATTGGCTCAGAAATTAACAAATTATAAGTGATATCTGGCTCTCCTGTCCCTGCTCTTACACTAAATCTTTTTTCATTATTCTCTGAATTTATATCCTCTGACAACTCTGCTTTAATTAAAAAATCATAATATTTTTGTTCTGTTGGCGTAAACTCAAACTCTACTTTATTTTCCTCGTCCTGAGCTAAAGAATCAACTGCTATGCTTTGAATTAAAACCTGCTTTTCAGAACATCCATTATTATCGCAAACCCAAGAATTTTCATAAAAATTAACATTAAAACTACTAGAAGCAATTGTTCCAATATTTCTAATAGAGGCATTAATTTGGTTTATGTTATTTACCAGCATTCTAGAAGGTGCGTTTACAGAAACCTCTAAATCTGGAGCAGGCCCTTCAACATAAACATACTCAAATCTATCATTATTATTTAAGTTTGATTCATTTGAAGAGGTAGAAACATTAAACCAAAGAGTAGCTGAACCAACTTTTGTTGGAGTCCACGTAACTGGCACTTCTTTCGAGTCATCTTCAATAATATCTCCAATATTTACCCTGTCTATTAAAACAAACTCACTTGAATAACTTGAAAATCCAGGTACCTTGCCCCCGCCCCCACCATCTCCACCAGGAATTGGCTCTCCGCTTTCATTAATAAAATAAGCTTCTAAAATAACATTTTCTGCTTTATCAAAACCAAAATTACTAACTGTTATGTTTATTTCATTAGGATTATTTAGGGTAATTTTTGGAGCATCTATTTCACTAATTGTAATATCTGATTTTCCAGCCAAAAAGAAAGTTATAGAGTTTCTTGCTCCACTCATGCTCACTGGATTATTGCCAAAACCACTTGCACAGCTTTCAGAAAATAAACAGCTATCGATATTTTCATTATAAGTATTCTCAAAGAAATTTTTAACATTGCTGTCAACTTGCGCATGATCATTTGTTTTGTCAGTAAGAATTAATTCATGCTTAGCAGAAGCTAAAATTGGGGCAGCTAAAGAAGTTTTTCCATATAACTTACTAACTTCTTTAGAAGTCCTATCGGGATAAAGCTGATCATTCGCGTATATATCTAAATCATCCGGATTTGTTAATATAATCTTAGTGGTTCCGGTTTCAGATAAATATCTCTCCTGAAGTTGCTCTAGGCTATATTGTTCATTGCACAAGCTTCCGCTAGGGTTCGCAGAACCAACGCAGATAATCTTTTTCCCAGAAAAAGTGCTTGGAACATCTAATCCTGTTCCTTGAATAATTAGAGGAGCGTTAATTAAAGAAGCGTAACTTGATGCCATTAAAGCTAATTCATAATTATCCTCAACATACACTACCTCTTCATAAGATTCCCAGTAAGATAAATAATCATCTGAATTTATTCTTTGAATCTGACTCTCCAGCAAGCCGGCCCCAAGATCTCTCTCAGCAATTAACAAATTGTCCAAATCCTGCAGTGTTTCTCCTATAATTGTAAGTTTATCAGGAGAATACTGCTGTAAAAAATGAATAACAGAGTCTGCATCAATAGAATCTTCTGCAGAAGATTCAAAAAGATAGCCTGTTAAATTTAACAAAATCATCATTTGTTCTTCAGATGTAGGAACTATATCGCTTGAAGGAGGACAGAATTCTCCTCCAGGATTCAACTCAAAACCAAATCCCATAATCTTATTTTTTTCTGTTTGTTCTCCATAGTACCAGCTTATGCTGTCTCCATTGCTAAGATACATTACATGACTTATCTGTCCAATGTTAGTAGAAGGGTAATTTAAAAACACATTAAAGTTATTTGCCAATTCTCTAAATAAAGCATCATCCAGAGTTGGTTCATAAATATGCCCCCAAGGATATAATATGTATCCTCCAGAACCATGATAGTCCAAAACATAATTAAAATTATGCTGCAAAGCTAAATCTCTAATTGCCTGAGTTTCTGGTTCTGAAAAAGCAGATGTTCCTCTGTAACTAGAAGAAGAGGGCATAGAGCTTGAACCCTCATCATCATACCCCCAAGCATAACCATAATTTCTGTTTAAATCAACTCCATCTTCATAATCTATAATACTGTCTCCGTTGTTGTCCCTTGCATTTTTTCTCCAGTAAGGATCTGTTGTTTCTACTATGACATGCCCATCTGGATTAATCATTGGAACAAACCAGAGTTCATGGCTATCTACAACTTTTTTTAATTCTGGATCTTTATCATAATTTTCCAAGAGGTAATTTATCATAAACATAGGTACTTCTACAGTCATTAGTTCTCTGGCGTGATGATTTCCTACAACTAAAATTTCTGCTTCATCTTCTTCTATGTTGACATTATCAGAAATTTTCATAGCCAAAATGCTCCTATTTTGTACACTCTCGCCTATTTTGTACACTTTTGCTATATTTGGATAGCTTTCAGAGAGGGTATTTAATTCTTCCACCATTGAGTCATAAGTATGATATCCTCCTTCTGAATATCCATTTTCGCTAAAAGGCAGATTTATAGGAATTGTTTGCAAGTCATAACCAGAATCCTCAAAATATTCTTTCTGTCTAGAGCTTAAAACAACATCAACATATCCTTTTCCTATAGTTGCTATATCCCACTCTTCTTTTAAAAATTGCTCTTTAGATTTTTCATCTAAATAAATTCTAACGAGAGATTTTCCATTTACAGAATATTCTAATTGAGAAGCCGGCGATTCTTGGAAAGTTGTTGGGAGTTCGAAACTTAATGTTTCTTCTTCATGATAAATCAAAGTAGGATAAACACAAACACTATCTGCAGTTCCCTCTTCTCTCTGGCATTGTTCTTGTCCTGTCCACGTTGTTAAAGGGACTAAAGGCAAAAGCTCTTTCCAGTTTTTATCTGAAATTAAAAATGCTTCTTTGTTAGAGTATTTTAACATATTTTTCACATTAGCCCCATAAACTGTTTCTGCACACTCTCCAATAGAGTTACAAGTGTATCCCTCAATGCAATCTCCACAGCTTCCCCCACATCCATCGCTTCCGCAAGTTTTTCCAGCGCAGTTTGGTGCGCAATTTTTACAAGCTCCATCTTCACAGCCATAAGCACAAAAAGTACAGCCCCCTCCGCCAGTTAAAGTACAAAAAGATGATGTTGTTCCGTTATTATTGCAAATTGGTGTGCTGCTAGAAGTGCATGCAGAATCATTTGAGCAATAGTTTGTTTGTATCGGAGTCCCACAATCTAAATTATTATAACATCTGATTATTGGATTTACAATAGAATCATATTCCTCTTTAATTTCATCTGCAGTTAAAGTTCGATTCCAGATTTTTACCTCATCTATTGTTCCATTAAAATAATAAGTCCCTGAATCTTCCCCTCTTCCAATAAACGCATTATCTGAAGAAAATGTTGCAGGAGTTTTAGAATCCATTACAGGAGTATTATTATTAAGGTATATCCTAACTTTTGTTCCATCATAAGTAACTGTAAGAAGATACCATGTATCTGCAGAGATTGTTGCTGAGAGAATTGGAGAACAAGTATCCCCAGCGCTCCCAGCACGATTAGAATAACAAACCTCTGCTCGATTATTACTTCCAACCATCAAGGAAACTGCAGTGCGCGTTGAACCTCTATGAAATGTTACTATTCTATTTCCCTTCTCATTATTGTTACTCGTTATCGAATCAGCTTTAAACCAAGAAGAAATAGTCCATGAACTGGAGTTTGTTATTAAAGAATTGCTAGCATTTAGTTTAACATAATCATCTTTTCCATCAAATTTCAAAGCTGTCCCAGATTTTCCATCTGTAAAAGTTGCCCCATAAATTGTTCCATCATGCGCATCAGCAGAATCTTCAGCAATTGTTCTATTCCCATCATCAAATTTGTAATATGCTACAAGACCTAACTCCTTAGCTTCTACGCAAGCCCCATTTTCACATCCATATTGGCATCGTTCTATCTCTATCCGCTCTCCACTACCGCATTCTTCTACTCCTTTAATAATCCCCCCTCCCCTACGCGCAGGTTTTTCAAAACATCTTTTTTCTCCTTCAATACATGTACACTTCCCTTCCTTGCATCCTTGATTAATCTCACAATAACCTGTAATGTTCCATGCACTATTTTTGCATTCTTTAATAGAATATCTAAAATTCGCGGTCCTAGAAGGCATTAACTCACATATTTTTTCTCCTTCTTCGCAAATTCTCTGATAATCAGGGCTTCCATAATCATTTGTGCCCCCCGCAGGACCCAAACTTTTCAATTCTCCTTCTAAACCTTTTTCTTTCTCCCCAAAACCAAAAAAACTCTTAATAGATCTCCAAACATCAGAAAAGCTTAAAGCAGAAACAAGGGTTGTAGATAATAATAAAACCATAATTACAGAAATTAAAATTACTGAAAACACTTTCGCACTCTTTTTTCCCATAATTGTTACAGGAAGAATATATTAATAAACCTTACTTCTCAAGCTTTTCAATCAGCTTGTCAATGTCTACCTCTACAACATCAGAAACAGAAAACTCTAGGTTATCAAAAACCTGGTTTTTTCTCACTTGTCCTGAAAAAAGCATCTCTTTTCCTAACATTTCAATTCTTTTTTTTATAAATGCCTCTCCTTCCAACTCCCCTTTATTCATAATTTTTTCAATTTGCTCTGAAAATAAAACTGCTCTTATAGTTTCGCTTCCGTCATCTAAAACTAAATTTAACAAAGCTCTTCTCTCCCCAGCCACTTTTCCATGCTCCACGCACTCTCCAAGCTCATTTAACTTTTTGCTGCAAGCCGGGCACACAGAAAAAAATCTCGGTTCAAACATCTGCACAACTATCGCTCTAATTCCAACACTCTCTCCCTGCTTCAGCTCAACAATATGCTTTTCATAAAATATTTTTTCTGTTTTAACTTCTTTAATAAGCTCGTTAGAAAGCTTAATATCTGAAAATCCAGTTAAGTGCAGCTCATTATTTCTCATGGTAGCATTGCTTATCTCAACAATATCCTCTTTTTTCAATTTTTCCTGCTCAAATAATGCAATATGATTAGAATCCCATAAAACACTTCTTATATTTCCTGTTTCATCTGCTAAAACAAAACTGCATATTTTTCCCTGCCTGTTGTTCTTGTTGTATTCTCTTATAGGAAATAGCTCTATAATCTTTCCTATAACATTAACTTTTCTCATTCCAGAAAGAAGCTCAGAAATTTTCATTTTTTCTTTTTCAAATGAAATCCCGAGTTCAGAAGCTACAACTTGCGCCGCCCCCTCTTTCGAAATCAAGCCAGAAAGCTTTGCCCTTTTCGCCTCTATCCTCCTTTCTATATCCTCAACAAGAAGGCCAGAACTTCTCGAAATTCTCTCAACAAGCTGTGAATAATCTTGCATCATTTTTGCTCTTTTGTATATGATGCAAAATTATTAAGGATATTTAAGTATTGTTGTAATGAAAAATATTAAAACTATTTAACGACAAGCTCATCCAAAGGAACTGTAAAATAAGATATCTTCTGATCTCCTAAATCTTTAATAGCTACCAAAGCCCCTTTCTCCTCTTGGTCTATTTTTAAATAAAGTAATTTTATAAGCCCTTTATTTCTATCTAAAGGGGCAACATGCTCTTTATCTGCAATACACCAGTCTCTGTTTTTGCCTGGCCACTCTTTTCCATCTATAATTGCCACCAAACCAAGAACATCAGCACCATCAATTACCCTGAATGTTATTACATATTCATCAGGACGCAATTCAATTACCGGAGTGCCTTCTTCAGAATTATAATACTCGCATTTGAGATATTGTTCTGACATATTTAAGAGTCATACATTCTATTTAAAAAGATTGCTGTTTGCTACAGTAGATAACCATTTCTCTCTATAATAAAAAATAGCTGGCTTTTGCCAGTTAATAATGTAAACTTTTCTGCCTTGCGGACAAGAAAAGTTTACTGATTTTTTTAATTAATGCCACAAAA
>Ga0066637_10002810_pt1 | contig 11655 bp, 13 predicted proteins | sample CryGeyCG2014_020_FD_62737 | JGI IMG/M metagenome (GOLD analysis project Ga0066637, IMG submission 62737) | Groundwater microbial communities from aquifer - Crystal Geyser CG08_land_8/20/14_0.20 | ecosystem: Environmental > Aquatic > Deep subsurface > Groundwater | place: USA: Utah: Grand County...
GGCCGCTAGTAAAACTAATAGCCCGAATTTTTTTATTAGCTTTTTCATTACTTTCAGTGTAGCAAATTATAATCTTTTATTAAACTCTGATTTCAGAAAAAATGTGACATCAAACTAGCATAGATGGCATAATACCAGCATTAAATTGTGTTAAAGGAGGTAAAATGCCATCCGCTGCTCTAATGTTATCAAAATTATCTAATCCCGTTAAGCACCTTTCGGGTTTTAGTGGTTTTTTCACAGTACCAGATAATGTACACAACCAATTCGGTGGAAAGCTATCACAGGGTGTTAAGGAAATATACCAAGACCAAATCAGTTTTTCCCAGTGAATTATCGGCATTAAAAACTTTGTATTTGGCAAGCGAGGGAATACTCAGAAGATGGGACAAACAAGTTGCCAATTGGAATATAATTCTAAGCCAGCTTTGTATTAAATTTGAAGGGAGGATTGCTCAATAAAATATGATTTACACAAAAGTATTGACACACTCTTCTATATGTCAATTTCTGTTTGTGTTAGTCCAGAGCCAGTAAAGATTCCATGGGCTAACCCGTTTCTGAGTTTTCTCACTTCATCAAGCGCATGAAACTCAGCGGGAGGGCAAGCAAAACGGCGCTTCTATTACCGTGCAAAAGGTCAAAGATCTATCGATGGTAATTTCCATGAGCAGAGCAGGCACTCCCACGGATAACCCGTTTGCTGAAAGATTCGTTAGAACATTTAAACTAGCCATAGTTTACAAAAGACCCTATTTTACTTTAGGGGAAGTGTTAGAGGTCACATTAAAATGAATCAATTTCTACAACGAACGACGACCACACGAATCGCTAAAATTAATGTCACCAAATAACTATGCAACAAGTATTGGAGAGGAGTTAGTCTCGATAGAAAGAGTGTTTAGTGTCTAACAAAATGGGGTCTTGACAATATGCAAAACGCTGATTTAACATTCGTAAGTTCGGGGTTTCCACCCTCTTTAATAGTAATACTGTTATAGCAAGTTAAAATCGGTGGTTGGAGAGTCAGAATTTGAACCTAGAATCTTTACATTTGGACGCCTTGACAAACCGGAGTTTCGCCTGTAAGCTCTTAACCAGAAGCGGATAGGGTTGTAAGCTTCTTACCATCTTTTGATATTCAAAAGAGTGAACCTTCACCGTAGGGTGGAGTTCACGAGGGGTTTTATATTGATAGAAACTCTCGTTGACTTCATCCTTTTTTTGTAACCATTAAAGATAGTTTCTTATATTTGAAACGCCAAAAGAGTCATTTAGTTTGTACAGTTTGATCCTACCCCTTAATTTTCCCCACGCCTGGCTTAACCCCACATCTTTGTAAAAAGATATTTTTCGCTCCAAATACGCAAAAACAACAAAGGATGTGAAATCCGCCAACTGAATACCGTTAGACAAAGCTCCTTTATCAGCAAAGGTTATGGAAACCAGACTTCTTTTTGCTAAATCGTAGTAAGCGCTGGGTAATCCGCCTCTAATATTTTTCTGCTTAATGCGTAAAAAAGCATCTAATAAATCTCTGTCCTGATAAGTACGCGAATCGGCGTGAATATATCCAACACCGTCCTCTGATTTTAAATACTTTGTAAATAGCTGCAACTGATTTAACGCCGACAAATAATATATTAGCCCTCTTTTTTCCTTATTTTCCTTGGAACCTTTTAGATCCGTTTCTTTGATCTTAAACTGTTTTCTAAAAACGATTTTATTAGTATGAATGGCTACGATATTCATCGGAACAAGTTCGATAAACTCGCACATGGATTTTATAAAGCTTTTTGCACGAGCTGACGAGAACCGACTTGACGGATTTTCCAACAGGTCGTAAGAATGAAAGGGGGCTGCATCAGACAAACCGTACTTTTTTTTAATCAAGGAAAAATACCCATAGATTGTGTTGAGTTCGCTGTTGTTTACAGTAACCGAGGTTAGTACAAAATTCTTGTACTTGTGGTCGGTTAGGTCACCTACGCCCGATTCGTCTATAAAACTTGTCATCTGTGTATTCATATCTTCCTTGGCTGGGGAGCTAGGACTCGAACCTAGAATCTTTGCGTTCAGAGCGCAATGTCCTGCCATTAGACGACTCCCCAATGACGGACTGGTGGGGCTATTTTACCCTGTCGTGCTAAAAACTCCAAAATGTGTACAATTAGGGCATGAAAAAAGTCCTGTCACTACTCGCTGTATGCGTGTTGGCGATTGTTGCTATAGTTATGAGCGCAATTGTTTATATAAACAAGCGCCCAATCACAAACAATGTTACATCGCCCATATATACACCAGGCATGGAGTCGCTAAACTCATGGAATTACCCAGAGCCACCTGAAGAATTCGCTTGGGAAAAAGTTGTACCAACTGTCGCCGATCTCGAAAATTCTAGGATCTACGCTGACGACCGCTACGGTCGCGATGAAAAGGATTATAAATGGACTTACTATGAAATCCCTGTAACAGGAGTTTTGTACACAAACACCACAAAGGATATCGATCCGTTATATCAAAAGGTCGGGATAGAGGGAGAGAAACAGTTTAGAAAAGATATGGAAAATCTTGGCTGGAAAGAAAGCGCCATCTATCAAAAATACTCTTTAAACAGTACGATGGCTAGCGGTCCCAGCGGGAGCGCATATGGTTATTTAAAGCTTATCGATAAACAAATTGTTACGGTAGTCTCCAGTTATAACTATAAAGCTACCAGTTACGAAGAGACGAAAGGTGGGTTAGAATCCAAATGTCCGTGCGAGGTTGTAACCAAATTTTTTGTAAGCGATCCAATCGCGTTAGATAAATATCTACCATGACCCCAAGTCAACCAAAAAATCCCAACTCGGCAAAGCATAAGGAACAACGCGTGGCGGTCTTTGTGGATGTACAAAACATGTACTATTCCGCCAAAAATCTGTATAGCGCCAAGGTGGATTTTGGTAAAGTACTAAAAGACGCAGTAGCTACGCGCAAATTGGTGCGGGCATTTGCGTATGTAATTAAAGCGGATGTGGGTTCGGAAAAAGAGTTTCACGAAGCTTTAAGTGCACAGGGTTTTGAAGTACGCATAAAAGAGTTGCAGATATTTTTTGGTGGGGCTAAAAAGGGCGACTGGGATGTTGGCTTATGCATGGATGCCGTGCGGATGATGTCAAAAATTGACGCTATGGTTTTGGTTTCTGGCGACGGCGACTACGCGGATTTAATTGAATATGCCAGAAGTCAGGGCGTACGAACCGAGGCTATTGCCTTTGAAAAAACTGCTTCTGGCAAACTGGTAGAGATGGTGGACTCGTTTACAAACATGAGCGACGATCCTAGAAGATATTTAATAGCCCAACGCAGACCAATAACGGACTATCAAACCCCTACAATTGCGTAACCTGTCGACTTGATGTGGTATAAACCGTATAATGAGCATGTGAGAAATCTTCTAAAAAGAAAAATCAAGGGGTACGCTATTAAATTGTACAAACCTGCTTTCTATGTACTCGCGTCAATCCTGCTTGTATCAACGGGTTATCATTTGTATTTTGCCAATAAAATAGTCCCCGGAGTTACACTGGCGGGAGTAAAAATAGGTGGACTTAGCTACGAAAAAGCGTTTGAAAAAGTCGTCTACCAAGAGTCGCAAACAGAAAAGGAACTAAACCTGTGGGCACAAAATGGAAAAAATTATCAAATACAAGCGGTGGACATTGAGCTTAAGTACAACTGGGAAGCTGGGCTAACTCGCGCGTTTGAAGTAGGTAGAACAGGTAATATATTTGTTAACACCAAAGATAAAATTGCCGGACTTATAAAACCTCTAAAACTTAACGCTAAATATAGTTATAACAAAGATCTTTTGGGTGGCAAGGTGGCAGAAATTAGAAGTGAAGTTAATATCCCTTCGGTAAGTGCAAAAATGGCGCTTAATGCGGATGGAAAGCTAGAAATTGTTCCAGAAGTTTACGGAAAAAGTTTGGATGAAACTACAATGTATAGTGCTATAAGAGCTGGTTTTGACGGTTTAGATTTTAGTCAAAAGTTACTAGAGGTAGAGGACAGCAATCCCCAATTTACTAAAACCAATCTAGACAAGGTCTTAAACGAGTCGCAAAAACTTGTAGCTAGAGAAATTACCCTTAAATCAGGTGATAAGGCGTATAAACTAGAGCCGGCAGATCTGCTAAAACTTCTTGGCTTTACCCCCAAAGGGGGTAAAGCGGAAGTAAATATAGATAAAGTGGAATTGGAAAAAGTAGCCCAAACTATTGCGCTGGAATTAAATAAATTACCGCTGGGTCAGGTAGTAAGTGTAAGGGATGGACGCGTGCAGGAGTTTAAAATTATTCAAAACGGATTGGAAATTGATCAAGAAAAATTTGTGAGCGACTTTAAGAAGTTATTTTTTAATACCGATGGAAAACTTAGTATGGAAATTCCGCTTAAGCGGATTAAAACTTCCAAAAATGGCGCGGAGTACGGCATTTTTTCTCTTTTGGGAACGGGGATTAGCAAATTTACCGGCTCCGCCCAACCAAGAATTACTAATTTAACTCTGGCCGCTCAAAGAACCAACGGCGTTTTAGTACCTCCCGGTAAGGAGTACTCATTTAACCAAGCTGTGGGTGAGATTAGCGGGCGCACGGGCTATGCTACAGCCTACATCATTGCCCAAGGTCATACGGTACTCGGCGAAGGTGGGGGCGTTTGCCAAACTTCTACCACACTTTTTAGAGCTATCCTAAACGCTGGGTTACCTATAACCTCCCGCCACCCTCACGCGTACAGGGTTGCTTATTATGAAATTGAATCTAAAGTGGGGTTTGACGCCAGTGTTTACCAACCTTCGTTGGATTTAAAATTTTTAAACGACACGCCAGGCTATCTTTTGATTCAATCGTCCGCTGATCTTGCTACCAACTCTTTGGAATTTAAAATCTACGGCACTCCCGATGGTCGTAAAGTAGAAATAAGCGAACCCACGCTTTACAATGTAAACGCCCCACTTGCGCCGTTATATCAAGACGATCCCACTTTACCAAAAGGCGTAATTAAACAAGTGGATTTTTTTGCTATGGGGGGTACGGCTGAATTTACCCGCAAAGTCACCAAGGGCGATAAAGTTTTATTTGAGGACTCCTTTAAAAGCGTATATCAGCCTTGGAGAGCTATTTACCTAGTTGGAACTAAATGAGATAGAAAACACCGTCTTTTCGCTGTCACCTAAGGATAAAACGGAAACTTCAATCTTCTCTTGGTCGCGAGTATAGACGGCGGAAAGCAAATCCTCCGCGTAATATTTGGTTTTCCAGCCCTTTGAAACTAAAACGCTCCTAAAAAACTTGTGAATTTCTTGATTTGACTTGGAGTTAGATAAAGTAATTTGGGAAAACCCCCCACGCTCATTTCGTCCAATTTCTTGCGAACCCGTAGGTAAAGGGATGCTATCTAAATAACTTTTTTTCTCCTTAGCAGATTGCGCACCTTTTACTTGGGAAACAATATCCGGTCTGTAAATAGAAAATAAATAGTACGACAGCCCAAAAACAAAGCATAGGGCAAAAAATATGGGTAGGGCACTTTTAGCTGATTTCATAATGTATTCATTACAGCAAGCCACTTACAGTGGCGCTGATAGATGTAGACAAATTATAGCACGATGCTAAAATTCCCACATGTTGATTTTAGCTATTGAATCCAGTTGCGATGAAACTGCCTGCGCGGTAGTAGAAAACGGAGTTAAAGAAATTGCCTCCACAATTGCTAGCTCCGCGGATTTTCATCATAAAACGGGCGGAATTGTACCAGAAGTGGCCGCCAGAAAACAGGTGGAATTTATTGTGCCGGTAATAGAATCTACTATAGAAAAAGTCGCCGATTATCGTAAAATCGACGCTGTTGCCGTAACCGTAGGACCAGGTTTGGCAGGATCGTTAATTGTGGGGGTTGAGGCAGCAAAGGCTCTGGCGCTAGCTTGGAACAAACCCTTAATTCCCGTAAATCATTTGGTAGGGCACATCTACGCCAACTTTATTAACAACACTACGCCAAACGATCAAATATTTCCTGCCGTCGTACTTATTGTTAGTGGAGGACATACGGATTTGGTTTTAATGAAAAATCACGGCGATTTAGAGTATTTGGGTGGAACCGTTGACGACGCGGCAGGTGAAGCTTTTGATAAAGTTGCTAGGTTGCTAAACCTTGGCATGTATCTGGGCGGGGCTAATCTCTCCAAAACCGCCCGCGAATACACTGGATCTGCGCTTCCGGAAAAACTTCCCCGCTCGTTTATTTATGAGAATAATTTTGACTTTTCTTTTTCCGGACTTAAAACCGCCACAAAACGGCTGGTGGATAAAAACATTTATTCCGTACCCGCTATTGCCAAAGAGTTTGAAGAAGCAGTAATAGAAGTTTTGGTGGAAAAAACTCTTAAAGCAGTAAAGCGTACGGGCGCAAGATCGATCCTATTGGGTGGGGGTGTTTCTGCTAATCAAAAACTAAGAAAAGATTTAGCGGACAAAGCAAAAAGCCAGTTTAACAACATTGAGGTGCGCATCCCGCTATTAAACCTGTGCACAGACAACGCTGTTTATATTGCCTCCGCCGCCTTTTTTAACCAGAATTACCAGCCTTTTGATCAGGTTGTCCCTAACCCCTCCCTAACTATCAACGGGGGAACTTGCATCCCCCCGTCTTTCCCAAGCTCGATCTAACTTACGAACTATCTAGTAACCGAAATTGGAGTGGCAGGAACCATCTCTCCTGTAGCCGAAACGGTAATCCTTCCTGTAGCAGTTAGGGTAACGGTGTACTTTGTATCCCATCCAGCCGCAGCACATGTTGTAGCATCTGTGGGCATAGTTCCCGTGGCCGTAGTAGGATCTCCCGGCAATGCGGCAATATAGGTAGGAACAATGGCCTCACATAACACTGCAGCATCTGTGGTATTTAAATTGGTAGCCGTCCCAGCTGCCTTTAAAGCCAGTCCTGTTAAATTGCCTTTGTTATCCGCGCTGTATTGCGTTATGGCGTTAAGGATAGCGTTAACATCGCTAGTCCTTTTAGTATCGTTAGCTTGCTTAAATTGTCTTGATGGGTTAATAGCCACCAAAACAATAGCCAACAAAACTGCCAAAATACCAATAACAACTAAAAGTTCAATAAGAGTAAAACCCGCTTGTTTTCTTTTTATCATATTTCCACCCCCTTTCTAAGCCCAATCTATTTGTATCTATCAGTTTTGGGCAGTAACATATCTTTTTTATTATTAATCAAACCTAACACGCATGTCAATCTTTTCTAATTAATCCAAAATAAATCACCGCTACCAGCACAATCATTAAGATTCCAAATAGTCCCAACATAATTTTTAGATTCTTAGTATTTTTAGGACTATTTCTAGCAATAAACGATTCTGGGGCAAAGTGCCTTTCAAAGTCGCTTAAAAAATTAAACTTTTTGTAGTCGTCTAAATTTTTAATAAGATGGTCTACTTTAAGTTCTTCTGGGGATTTAATATTTAAAAGCGACGCGGGGAAAAGTGCCAGGACCCTAATATATCGTTTTTCCAAAAACTCCAAAAGGAGATCATAATAATCCCGCCCCAAAGCAATTGCTTGCTTGGAAGCATCATCCACTAAAACACGGCTAATCATCTGCTCCAAAGGAACTGCTCCCAAAAATGTTTCTATTTCCTTGTCCGCAGAACCGTCGCCCGCCAAACTTTGAACGGCATGTTCAAAATAAACATTCTCACTAAGAACCAAGATAACATCACAGGCAGAAATTTTATTGTTGTCCATCCAAAAAGCTAGAGCTTGAATAAACTTTTCTTGGGAAACAATTTCCATGTCCTTTATTACTTCGGATTCTAAGGTTAGAACAATGGGCTTTTGACCACTTTTGGCATAGAACGAGATAGAATTCTTGTCTACATACAAAATATTTTTTTGTCTTAACGACTTAGTAAAGGGCAGTTTCATAATTATTTATAATTAGAGGACCGCAGTCCCTCATATTATCTGCTTCCAGCTTACCAGAGTTGCCTTGTTGTTGGCAAGGCTAACTACAGCCTGCACTTTTTTGGTAAAACCATTGTAGGTGGCGGTGGAGATTATGGTACGCGAATCTCCAACCCCTGTAACCGTAATACCAATAACGGTATCCGCAGATAGAGGCAAACTCCCGCCACTATACGCGGGATCTCGGATAAGTCGTAAAATTGCCTCTTCTGCTCCCGCTTCCGCATAATTTGACGCCTGCTCGCTTTGCGCAAGTTTTGCAGTGTTTTGGATATTTATAACAGTAAGAGTGGCAGAAAGCGCAATTACACTTAACCCAAAAGCCATAAAAACCAAAACGGAGGTTAGAATTTGCCCGGAATCTTTTCTCACCTTAAACCTCCTGCCCCCACAAAAGTTTGGGTCTCGTGTTGCGTTGTTCCCACTTCTCCAGACGACGCTGTAAACGCTATTGATACAACAGGCTTGCCTCCAACATTGCCTTGTTGGCTAAACACTAAGTCCGTTATTTTAGTATCCAGGTTTGACATTAAATAAGAAGGACTGCCCACATCGTCCCTAGAATAAAGATAGAATTTGTTATCAGCTAGATAGAATCGGTACTTACCGCCATCAAGTTCAAGGGTGTTAGAGGTCTCGCCTAAATTTAGTGGTGTTGTTATAGAATCCGCGTTATTAATGCTGTATCTAAGTCGCGCCAAAATGTATCTGCCGTCCGTTTGCACTGCCGAGTAATTTTGCGTTTCCACACTTTCATTTAAAATACTTACAAACAGCTCGCTCAAAATTACCAGCATGATACTGGCAAGCCCCAAATAGATGAGCAGTTCTACTAATGTAACCCCTTTTTTGTTTAGTTGCATCATGGCGAATAATTAACCTTTATACTATTAAAAACCGGTGTTTTATCTTTATCGCTGGACTTTAAAAAGACTTTATAGCTAAAACATCTTGCCGGATTTATACTGGGAGAGGGTAGGTTAGCAAAGGGTATGGTACCTTCCGTTCCATAGAAAGATTCTGAAGTTCCATCCACTCCATAATAAGCGGGTGTTATATCACCACAATCTTGAGAACCATCTCCATAGGTAGAAACCTGATACTTTAATTCCGTATCGTCGGGAATGGTAACATCCGCAATAACGCGGTTAAACATGGCCGTTTTTCCCTCTCCCACATCGAAAACCTCCGACTCAAAACTTCCTTCTGTGGTATATTGACCACCTGGTCCTCCTTCAATAATTTTTAATTCCTTTCCTGCGTCCTTTGCAACAATATAAGCATAGGCATCCCCGTCCTGTTCAAGAACTGCGGCTACGCTGTTTATATCGTAAAGAAAATCTAACTCCCCACAACTTTTAGGATGGGCTTCGTCGCTGATGTCAATAACTTGGTACTCTTTACCCCCCGAACCAACTAGAATCGCCTTGTTTCCGGTTCCCACGGCTACACCTCTTGGATCCATTCCGTTGGCATCGTAAGAACCAATAGAACTACGAAAACCGGTTTTGCTGGAAGTATTAATAATAAAAAACTCTGGCTTTGAGCTATCTTTGTTGGTTGCAATATAAGCTCTGGTTCCTGTAGGATTAACATAAACTTCCTTACCACCCCCTGAATTTACATCCGCACCACCGATCCAAGACATGTGGCTGGGGTCGCTTATACTGGCAATAGAAAGCTCCAACAGTGCGTATCCGTCTATAGCTATATATGCATAATTACCAACTATGTAGAGTTTCCTTGCCGTACCAAAAAGACTTACAGTTACACCGCCAATATCTAAAATGGGTCTGGATCCTGTTTTGGAGGATAGATCAAAACTATAAAGCTTGTTACTGCTTGTTACATACCCTACAGTACCTTGAACAAAGACACCCATAGCGTCGGCATTACCCGGAGCATTAAAATAACCAACCTCTGTATTAGGGTTAGTGCTCGTATCGATGATTACTACTTCCCTATCATTAGTATCTGTTGCTAAATACGCGTAATCCCCCTCACCAAAGATTGCGTTGGTTTTATAACCATCAAACGATCCCTCTATCTGCGTGGTGGGCGGGTTGGTATTGTTAATCTGTACATTTACAAAGGATTTTCCCGAAGAGTTTTCTCCTGTCCCCGCATAAACTCTTCCTTCTCTTGCCCAAATTGCGGCGGCACTGCCATTACTCTCTAACGATACCTCTATATAAGGGATTTGTGTGGGCTTACACCAATTTCCATAACCACCTGCACCAAGAATTATCTCGCCCCCATCGTCGTTCTGAATTGCTGTACCTGTAAATACACCGTCTTCAAAATCGCTTTCCAAAGTCTGCTCCTTAAAGTCGTTCTTCCCATAACGACTAAGGTACTGACTGGAAGAAACACCTTGATTCACTAAAGTTCCCCACGATACAGTTATCATAGCTCTTTTGGAGGCGGGGTCGGTTATATCGCCAGCGGGAACAACATTGCCAAAAGGGTCGGTGGAACTTCTTAAAATGTCGGCAATAACAATTTGGGTTTTATATCCGTCAACACTAGGACCTTGCCCGTTTTCCAGTTCCCACATTGACCCGTTCAAGACGGGGTGATATGTTCCATTAACAGCAACCAACGCCCAATCGCGCTCTCTTACACTTCGCAAAGCTTCCACCGCTTGATCCAAATAACCCTTGGCCACTAAAGTTTGCTTCTGGGCAATCTTTCCATCCCGTACCGATATAAATCCGCCAAGCACGGCGGTGGCAATAACCACAAACAACGATATGGCTAAAAGAACCTCCACTAAAATGTGACCGTTTCTTGCGTGGCTAGATTTTATTAACATAATCATTTGACTCTTTTTGCAAATAGTCAAATGCTATTTGCATAGTAAACATTCCCCAACTTATTGAATTTTATTGTAACGCTTCTATTGTTAACAGAGTTAAATGTTACCTGATTTGTTACCTCACTATAATTTTTTATGTCGCCACTAAGGGCGGTAAATGTAATGATAGAATCAGTAAATCCGCTACTAGCGGTAATGTTTTGAGGATAATTAATTGTGTAGTTTCCAGGTGCGCCCGCTACATAAACCAAACCCTTAAATAAGACATAGCTATTAGCGTTTATTTTAATGCTGTAATCAGACAACAAAGCCCCGCCAGACTCGCCCAACATAGCAGAGTTTTGCTGAGCTTTAGCATCGGCCATAAAACTTTGTGAGATTTCCGTAAGCCCTGCATTGGGGATAATATTTAACAGATTAATCCCAGCAAAGGCAAAAATAGTCAAAATTATAAACATAACAACTAGTAGTTCAGGAACAGTAAAACCCTTATTGGATTCAATTTTGTTGCCAGACTTAGAGATCATTGATACTATACATAGTACACTCTTATGATCAAAAAAAGCATTCTGATAATTGAGGATGAAAAAGATATTTTGGACTTATATAAAGAGTATTTAACAGGTGTGGGTTTTCAGATCGACACAGCGTCAGACGGAGAAGAGGGACTTAAAAAAATTGTGGCGGGGAAAAATAATTTGGTGCTTTTAGACATTATGATGCCAAAACTGGACGGTATTGGCATTCTTCAAACTATTAGAGATCAAAAACTTAAACTCCCTACCACTATTATGCTAACTAACCTTTCTCACGATC
>Ga0066637_10002811_pt1 | contig 11651 bp, 4 predicted proteins | sample CryGeyCG2014_020_FD_62737 | JGI IMG/M metagenome (GOLD analysis project Ga0066637, IMG submission 62737) | Groundwater microbial communities from aquifer - Crystal Geyser CG08_land_8/20/14_0.20 | ecosystem: Environmental > Aquatic > Deep subsurface > Groundwater | place: USA: Utah: Grand County...
TCCAGCGGCTCCGAAGCATTTCGGACTTTCCGTGTTTGACCCCAATTCCTATTATGTGCGTCCATGGTTAGATGAGGATGTATGCTGGACGGGAACGAACAACGGCGCTTGGGATCCTTATATGCAAGCGTCATATCCTGCGTTTCCGGGCGGATGGAATAAGAAAGCACAAGACTTATTGGCAGATAATGATCCGACAAACGACCTAACGCCGACTGCCGTAAAACGGCTATTCGAATGGGAACATCGTCGTCAAGGCGATATTAAAAAAGGCGACTATAACATCGACGCCGGTTTTGGCGGTCCAGTGCCAGTTGTCAGTAAGATGCTGGGGAATTTAAGGTTCTATGCGTCATTTAAGACAGACCGGGATATGTATCTCGTTCCCTTGACGCGTGATGCTTTCAGGGATTATTCCGGGATATTAAAACTGACTTCGGACGTTAATAAAAAAATCAAATTGCAATTCAACTATTTTGCCAAAGAAAGCCGCGCTACATCCAATAGTGAAGTCGGCGGCCCGACGTACTATGAAGACGGTATGTGGGATTTTGTCAGTCAGACTTATCCGTTTGGTTCTTCCTCTCAACAGAGGGAAAAGATTTTCTACCCCAACTATTTTTGCAGTACTGACATTTCCAACCGTACCTATTCATTGAAGATTACGCATTTAATGTCACAAAAGACCTTTTATGATGGGATAGTGGAAGTGGCTTCGACAAAGTACGATACTTATCCGGCAGAAAAACGCGACCGCACGAAAGTTTACGACATTATTCCGGGCGACGGCGTCTATTTGGTTGATGAAGCGCCATGGGGATTTGAAACGCTTCTGGCTTCGAAAAGTATCGACGGATTTATGATGGGCGCCAAGAGCAACGCACGTGATTCCACCAAAACCTCGAGAATTAAAGTAAAGTGGGATTTAACTTCTCAAATTAATACAAACCATCAACTAAAAACCGGTTTCCAAGTTGATTTCTATAATTATAAGATGAATTATGGTGGTATTAATCCTGACCTTCCGACCGGAAGACCGTGGACGAAATGGGAGAGAAGTCCTTATCAACTTGGAGTTTACGGAATGGATAAACTCGAATATGAAGGTTGGAATGCAACGCTCGGTTTACGTGTAGAATATTTCAATCCGAATTGCGAATGGTACGATGTTTCTGCCTATGACAGAGTTTTATTCACATCGAAATATGCTACCGGCGATTACAAACTCAAAAAAGCCGAAAGTTTGTTGACATTCCTGCCACGTCTGGGAATTTCTCACCCGATTACAGTGAATTCGAAACTCTATTTCAATTACGGGCACATGCGGCAGAGATTTTCGCCCGGGCAACTTTTCGGCGTGACAAGAATTACTGGAGGTCAGGTTTCCTCATTTGGAAATCCGGAATTGCCGATGGAAAAGACGATTGAGTACGAATTAGGTTACGATCATGCGTTATTCGATCAGTATCTGTTTCATGCCGCGGCTTATTATAAGGATAAATCCGATCAGGCAAGTTCCATATCTTATGTAAGTGCTGACAATACTGTCGATTATAATCAGTATGCCAACATCTTTTATCAGGATGTGCGCGGGTTGGAAATCGAACTACGGAAACGTGTCGGAAGTTGGATGACAGGATTTTTAAACTATACCTACGCGGTCTATACGTCAGGCCGTTTTGGCATCGCTCAGCGATATGAGAATCCATCCGAACAGAAGAAATACGAGCTCAATGTATCGACTCAGGCACAGTATAAACCGATTCCGCAACCGCAGGCAAAGTTCAATCTTTCGTTCCACACACCGATGAAGTTTGGACCTGCAATTGGTAAACAACATGTTCTTGGCGGTTGGGATATGACTTTTACCGGCAGTTGGACGGCTGGTTCTTATGTAACGTACGGAAACGTTATCGGTGTGACATATAACATCCGTTGGAGAGATTCCAAAAACGTCGATATGAAAATTGCCAAGACTTTTGACTTTGGTCCATTGGATGTGACGGTTTTAACTGAGGTGTTTAATGTGCTGAATCTCAAGAGACTTTCATTGACGTCGCTTGGTGATATAAATCTGACGCCAGCCATTTATACAAAATATACTGAGTCGCTCCAATTCCCGAAGAAAGTATACGACGAATTGGGTGATAAACATCTATCTGGAAGTGACAAATTAGGCGATTATAGGCCGTCGAACGTAAAATATCAGGAAATGGATTACATCTATACAACAACGAATTTTAGTAATGCCAATCCACTGGTTATCTATTATGTAGAAGATCAAGGTAAATATTTCCAGTTAGATAAAGCCTTAAGCGAAGGTGGCGTATGGCAGGAAGTCTCTAAGAGCCGAATTAAGAAGATCAAAGATGACAAAGCATATATTTTCAATCCCTGTAACGAGTCGTTCATGTTCTTCAATCCCCGAGACGTTTTCTTCGGCGTCCGCATTTCATATGAATTATAGTAATGTACAAATTTGATACAAAAGGAATGACTATGAGAAAAACGACAAACGAACTTCATATCATTTCCGCAATCTTCTGCGTCGGTCTGGTTTCTCTGACCTTGTGGGTCAATCCGACTTTTGGCGCAGAGGCGAAGTGGATTAAGGTCAGCAATATTCACAACTTCTTTCAATCTTACGGATGCGAACCTGAAGAAGCTTTCATTCTGGAACAGCAGGCAGGCATGCGTTGGCCTGCATTTTATGCAATTCAGGATTGTCAGGCGGCAAGAGGCATGTGGATCGGATTAACGAACTTCACTGATGTTGTTGCCAATAATAAAGTATATACGCATAAAGTCGTCCACTGCGGACCACGTCCCCGTACGGAAATCGAACAGAATGAATTCATGCCGGTCACTTTCAAATTAGTTGGCAGAATCGCTCATTCGGACGTGTATGTGGATGGCGAACCGGCGACTCCATTGGTTTATGACGATATCGTCGAGGAATACGATCCAACCATGAGCGCCGACCGTATGTTATACAACGTTGTCAATACCGAAGTCGGTATTACCTTCACACGAAAGACATACGCATTCAGCCAGCAGTATAACGACAATTACTTTATCTACGATTTTACTTTTAAAAACACCGGCATTTGCAGTAAAGCCGATGCGAATGGCGCCGTTGCCACCCACTCAAATACGTTGGATGGGGTTTATTTTCATTGGCAGTATAGAAATGCCGTCGCCAAAGAAGGAAACGTAGAAGGTTCTGTGATTAATTATCAAGGAAATCCCGGATGGGGAACGCCGCGTAGTATGCGGTGGGGTATCCATACGATGAATCATGTGATTGGAACTGATCCGGACAATCCGTACATGAGCGGTAAACTCTATACTGATGTAACCACAATAGGGGGCGATTGGTTAGATGATGATGGGAACGTGATTCGAGCGTTCTATTCATGGGGCGGTAGACATTCGGAAGTTTCCTATGACAATATTGGTTCTCCGAATTATCAGGGTTACAAGGCAGATGGTCGCATGGGCGCATCTCAATTTATCGGCGTGGCGACAATACATGCGGATAAATCGGCTACCGATCCTTCTGACGATCCTTTCCAACCCGCAATGACATGGAAGATCGAGTCCGACGATAAAGCCACGACTACCAATACGCAGTGGGATGAAGATCGGATGAAAGAAGAGTATGAAGGTTGGATGAGTTCCGGCCATCCGCTGAAGACGCAAGCCGAGGAAGTTGGCGTTGGATTCGCCAATAAGACAGGCGGTGTCGGCGGCGGTGGATTTTCACAGGCAATCGCTTTTGGTCCATATACCATGGCACACGGCGACAGCGTTCATATCGTTCTTGTCGAGGGCATCGCCGGAATCAGCCGTGATAAAAATCTATCAATCGGACGTAACTGGTATAGCGTTGTCAAGGATGGAAAAACAGTCGATGTTACGTTAGCGAATGGGACGGCGAAAACGATCAGTTCCAAAACAGATGCGGACAATTACAAAAACGCCTGGGTTTACACTGCGGAAGACTCTCTCATTCAAACTTATAAACGAGGTATAAAGCTATATAAAAATGGATTAACTCTCGGTGATGAGACTCCGCCGGATCCACCTTCTACTTTTGAAGTAATGTCGCAGGGGAACCGTATTTATCTGAAATGGACGACGAACGCCGAATCTCATCCCCGATTCGAAGGATACAAAATCTATCGTGCGTTGGGTGCGGAAGATTCGACATATTATTTGATTGCCGACCTTAATAAGAGCGATGGGAACTTGGCCGCCGATTTCTCGGATTTTACGGCAGTCAGAGGACAAAGCTACTATTACTACATCGTTTCGTATGACGATGGTTCAACCAATACGATTTCTCCCGGCTATCCGCTTCAGAGCAGTCCGTTCTATACCCGGACAAACAAGGCGGCATTTTTACGTAAACCACCAGCAGAGGACATGTCTGAAATTCGCATCGTGCCAAATCCGTACAACATCCGAAACCGGAATTTGCAATACAGCGGCGAGTACAATAAGATCATGTTTTTAAATCTGCCGGTTGAATGCAAAATCCGGATTTTCACCGAACGCGGCGACCTGATTTATACGATCAACCACTACGGAAGCGGTGATAATCGATGGGACTTGATTACTTCATCCCGCCAGATCGTCGTCAGCGGTGTTTATATCGCTACGTTTGAAACGCCTGATGGGAAGGTTATCTATCAGAAATTTGTGATAATTCGGTAAAAAAATGAGGAGGAATTATAATATGGATAAGAAAGTTTTAAATAGCCTTCCGATGTTCTTAGTGGTTATGTTTTTTATGATGTTCGTCGCTTGCGACGATTTTGAGAGTGAAACGTATGAGATGAGTTTTCAGGATAAAATTGCAAGGGAGGCTTTTGAAGATCCTTTACTCTCTGATACAACCTATTATACTGGGGTTACAGTAAAAGTCGACACGAGTCTTGCGAAAACTTGGACGGAAACTGTTCAATTTTCTTTGCTAATAGGAAATTCAGGTGCTTCAAGTTCATTTGCTACAGATTCTTTGTATATATTTTATATTGACACAACCTTAAAATATCATGTAAAAATTACTGATTTATCAGTTGCACAAGGTATGAAAAAGAGCTGTGAGTTTGATACTACATTCAATGTAAAAGACACGTTGACTTCAAAACAAGACTCTGTTATTTTTACGACTAGCATTCCATTAAAAAAAGAATACTTTGTCAGCAATTTTAGTACTAAATATGCCAACGGAATGACTGTTCTATTTAGTTCTGTAGATTTAGACAGTCTATTTGATAATGTTGATATATTTAACGCGTTAGTATATTCTAAAAAAGAGTTAATTACTACTTTATGTACATACAAAATTGTGACGGGTTCGACTCCTGATAGTACTTATCTTATATTAAATATTCCAACAACAGGTACTACTTATTTTTACTTTGATGATTATGTAAAAATGAATGTTTATGATTTAAATACAAGTAAAAAATTAGATAATCATTCAATCCCCCTTGAGACTACCGCCAATTATTTTACCATTAAAGATAATAAACCAGTTCCTATTATTAAGGCTAGATATGAATATATGCTAGATACTGGAAAATACATTATTGAATTTATTTCCACGGATCAAACATTATCTTCAACTTTTCGTACGGTAATATTACGAGAAATATGAGTAACGCGAAGGATGTGGAGGAATTATTATGAAAAAAATAAAAGTTAGTTATTTAGTAATGCTAACCCTCTTCTGCTTCGCGACGACTGCGTCGGCAGAATACAAGAAGCTGGCGCAGACCGGTTTTCAGTTCCTCAGCGTTGAAACGGATGCACGGGCAACCGGAATGGCAGGTGCCATGACAACAGTGAGCATGGGATCCGGCTCATTGTTTTTTAATCCAGCCTGTCTGGCGCTTATGCCTTACAGAGTGGATGCTTCGTTGGGGCAGGTGAATTGGATAGCGGACATTAAGTATAATTCATTCAGCGTGGCGTTTAAGCCGCTTCAGGGTAGAGTCGGTGTCATTGGAATCAGCGCTCTCGCGGTGGATTACGGCAATTTACAGGGAACGATGGTATGGGGAAACGACCGCGGCTATATGGATACGGAGGTTTTTAGTCCTTCTGCATTTATGGTCGGTTTCGGGTATGCCAAAGCCCTCTCATCACTTTTTGCGATTGGCGGTCAGATCAAATATACCGGTCAGCAACTCGGAAAAAGTATCGTCGAAATCGAAGACTCGCTCGGCGTCAGGAAATACATAGCCAACGCCTTCGCGTTTGATTTCGGGACGCATTTCAAGACCGGATTAAAGAGTCTGGCATTTGGCATGTCCATTCGAAATTTCTCAAACGAGATCAAATACGAGACGGAAGGGTTCCAACTTCCTCTGACATTCAGTATGGGAATTTCGATGAATTTAGTTGATCTGATGCCATCTATGGCGAAGAGCCATTCACTAATCGCATCGGTGGATGCTGTCCATCCTCGTGATTTTCCAGAATATATCAATCTCGGATTTGAGTACAACATGAGAAATATGCTGTTTGTCCGGTACGGTTTCATGTCGAATCGAGATGATCGGGCATCGAACTTTGGATTCGGATTGAAACTTGTAGGTGTCGGAGTTGATTATTCCTATTCGACTTGGGGAGTATTTAAAGATACCCAAAACTTCACCCTGCGATTCTCGCTGTAAAGGAGTCAGATGAATCGATGGAGAGACAAATGAATCGCCTAACCTATAAAATATGTCGTTATGTTGCACTGTCTATCCTGATTTTGGCAACGACTGCCAGCGCCGGCATTACCGGTAAAATTTCCGGTATCGTTCGGGACACGGATTCAAAAGCAGTGCTTCCCGGCGCTAACATTATCATCGAGGGAACAACGATCGGCACAGCCGCCGACGAGAACGGCTACTATGCTATTTTGAACGTTGCACCCGATTCTTACACACTCAAAGTCACCATGATAGGCTACAAGCCGGTTCTGATCAAAGAAATCGTTGTCACGATGAACCTGACGACCACGATAGATGTAAACATGTCTACAGAAGTACTCGATATGTCGGAAGTCGTGGTTGTTGCAAAAAGGCCGGTTTTTGTCAAAGAAGTATCGCACAGCCAACTCAACGTCGAAGCAAAGAGTATTTCAACAATGCCTGTTCTGGAAGTCACAGAAGTCATTGGGTTACAGGCGGGCGTTCAGGGGATGCAGATTCGTGGCAGTAGCGCTAACCAAACAGCATTCATCGTTGATGGATTTACAATGGTTGACGAACGCTCCAATTCGCCGGTGACTGTTATCAACCTTGCATCCGTTAAAGAGGTTCAGGTTCAAACCGGTGGATTCAATGCGGAATACGGCAATATCCGATCGGGCGTCGTTAACGTCATTACTGATGACGGGAGAAAAGATAAATACAACGGATCGATCAACTTCGTTAATAAACCCGCTATGCCCAAACATTACGGCATTTCACCCTATGATAAATATTCATATTACAATCGACCTTTTTACGACCCGGCAGTTTGTTACGTTGGAACGGCAAACGGGACGTGGGACGACATCACGCGCAATCAATATCCGACTTTTCAGGGATGGAATGCGGTTGCGCAGGCAACGCTGGCGGATTCTGATCCCGCGAACGATCTAACCGCCGACGGAGCCAGACGACTTTACGAATGGGAACATCGTCGACAGGGAGATATTGAAGATCCTGATTACGTTGCTGACTTAGGGTTGGGCGGACCTATGCCGTTCGTCAGTCAAATGCTTGGCGATCTGCGGTTTTACCTGACTTATCACGATTTATCTGATATGTTCATCGTTCCGATGACTCGCCCCGATTATCACGAGACAGCCACGCGGTTGAAATTGACGTCCGATATATCACCTAAAATGACGTTAACGCTCAACGGAATGTACACGCTCACACAGTCTGTTTCTCAGTATAACTGGACGACAACACCGACCGGCGCAGTTTTAAAATCAGACTATACGATTGCGAGTCTGGCGACGGCGACGCGCGAAGTGTTGTACGTGCCCGCTTATTATAGCCCGACCAATATTTATCATCATCTTTTGGGCGCCAAATTAAACCATGTACTATCTTCCAAAACGTTTTACGAAGCCAGCCTTCAGTACAGTTACAATCGGTATAACACCTATCAGATGACTCTTCGAGATACATCAAAGACTCATAAAATTCTGGATGGTTATTATGTCGACGAAGAACCGTACGGATATTGGGGATATGGGACAGGTTCTATTGACGGTATGCGCACCGGCGGTTGGATGAATCTCGGACGCGATAAAAGTAGAAATACAACTACTAGCGGACAGTTCGATTTTACCAGTCAGGTCAATAGTAGCAACCAGATCAAAACAGGACTTAGTTTCGCTTTCAATAACTATGACATCAAGAGTTATACGTCCAATCCCGGTATGACGACATGGAACCGCGAACAAATATATCAGGTTTTTCCATACCGTCTTGGCGCTTACATTCAGGATAAAATGGAATTTGAAGGATTCATCGCCAATATCGGTCTGAGATTCGATTACTCCGATGCAAATACCGACGTATATAAAATGAGTTCATACGATCAGTACTATAAAGTCGGTACGGGTCTGGATATCGAAGACTCAGTCAAGACAGAACCTGCCAAGGCGCAATTTTCGATCAGTCCGAGACTCGGCATTTCACACCCGATTACGCAGAACTCCAAACTGTATTTTAACTACGGCCATTTCCGTTCCGAACCGAATTCGACTCTCCGTTTCAGGCTCCAGCGCGAATATAACGGCTTGGTCACGTCAATCGGAAATCCGAATCTGGAACCCGAAAAAACAGTTGCGTACGAGTTGGGTTATTCTCATAACCTGTTTAATCAGGTTCTGCTGAATATTGCGGCCTATTACAAAGACATCACGAATCAGACGGACTGGATTTATTATCAAAACATCAATCTATCCGTCCAGTACTATAAAGCCGCGAATAACAATTACGCGGACATACGCGGCTTAGAGATAACCCTCGACAAACGTACCGGCAGGTGGTTTACCGGTTTTGTGAATTATACCTATATGATCACTTCAACCGGATATTTTGGCTTAACACGATACGACGAAGACCCATCGAGACAGCGGGACTATCTGAGTCAGAATCCTTATCAGGAAAAGCCCGCGCCGACGCCTTATGCTAGAATCAATCTGGATTTGCATTCGCCAATGGATTTCGGTCCAAGTTTTGGCAAAGTCAATCCGCTTGGCGGCTGGAACTGCAATATCTTGGCGACATGGAATCAGGGAAGTTATTCGACCTATAATCCTAAAAGCGTTCCCGGTCTCAGCAACAACGTTCAATGGAAAAACACTTACAACCTTAATTTACGTGTTACAAAATCGCTCAATTTCAAAAGGTACCAATTACAAGCGTATGTTGACATTACCAATCTGCTGGACACAAAATTCCTAAGTTATACGGGTTTCATTAGCAGTCGCGACTATAACGACTATTTGGAATCCCTGCATTTTTCATGGGAAGATGGAATTGAACATGGTAATGATCGTCTCGGCGAATATCGTGACGAAGACGTCGATTACGATCCGATGGTTTCGCTCATCTCAAATCCGACCGACGATCCGTTAATTAATGAGCAAAATGATCAGATAAAGAAAGATAATGAGAAACGTCTTGATACGAAATCGTACATCAACATGCCGAATAACACGTCGTTTTCTTTTCTGTACCCGCGCGAAATAAAGTTCGGTATAAAGTTCATTTTCTAAAAACAATGGTGATATACTTATGATCAATTTTAAAAAACAGTTTACATCGATTGCGCTCTTCCTGATGTTCCTTTCTTACGGCGTCGGTCTGGCGCAAGTCGATGAAAATGATAGAAGATATTTCCGTATCGGATCTTTCCAGAGCCATATTACGGCTTACGGTGCCACCCGCGCTTGGAACAATACCTACTACGAAGGACTCCGCTGGCCTGCCGACTATTTGCGACAGGAGAATGCGGTGATCGACCGCCATTTCTTCTCTGTCAAGGATTTTACCGATACCAAAGGTGTTCATTGGGAAACATGGGCATCCGGCATTTCACTTGGATATGTTAATCTTTCTTTGTTTCCAGTCAAACTGAAACAAACCGCCAAATTTGAAGCGCCCATCGTTTATGTGGATGGTGTGAATATTTCAGCACCATACGCCGCTGATGTCGATGAATTAAATCCATCTCAAATTCCAGACCGTATTATTGTCAATCAGGTCAATACTTGCATTGGATTAACGATGACGTTGACGGTTTACGTTTTCAGTCAGGGATATCATGACAATTACATGATAAAGGAATACACCTACACCAACACAGGTTTTGTTACCGCGGATTCTATCGTTGTTCTAACGGATACATTAAAATCTCTTCGCGTCGGTGGCAGTACTCGCTATCAGTGCGGTCGTGAGGGAGCAGAAAGGACAGATGGCGCACAAACTTGGGGTAAATACTCATGGGTAACCGTACGAGGTGAAGATTATCCCAGTCATGTCAACGATAATCTAACTGAAGCAGACGGCCCGGTTGATTGGATTCGTTCGGCTTTTAGCTGGTTTGGCAAATCGGACGCCGCTTCGGTCACGTGGGACAACATCGGCGCACCGCTAAGACTTTACGATGGTCGCCTGATGTCGCCGCATTTTGTCGGAACCGGTATTCTGCATGTAGATCAAAGCGCGACGAATCATTTGGATGATCCGTATCAGCCGGCAACTCTTGGCTGGCACGCCGGCGATACCTATCCAGGTTGTGGAGATTTGAAAGATTCCGATCGTCCGAATATGATGCTCTGCTGGGATTATCTTGGCGGTACTCCGTACACGGGGTCTAAAGATGGAGCGACTTCGATCATTGGAACAGACGATCAATCCGGCCGGATGTGGGAGAAAAATACAAACTCCGATCCGATCAAACGCCTAACCGATCCCAAATCTCCCTGGACGGTACATGGAGACGGCGGCGGTACCAACATCTGGGTTGGATTTGGTCCATTTGACCTCGCTCACGGAGAGAGCGTTACCATCGTCGAAGTCGAAGCCGTCAACGGTCTCAGCCGCGAGAAATGCTTCGAAATCGGTCGCAATTGGAAAAAATGTGTAAGTAACCCAACTGTAACCTATACCTTCAAAGATCCCTCAGGGAATGATATGCAAGCCAAGTATGACGCTGTTTCCGGTAGCACAGCTGATTTGTATAAAAACCTTTGGGTCTATACGGGAATGGATTCGATTTTGCTGACATTCAGCCGGGCCAAAAGAAACTACGACTCCGGATTTAACATTCCTCAACCACCTCAACCACCGACGATGTTCAATGTGGAATCCGGTGGTGATCGCATTTTTTTAACATGGGCGGCAAGTCCAAACGAATCAGACGCGGATTTCGGCGGCTATCGCATTTATCGCGCCTGCGGAAAACCGGACACATTGCATCAGATAATTGATAGCGTTGGGAAAAACGTGCATGAATTCGCCGACCTCACCGCCGTGCGAGGTTTTTCTTATTATTATTATTTGACTGCCTATAACGATGGATCAAACAATCAGTCAGGCATCATGAATCCGACAGGGATTCTGGAAAGCAACAGATTC